>Ga0179593_1615733_pt1 | contig 19744 bp, 26 predicted proteins | sample CZODoug2_1_08_16_FD_185931 | JGI IMG/M metagenome (GOLD analysis project Ga0179593, IMG submission 185931) | Vadose zone soil fungal communities from Angelo Coast Range Reserve, California, USA - CZODoug2_1_08_16fungal (PacBio error correction) | ecosystem: Environmental > Terrestrial > Soil >...
AGACCATCACGAGGCGTCTGTATCCGAGAGGCACCGGCCGAGTCCCGAGGAAGGTAGTGCGGAGCGCCGCTAACGGGAGCGGGTTATCATCAAGCGACGTCCGTCGGTAAGAAACGCTCGAGACAGGTCCGGATCGAAAGGAAGAGTGGAAAGACGTCTCCCCGCTGCGGGAGAAAAAAGAAGGAAGTCTGGTCATGAGTCCTCGCGTCCTCGAGTGTCGGTGCATCGCAAGAAGCTACGGAGGGGAAGAGTGGAACAAAAAAGGAAAACGCAAAGCCTCCGCGGGGTCGGGGGGGACAAGGAAACAAAACGAGGAAAAAAATGCTCCAAGCGATCTTCACGAAGGGAAGCCTCAGAAAAAAAAAAAGATCGCGCAAAGACGGGGGGACAAGCGGCATCAAGAACTTCGCCATAAGCTCAACCACAACTAGAAAAAAAAAATCGGGAAAGTCGTCGGTGAGCCCAAAAGGGGGGGGGGGGTAATAATGATCGGAAAAGCCGCACCCTGATCATTGCGAGCGGATGACCGTGACCCGAGTCGGAGTGCCATGTGAGGTCTAAAAAAAGCACCGCAAGTAATCCTTCGTACAAGACTGCATTCTGACAAGAGACCGGACTCTCGGGTGCGAGGACCAGACTTGAAAAAAGAAACAAGAGGAAAGGTGCCGCACGAACGTAATGCTGAGAAGCGATGTCGGCAATCCGCGACGCGAAAAGAATAAGTACAGAGTTGCAGAAAAAATCGCAATGAGAACGTGAAAAAAAAAACAACCAGACGCACTCAGAGGCGGCTCTCGGGTAGAGGCGATGCCATACACCTCCCGAAGGGGGGGGGGGAGGAAAAAGGAAGGGAAATGCTCAACAAAGGGTTAGCTTGGGAGGGACGGTGCCGGGCACACAGGATTCTCTCCAAGTACTCTTGACGGCCGCAATCGAACGAAAAGCTAAAAAAAAAAAAGCGCGGAAGGGGTTCAGTTTCGCAGCACAGGAGGTGGCCGCCCCAAAAATCGCTAATCTACGGCGAATGGTCACCGCGCAAGTACTCATATTAGGAAGGAGCAAGGAAGGGGGATAAAAAACCGTGGGCGGGAGAACAAGGACGGAGTCTGCTCCTCTAATCGGATAGTGGGATCCGATAAGGGGGGGAGTGCGAAGAAAAAACCACAGGAAAGGTGGGGGGGCCATTGGAAGAGTCCGCGAGAGCTACAACCGCAAGGCGTCGAAATTAAAAGAAAAACGACAAGGAAAGAAAAAAAAACGACGAAGGAATGAAAGAGCTAATCCTGGATATATAATCGACTTCGACTTTGGCTGTCGTCGACTGCGATGGAAACGGAATAGGAGGGAAGATCCAAAAACTTATAAGGACATCGAAGAAAAAGGTGCTCGTTTCAAAAAGAATCGAGACTCAACCAATCATACTGGGAAAAAAAGGAGATGGATTAAGGAAAATTCTTCGAACTTCACTTCATCATGTTCGGACGGACCGACAGGACGTGAGGGCCAGGGATCAGAGAGGGCGGTTGCGAGGCTAAAGAGTAAATGGGCCAATGCGTGGTGCGAGTTGTCAACGGGCGCACTAAAAAAGGGTACGACTGGGAAGCAGGGCTAGCACTGGTCTTCAGACAATCACAAGCCGATTGCCTCAGTTGGGAAGAAATACAGGCAGGGGACTAAAATAAGATCTCGTCTGAGAATGAGAAAGGTGAAAGGAGCAACGACTATTCGCTAGGCTCTGTTCAGGAAACACGAGGTCGAGGAGGGATAAGCAGAGCGGTGAAAAGAGTAGGTCTAGGCTCCGGGACGTCAAGGCGTAATGGTCCAAGAAGTAAAAGCTGGAGAAGCCGGAGGGAAAAAAAAAGGGTGAAGTCTCCAGGTGACGAGACATCCTTTTCCATCACCGCCCCGAGTTAAAGAGGAGAAAGAGCCCAAAAGGAGAGAAAGCCAGTGCGTGGTGGTGAGGGGCCAAGTCCGTTGATAAGTTGCGAATGCAGGGGCACTTAGAATAGGTGGGTCGGGAAAAAATCCGCAGCGGGAGGAGAGAAGGAGGTCTAAAAGATGATAAAAAAATACCAAGCATCAGCGTGCGCAAATGGTGATTTTCTGGGGGCAACGTCCATTTGGGGCAAAAAAAAGAGACTTTGTGCGAGAAAGGACCGGCCTTGTCGACGAGACGGGGAGATTAAAGGGAAAGGTGAGGATGTTTCTTATTTGGCGCTAAGTGGAGAGGAGTGCATATCGGAAGAAATCTTACCAAGAAAAAATCGTGCAAGCAAAAGGAAAAGGGTGGGGATCTCAGGAGAAAAGAAACCGGGAACGCAAGCTGCCTAGGGCTATTCGATCCATAAGGGCCGGCTTCTGGGCCCTTATCGAGGGGTGGCGTGAGAAGAAGGACGACTATGGGGGGAAAAACAGCTTTCTTAGGGGGGAGCGGGCGGTGCAAAGCGTTGCTGCTTGTAGAGGTATCGCCCACTCTGGGCGCAAGCATTTGTGGCGCGAAGGGGAAACCAACAAAAGAGGGACGCCCGGCAAGAGTCAGAAACAGGGAGAAGATACCTTGCTTAAGAGGAACTCTAGAAAGGAGGACGAGCAGGAAGTGAACCGACCGGACTAAAGGAGACACGAGAAGGGAGTAGGAAAGGGAGAAGCAAATATCTCTTTGGCTCGCGGAAAAAAGGAAGGCGAAGGGGAAAACGAATACTAGAGGGAGTAAGAGCCGCGCACGGTTGGGGATGACCGATCTCCATCAACACGCAAAAAATCAAAGAGTGCGGGGCATCGAAAACAGTCAAGAGGATGTTGCTCTCACTCCACCGCTCCCATCGTCTCGGTCAGGGAAGGAAGGGCCTCTGCAACGAGAAAAAAAAAACAAGGAGAAAAATGAGAGTAATAAACTCGATGGGGGAATCGTCGTGTAAGGGGTTTTCCTAGGGGCTGGTGGGTCAAAGGAAACAAGGGGACTCGAGGATCATGAAGTCAAACGACAAAACCGCACAAAGTCGTTGTGCGGCAACTAAAGACGAGGACCTAGGAGGAAAAGAAGGGTGCAAGAAACAAAAAAGGCTCGAGAATGCGTTCGGAATCAGGCGTTGGGGGAAAAAAGGAAGCAGGACGACAGGCGGATAAGGAGAGTAAGACCGCGCAAACGAAGAGTCGTGATTGCGATTGGAGAGAAAGGAAGGCCGCCACCTCTATCACTGCTGCTCGCGATGGGAAAAAAAAACTCAGCGGTGCCAAGGAAAAAATATTTGTAAAAATTCAGGGGGGGTATACCTCTTTCCGTAAAAAGGTTCTGGCCTGCAACTAGATAAGAAGAAGAGAAAAAACAAAGTCCGCAAACATCTTTTCAAAAAAAGAAAGGGGGCATCGTGGCCGTACTTTCGGCGGTCAATGTGGTCGAGAATTCGGAGACGATTTTACAAGGACACACTGGAGAAGAGAGGCAGTGTCTACTGGCCGGCGGGGGAAATGGGGCGTCGTAAATATTCTATCAATCGCCGCGCAAGCAAAAAGGACAGACGTTTAGGGGGGAAAAAGTCGTAAAATTTTCATAAAAATAAACCAGGAACTCGAGAAAAGGGCCTCCGGGCTCTATTCATGAGCACCCAGCCTTATCATATAAGGAGTCCAGAGGGAAAAACAAGGAATAAAAAAGAAGACCTTCAGGATCCGATCAGAGGTAACTCCATGTCAGGGTTTTCCCTAGCTGACGCTTTTCAGCATGAACATCATAAACTATGCAGAAGGGGCGTCGTTTGCAAAAGAATGAGAGGTGCGCTTGCAAAAATCCGGGAGGGACGGGTAAGGAAGGGGATATGGAGCTCTCAGACGAAGCCTTATCTAAGGTCAAAAAAATTGAGGGGAAGGAAGTAGAAGGAAAAAACTTACCCATCCCGCAAGAATGAATCTCAAGTCATCCAAAGCGCACCTGATCACACAAAAAGTAAAATTCAACAGAGAGGAGATGAAGGATCAGGTCACGAAATAAAGGAACAGCGAATACCTGCGGGAATTCTCCTATTTCGAATCCTTGTTGAAATAGATACGGGAAGCTTCAAAAAAAGCCAATATCGAGGGGGAGAAGCAGAAAAAGGGGCAATCGCGAGCGTGCGGCTTAAAATGTTCAATGATTAATCTGGCTCGCCGCGAAAAAAAAAATTTGAACTTCCTGGGAGGGAACGAATGGGATCGAGGAGGGTTTGGGAAGCTTGCACAACATAACGACGTGCAACTCGTGGCATAGGCCACAGCCGCAAAAGGGATCGGGGAAAAGGGGTTCGGAAGAAGAAAATTGAGAAAGAGGATCAACGAAACTAAAAAAGAAAATCAGCTGCCCCAGAAGGACCTTTATGCCGCCAGCGGGAAAAAAGAAGTCCTGAGGGGAGGGAAAAAAAATGGAGACTAAGTTTAAAGCACGCAAAGTCACACGCTACAAACAGGAATGAAGACATATCCGATGGGAGGGGGAGAGCGCGGGGGCAAGACGAAAAACGGGGGGGGAAATCTAGTGGGGGGGGTCAGATTCGCGCACGCGAAAAGGTCAAGGTCCCGAAGGAAGCTCACGCCTTAGACCTACGAACGCTCACCGATTATCCTCTTCAACTTTTCCAGGTCGCTTACTACTAATGGGAGGAAAGCAGAAGACGCGGTAAAAAGGAACGGCAGGGAAGGTAAAAGCTTAACACAAGCAAAGAAACGACTTGCGGTCGAGCGGAAGGGGGGGAAGAACAACGTTTGGAAAAAGGGGGGAGAGAGAAATAACGAGTCCGCGGGGAAAGGGGGATGAAAGAGAATTTTGACACTATCTTTCGAGGGGTCTTGCAGAAGAAACTCGACAAAAAAAACAGAGGGAGCCCTGCTGAGAATGGGGAAAGACACGGGGGCTTAATCTATCTTGAACCGCCGGACTTGTATCGGAGTCAGAAGAACGGGAAAAAGAAGAAAAACAAAGGGAAGGATAAAAAAAAGAGGAATACAGGAGGGATCGGAAACGAGTCTAACATGTCGCGGACCCTCCATATCTTTGAAAGACTCCAACGTATAGAAACGTAAAAGGGGGAAATGAAGCTACTGCGCTAGATGAGAAAATCTCCAGCACTGTGCTTCGAGGGGCGCCGCAGACGCACAACGTGAGCAAACGAAAACGTAGGTGGACGAAACAGCGTTATGCGCGATGCCGAAGGAAGAAAAAAAACGAAGAAACGGAGAGGAAAAAAAAGAACTTCTTTCGAAGAGGCATCAGCGCGGAGCATCGGGGGGACGCCGAGAAACTGACAAAGAAGGAGGAAAAGGGATCTAAACATCAGTCACCTAACTTGTAGGGAAGAGGGGGGTCATAATTAGAAAAACATCAAACTCAGCACACCGTTGCTGGCGAGAAAGAAGAATTAAAGGACCGCGAGGTTGGGGGCAAAAAAAAGTGCAAGTCTCAGTAGCGAAAAACGACAACAAAAAGAACACCATGAATCAGTACACTGACTTCTACGTAGGACCGGATCGGGTCGCGGGACGCAAAGAAGGCGAGGGGGAGGAACAAAGAAAGGGGGAAGACAAGGCGATATTAGAAGGAGAAAGACCAGACAAGAAGAGCGCGAAAATCTTCGGTTGCGAAAGAATGGGGAGCGCCAGAGGGAAATCATGAAGAAAGAAAAAAAATGAGAAAAGGACCGACACAAGAATCTCGTGCTGCAGCAAACGTGACGAATGCCAAGAAACCTCGAGCCCTCTTGTATCATTGGGGGAGGGAAAGTATTGAGAATTCCACCTGGAAAAAGTCTCAAAAGGGGGACGAGAAAAAAGGAAGGGGGGAAAAAACGCAGGCAGGACGAAAGGTAAATGACGGCCGGCGCAAAAAGAACCGTTCAACAGGCGCAAAGCGCTGCGGAGAGGGGACAGAGGAAGTGCCTAACGGAAAAAATGCCAAAGAGAGAGGAAGGACTTCTCTATGGGTGTCACCTGGGAGCGATAACGATTCAAGACTTAGGGCTAGGGGGAAAAAAAACGTGAATCGAAGGGTGAGGGAGAGGACGACAGTAGGAGAAGCTGGGGAAAGGTAATCGTGGATAGAAGAGCTTCGTTCTGTGGCTCCAGTACCGATGCAGATCACCACGCATTGGGGAAGGGGGGGAAATCGAAGCGAACAAGAGCTTTGACCTTATGAAAGAAAGAAGAAGAAAAATCCTGTTCATGTCCGGGAAGGTCGAACATGAAAAGACGATTAGGGGGGATCAGAAACGTTGGACCGGAGGTTCACGGAGGGGTACTTCGGAAACAACACTGATCCTCCACAAAAAAGGAAAGGTGCGAAAAGGCAAGTCCATGCAAGTGCGCAACGTGAAGAGAAAGGCCAAGGGGAGCACGTCAGATGAGGAGCCCAGTCTTCCTAAGGACGATCGTTTAATGTTAGGGCCTCTCGAAAGACCCCGGGAGGGGACTCCGCAAGTCGACCACACGGGTTCGATCGAGTGAGACAAAAAAAGTGCGGGGTTTCTTGGCATAGGTTCCAGTCGCAACTCACGCCGAAGAGGAGAGGCCAAAAAAGAGAAAATGGGAAAGAGAAAAGACTCGGAGGCACACACGGCTTGTATAAAGGGCAAAGTGCGTACCGAGCTCTAAGCCTCTCAGAATCGCGACTGCGCACTGTGAAAAGGGGGAATGCTAGAAAAAAGAACCAAAAAAAAAGAAAAAAAGGAAGAACGGCTGCAGAGAGAGGGAACTGAGGGTCAAATCGCCTTCCGTAAATGATAACACGATCATGCCATCGAGGGGAAAAATCCGCTTTGGAGAAAAAATGGGTGGTTTAAAGGTCTCAGAACTCGAATACCTTTCCCTCAAAAGCCCCGCGAACAAAGGAGAGGGGGGACGGGGGGCGCGAGGAAGAAAAAAAGGGAGAAGAAAAAAAAAAGAGGGGAAAGTAGGGCCTGGTGGGCGGGTGCTATGTCTTGCGTGTTCAAAAGAGCTCGACTGGAAAAGCAAAAGGGATGCGCGTAAAAAAGCCAATAAAGAGGGGGAGAAGCACAGCGTCAAATGTTCCTGATTTTCTGTCACGTCGCCATTGTGAAACCGCCATAGGCTGGGGGGCGAAAAAGAAAAAAAAAAATCAGGGATGTCGGACTAAGGCAAGGGGGTACGAAGATTCAGGGGGGTTCGGTGCTGGGTTTGTGATGTGGATAGAAAGAGCAGGAAATAATAGCGGTCCCAATCGTGTCTTGCCGCGAACCGGGGTAGTTGGGGGGATGGCTGAAAAAAGGAAAAACACCAGCAAGGAGGTCCTGAGGGAATTCGATACAGGACGGAGGGGAACCCTTATCTAAGGGGGTTGTGCGTTCAGCTGTCGCGCGATGAAAGGCGCATGTACTGCGAAAAAAAAATGCGAAATAAGGCGGTGGGTCAGAGTTTGGTGTGTCGGAGTCCTTATCGTCATCGGGGAGGACATAAAAGGGGTGACACAACCAAGCACAGGAGGAACTAGGAGAATCAGCCCGTATTACCCGAGTCGTAGTCTCACGGCTCAGCAAGAAAAAGGATAAAAAAAAAATAGGAGCGGCCAAATCCGGAAGTAATGAGTTGAGGGAAAAACGGAGGGGAAATTACTTCTTCCTCAGATATGGAGGTCGCGCTCCCTGGGGAACTAGACGGACTTAGGGCTGATAAAAGAAAAATTGGTAGTAATAGCCAAGGAAGAATAGAGCACGGACATCAATTAAATCGCTGTTCTCGAGACCGACAGAAGTGGATTGGGACCCGGGGGAAAGAGGAAAAAGAGGCTGGCGGTCGAGGTCTGGCCTCTGAAATCGACCCGCTTACTCCAGACTGCGCAAAAGCTCGCGACTAAGGAAGAGGCGGATCAGCGGAAAAAGGGATCGGATGATCGAACCGCACAGGAACAAGTAGAGGACAGAGGTTCAAAGGCACGTCGGAGGTTAAGGCAGCGAAGAATGCGACCTCGACTGCGACGCGGGGGGGGAGAAAAAGGGACTGCGAAAGTCAAGGTCGTCAGGAATGCAAGCGAGCGACGAGCGTGAGAAACAGGGGAGAACCGGAAGACCCGATGTTCTCTGCTATGGTCCGCTAAGCTTAAATCGAGGCAAAGGGATGCTTCAGAGAAAAAAGAAAAAAGCCATCGGAAGAATGGAACGAACTAACGGGTTGGAAGTGGAAAGGCACTAGGAGAGGAATAAAACTCACGACTTATCTCCGAGGGAGGAAAGTCAGATTAAAAAAACTTATGGTGGCGGAGCGTCCTATGAGAAAAAAATCCAGAGAATGCGGCGATCCACGCAATTTGTTCGACTGACGGATTGCACGTCGTTATTGTAATGGTGTGAAAGGAAGCAACAAGCAAGTGCAGGGATAAGAGGAAAATCTTAGGGCGCTACGAACGGTCCGATTTCAAATGTAAAATTTCGCACCGTCGCTCGAGAGGGGGAAAAAAGAATGAGAAGAGAGAAACCCGGCCTGATGCTGGGAAAGCTGCGGATTTGGAAATACCGGCCCGTATGCGATCAAAAGAAAATGCGCCCATAGCGAATCAGGTTAGGGAGGAAAAAAAGCACGGGTGAAATAAGAGGCTGAAAAATGCGGCATGAACAGCACTAACGAGAGAGTTAGTGAAAAAAACGGCGTGATCGGGGGAGTAGGTCGCTGCATCATCCGCGTTAGTCGCGGCGGGAAGGCATGTGGGGCGAGGGCGCTCTCAGAAGGAAGAAACAACAAAAAATAGAAAGGGCTGAGAGCAGACGCGAAAGAAAAACAAACTGGAAAGAAGAGAGCAAGAGATTCGCTCAATCTCGTAACGCCGTGCAACGACGCAAGAAGCATCGCCGAAGAGGGAAGTGTTTCAAGAAAACGGGGGGGGGGAAAGGGACATGGAAACCCGGATGGGGTTAAGATGGTCCGGAGGGGGTGAAAATAGGGGGGGCTAATCCTGTCTTCCACCTAATCAGGGTCATACATGCCGGTGGGATGAAAGTAAGAAAACAGAAGAACGAGCGGTGTTCGGGGAGGAAAGTAATGAGGATCGGCAAGGAGACGCGCTATTCTTCTGACTATTAAGGGGCCCCCCCTTTCAAGGCTTGCATATAGAGGGGGGAGACGGTGGGAAAGAAAAAAACTCCTGGATACATAAAGGCCCGGGAAAAAAGAAGCTAAAGCAGCTTAGAGGAATCCAGGCTTGTGTAGAGCTGGGTGTCCGACCGGGGAAAGCGCTAATAAGAAGAAACCCGCGAAAAAAAAAAAAGGGACCCAGTCCAAATTCGCCGGAAAAAAGCAGCGACTCTTTTTCTGTTTGCTTCAGCGACTCTTTCGTGAAGCACGCATGGGTCAGGCAAAAGGAACAATATCCAAAGGGGGAGGAAGAGCGGACTCGCAGCTTTGATAGAGTTGGCGAAGCTGGAGAATAAAAAGGACGGGTCCGAGGGGGCTCCGATAGAAGGAACGCAAGAGGAGTGGAATCTTGCTTCTGGAGAGGAGCACGAATCGTGCAAAGCGGGGGGAGGGGGACAAAAAGGGAAAAATAGCAAAAAGGGAAGCGAAAAGAACGACGTGGAGCTTGCGGGAATTAGAGAGGTCCTTGAGAAGTAGATTACACCTCCGAGTAACAAGCCTACAAAGATCAAAGGATCAAGGAAGTCGAGGGAAAAATCTGGCGGCCAGACTGGGGGAAGGAAAAATAGGACTGGGGAACAAATATGGTCAAAACAGGGGATTACCGTGGCTTGGGGGTCGAGATATAAGAAAAAGAACAAGGGAAAGGGAGAGGGGGGAGAAACCGCCGCCTGGACTTGAGCTGCTTCGCATTGCTGACAGGGGCTACAGGATATAAAAAAAGTGGAGGGGGGTGATCAAAAGGGGAAACGGGGCAAAGCGGAGAAAGGGAGGACCTAGTCTTGGGCTGAGACGTCTCACCTCGCGTACGGTAGAAACCAGGGAAAAATACATGTACTGTGCAAAAAAGAAAAGGTTCGGGGTCAAAAATTGCAAGAAAAGAGGTCTGCTGCGGGCGCGCCGCACGGACGCCGGAGGACAGCTGCTAATTCAGAGGGGAGGTGGAAAGCGCCACCCAAGGATGATTCACCATCTTCTGATCGGAACGTAAAGCAGAAAAAAGAAAACCGAAGAAAAAGCACTCGCCAGAGAATCCAGGCGCCATCGGGACGATCCATTAGAAACTGCCAAAACAGACGATAAAAAACAGAACCGAAGACGAATAAACAGGCCGAGCGTCCCTTAAGAAAAGAAAAAAAAACTCAAGGGGGTCGCTGGCAGAACAATTTACCGGGACGCTAGTGGGGAAAAAAGCCCAGCCGGATGACTCATGAGCAGCAATCAAAAGGCACCGCATGAATCCTTAAGGAAACGCGGCAAGAGAAGAAGGATCGGGGGTCCAAGGAAAAGGAAAGGGCGGGGACGGCCAATCCGAAGGAAAGAAAAAATAAATGAAAAGGACGCCACGGGATGCACGGAAGGAAGAAGCAGGAAAAGGGAGAAGAAAAAAGCAAAAAACTGAGGTTGAGAAAGGACGGCAAAGAAATTGTCGACCGCATCCGGCATTCGCAAAGGAGAACGGCCTGGGGGAAAGCCCGACAAAAGGCGGGACTCGAGGCGAGCAAAACGAAACCTCAACTCTGGGCGAGGTCTGGGGGGATGGAAAGGATGAGGAAGGGAGAATTGCGAGGGAACGCTGTAATGCGGGAAGCGAGGTCTCAGCAAGGAGGGATAGGGCAGGAGAAGCGACCGGAAGGTCGCAAAGCGCTTCTGTCAGCGGGGGTTCCCATACAAGGACCGCCTGACCGTCAGAAAAAGGGAGGCTAATAACCGTGGATCGCATTTCGATGGAGATTAAAAGACAAAAAAGGGTACCAGGGGGGGGCCAAGGCCCGTGGGGCAATTGACATCGTAGCGCTCAGAAAAAAATGTCACTGATCGTGTAGGGATCACGGGGGGGGGGGGAGTTAGGAAACCCGTTCCCAAGACGCAATGGTTGCCATTGGGAGGGGCGCCGATAAAAACACAAGAGAGAAAAAGAGACTGAACCTGATCCAGGACGCTACAACGCAAGTGTCATGATCGAAGGAGGAAATAAGTACAAGTATAGAAGTCTCGAGGGGCGGCGGGAGTCGAGGCTTTGAAGCGGTAAATGGACTGCGTAACACCGGAAAACGAAAAACGACGTGACTAGGCACGAGGTTTTCAGGTCCGGGAGGATCAGGAAATCGGGAACAAAAAGAAAACTTCTTTATATCAAAGGACGTCGGAGGGAGCGGGGGGGGTCAGGGCGACCCTCGCCGGACATGAAGGCGTTGTAGCCGGAGGGAGCACGGAGGAATCGCGGCGGTTTCGGGCTCGCGGACGCCACGCAAAAAAAGTGGAGTTGGTGCGGAAAAGGTGGCAGCGAGAAAAACAAAATAGAAAACGACCTTGGAGGATAATACGTCGTCGTCATCGACCCGCACACGGCGATGCATCAAGGGGCCGCGGGGCGTGAAATCTCAGAAAATCGAGATGGTCGCAAAGGGAAAGGGAGAGGCGGAAGCCATAAAAAAAAAAAAAGTCGTATAATGCTAACCGGTCCAAGCTTGCCGACAGCGGGGGGTCGGAAGACGAGGCGCCGTCAGGGAGTATTGTTCAAAGCCTCTGCTTGACCTCAGAACGCCACTGGTCCGTCAAAGCGAACATGGGGGGGGTGAAAAGAAGGAAAAAAACAGGGAAGGCTAGCCGCACCCAGCCCAAGAAAAGAAGAGAAGGGGTTTCGTGGGGCTGATCTCCAGCCGGGAGGGGGGGCCGGCAAAGTTTGGGGGGGGGGGGGGGGGGGGGGGGGCGTGGGTGGGCCGGTGTCCTCATTGCGAATATGGAGAGGAATGAAGGAGAAATGGAAAAATGAGCTGTAAGGGGAGTGAAAACATCGAAAAAAAACGACAAGAGACTTTGGTTGAGGGGCAAAAACGGGCGCCATTGGCCGCCGAGGGGACTTTGTGGGGATCATGCGGGTCGGGAGTGCAGGTGGAAAGTCATGGGTGCGGGTGGCTGTTGACGAAAATGGACGAATACCATCAGCATCGAAACTCCTCGTCCCGTTCAATTGCAGCAACGGTAGGTGGGTTCTGCTCGCATTTCCTGACCCCAAAAACGAAAAAAGGGTAGTGCGTAGGATCATGTCCGTTCTGCCCTGAATAAAAGGGGGGGAGGGGCAGGATACGGGCGCGGGCGTGCGACGGCGCGCGGGGAGGACTGTTCTACCTGGGCGCCCATCTCTGTGTCGTGGAAAGGAGGGAAGAAAGGGGTCGCTGCAAGTGCGCCATCTCTCTCTAAGGTGTGGGGTAGCTCATTGGAGAAAAAAAAAAATGAGGAGCGCGCTAGGGCAGACGTGATCGCGCAAAAAACCTGCGGGCAGACCTGCTTGGCAGGAAACTCTGAAGAAGAGAAAAGCACATAAAAACGGGGTGGTGGCGGTTTCTCAACGTAGCGAGTGAGGACGTAGGAAGAAAAGAGATGGAGGGGTACGCGACCTGTGGACGAGCGTTTTAAGCCGACGGGTTCGAGGGTGAGATCACAATCGCAAAAACGGGTGTGGGGGGACGCTCGTAACCGGCAGCATCCGGGACGAGTAATTCAAAAAGGTGCTATAGGGCACCGACTAAGATGGAGTTAGGGCTTAGTAGGAAAGAACGTAAAAAATGTCGAGTTCTGCCTCAACGACCCGTGCGAAAAGAGGTCGGGGCCAAATGCAGAGGAAGAAACCTCAAGCAGAGGGGGAGGAACGTCGCGCTTGTGGAGCGGCTTTGAAGAGAAGAAATTGAAAAGGGCAAAAGAGGGCAGGCTTTCGAAAAAACAGACTGGTGAGGTTGCGGCAGAAAGAGGCGACTATTGGCGAAACGCGTTGTTAAAAACGCGCGGAGAGTCGAAAAGTCAAAAAAAGAGGCGTTAGAAAATCGCAGGACTGGAGAAGGGGGAGGGAGCCCGGAGTGACACCAGCAGATTTGGGATTGGAGGAGAGGAAAAAAGTTCCAGCCAAACAAGGGAGAGCCGGGCGCAGGGGAGCGGAAAAATCTGAGTTGGTAGATCCTGTGAGACGAAAAAAAGGATTGAAGAAAAAAAGATCGGGACATGACAAACCGCCCTGAGTCGCGACCAGGACGGCCTCAGGGGGGGGTAACTGGGGCATCGTGCCGACTTCGACGGGAGTGTGAGGGGGAAGTTCTAAGGATGGCAAGTGTCTATCCAACACATATAACAAAACGGAATTGCCGCTGAGTGGCGAGGAGCACGATAAGTCGTGAAAAGGGTAGGGAAAAAGAAAAGAACGGAGGCTGTCAAAGGAAGTCAAATACGGCCGGCAAGAAAGAAGTTTTGGAAAATTTTCGCAAGGGACACGCTCAGAAGTGGGCCTGATACATGCGAGGAAGCAAAAGGAAGGCCGGAGTAAGATGGGCAGACCGGCAGATCGCGAAGCAACACGGGAGCGGAAGAAAGGCCAGGGACGACAACAACGTGGTTGCAAAAACGGTGCGATGACATCAGCAATAGGCGATGGCGCAGGTCGTGCAAGGCATGATGCGGGAGCTGAGTGAGGCAACACAGCGATGCGCGTCGGGGGAAAAGGGAAGGGGGCAGGTGGGAAAGGTCCGAAGAGAAAACTCCGTATCGAAAAAAGAGTAGATAGGGTAGAGCGCGAAAAATACCAACTACAGGGACACGCGGAATAGGGGCGATAAAAAAAACCAATCATCGCACCGTATCCGTTTGCAACTACGCAAGAATCGCCGAGAGGGGGAATGCGCACAGGGAGGGAAAATGCCCTAAATCAGAAGGCGCCAGAATCCTTTATCGCGATAAGGCCGGTACGTCCCACACTGAAATCAGAGGTGGGGCTTATAGGCCGAAAACGTCGCTGAGCCGGGTCGAAAGAGTGCAATGATGAAATCAGCATCGCGAAGAGGCGAAAAGGAGGTAAATCGGGGCGGGATCGACCCGTTATCTGGGCGGTGGGCTCTTTTCACATAACCAAAATGAAAAGTGCAGCCAGTAGACAAGAGCAGCGGGAAGCCGCAGTCGTTTGGAGCTGGTGACTCCGAAAAGTACAAGAGGTCAGCCGGCACATTGACCGGAGGACCAAACAATCACTGCCCCATACATTACAAGTGAGGCCACAAGCTGGCGAGAAAGGGGTAAAGAGCGACTATCGTGGCATGACATCAAAGAAGGACAAAAGAAAACAGGAATGGCCAATCTCAGAGTGAATTTCCGAAGGGTCTTCTCGACGCGAAGTGGAAAGGTGCGCTAGGTCGGCGCGAGCTCCAGCAAATCCTGCGTTAAGACGGAAGGATCCCGAATGAAGTCATTCAGTGCGGGGGAAGATCTCGGGGAAGGAGCGCTACGATCGTCGAAGCGGGAGGGCTGATGGAAGGACGAGGAAGAAGGTCGAATCTTGGGGGTGAGAAGAACCGAAACTGAAGAAGGGTCACGCGGCGCGGTGATGATGAAACGTGGGCGAAAATTTAGGGGGAAGGAACAACAGAACGACGGGCATCCGCCACTTGATTAAGAGTCGCGAGGGGGCGAAGCAAAGAGACCGGTCAGTACAAGAGGCCGAGAAAGCGAGGCCGCGAAAGGGCGGGACTTGAATCGACCATCACGACAGGTCAGTCGGGATCCACGGGTTGGGGCGAGACCGCGATTGTCAACTTGTGACGATTGAATGACGCGTGGAGCGGCTCTCCAACGTGCGCGGAGGTGATAAAGCAAAAAGGTCTGTATCAAGGGGTCGAACAGGTCGCAGAGAAACGTAGTGGCGAAAAAGAAGAAAATCTGCAACTCGCGAGGGGAGAAAAACCGAAAAGGGAGGGTCCTGGGGGGTGCTCGTAAGAGGGGGTTAGCTAGTGCATCGCCAGAAGGTCTGCTGCAGCGGTGAGGGGCCGAAAAAACGAAGGAGAGCGAAAGGGGGCGTGGGGGGCAAGTCTCACAACGGCGGATGAAAACCCAATTGGCGACGCAAGCAGGAAACAGCAAGCAAAGAAAAGGCGCAAGAAGAGGGCTCAGGGATCGCCGAAAAAGTCGAAATCGCCGAGCCAAAGACGAAAAAGAAAGACGATAAGCCAAAGAAGACCCAATCATGGAGCCTTTCAGTTCACTTGGTCCGAAAGGGCACGGGGACAGCAACATCATACACCTTTTCGCGGAGCAGCACGATTACCAGTTAACGGGGGGAATTTGGAAGAGGACAGAATTGCAAGCGATAAGTACGCGAAAAAGCATCAACATCACCGCACCATGACTGAGTAAACAAGGGAGACAAAATGGGAGCGAAAAATTCAGAGGGGAGGCACAAGAAGGTGGGGAACATAAAATCAGGGAAATTGGCCGCGGAGGGGATGCGGAATGCGACAGGGGGGCTGTCGGGCAAGAAAAGGAGAAAAAAGGATCACAGGGACCAGGGGGAGCGCAGATTGCAAACTCAGCAAAATCGCAAATGAGAAGAACAACACGAGAACCACAGGCTGGGAACCTCTCCCGAGAGGCGATGCAAGGAAACCCCTCTCCACTGGGAGAGTCTGGAGGTAAATGGAAAAAAGACGACCAACATTTCGCGAAAAGTTAAGGCCCCTCAACAGAGGATGCTCGCATGGACCCTTGCCGGAGCGAGACACGCGAGCAAAGCGCGTTCGTAAAAATTCAAGAAGTGGGTGGGTAAACAAAAGAGCGCATCGTCCGGGTCGATTTCACCGGGGAAGCGGAAGGTCAAATGCAGGGGACTGGAGGGGTCGCGCCTTGAGCAAAAAGGGGCAGGGGTAGGAAGACTACTCCGGCCACTGATGTCAGGGATTGGGGATCGATAAGGGGAGGGCGCCCCGGGACAGCAACCAAAAACGCAAATTTTGAATGGCGGGGCCGCCGCAGAGTCGAACCGGGAGAGTCGCGCGCAAGCAACAAAGGTCTAGGAGAGGTCGGAAACGCTCGAAGGGAGACGCCGTGGATATATACCCAAGCAAAGACTTCTCGAGCTGAAGGAACATACTTTGCACGTAAGGGGGTAAATGTGAAGATCCACAAGATCCTCCACGAAAAAACAAAAAGATGCTAAAGTTTTCAAGCTAGGCTTTACTGGGAGGGAACGCAGGAAAACGCTAAGCAAGGGGGGAGGGATAAAGGCGTCTAGAAGAATCGTTTCATTGCGACCTCAAGACATTACCAAAAGTTGGGGGCTCTGTGAGGTTGAACGCTAGTCAAAAGGTAGGAAGCGGGGAAGGGGGGGGGGAAAAAAATCCACTGGCAAAAAGTTCGGGGCGTCTGAGTCGCAGCACAAGAAGATCAAAACATTAAGAACGGTCGTCGAAAATAACAAATGACGATGGCCTCAAGGTTGTCCTTCGTCGATCGTCTAAGCCGATCCTCTAAGAAGGAACCCGGAAAAGGGGGAAATTCAGGGGCCGGGTTCAAAAAACGTCGTCAGACTAACCTGAAGATGCCGCATCTATTGCGACTCTGGAAGTTCTTCGACGGAGTCAAAGGAGTCGGCAGGAAAAAATTCCCTCGAAGGCATCAGCATGTTTACGAAAAAAAACAGGGGGTGGGATTACGTCAAGAAATCACACCCCTCTCCAATAGGTGGGGCGGGGGGAGGGAAGCCCTTCTCCCTAAAACGTTAGATGAAGAAGACCGAATCGGTTGAGGGAAAGCCGGTTCGAGCAAATGCTGGGCTGGTGATGGCAACTCTGAGGGCGCGACTTCTGCGCACCTAACGAAGGAGAGTTTTGGGGGGAGCAGAAAAGCTAGCAAATCAGATATGCGGCGCAACTGTGAAGGGGGTTCGGTTTCAAGTCCGCCATTGGCGCCGCCATCGACTTTGGGAGAGGGGAAAAGGAAACGATCGCGGGACCGCAGGGGCGGTGAGGGAATGTGCTCTCTACTCGGCTCGCAGAAAGCTGCTCAAACCCAAACTCGCCCGGAAAAAAAAAAGAAAACAAAATCCGAAAAAAGGTAATGGGGGGGGGGATGTGCTCATGTACTAGGAACGATGGAACTTAGCTATTCGATAAGATGGCCGTCTCAGAAAATCATCCAAAAGAAGGGCTGGGAGGGCGTCAGGAGAGATGCCGGTAAAGAGGGTCTTGCAGCGCATGGGCAGGAACGCTTTGGGTGTCTGCTGTGCCGATCGATCTGGGGAAAGGCGACGAGGCGACCCAGCAGAGGGGGACGGAGCGGGGCCCCGGCGAAAGAGGCTGCGCTCACCGCGCATCAGGAAAAAAGTTCGAGAAAAGGGAGAGAGGAAAGAAGTTCGTTGGAACCGTACGGGAGAAGTCTTCCACGAAATGAGGTCCGCGATTTCGACGTTTCGCGAAACAAGACGGCGATAAAAATCCGCGCACAGGGGTTGTAGAAACACGCCACTTGAAAAAAATCTGCGAACTCCAAGGAAAGCAGGTGGAGAGAAAGAAGAAGTGGAAAAGGGTACGAGTACTTCCCGGCGAAACCATCGGGAGGGGATGCTGGCCATCAACTCCCCGAGGAAAGTGGCTCGAAACAAATGGCGGAAGACAAAAGAGGAGAAAAAGGGCCGGGTTTCCGAAACGCTCAATGACGATCACGGATAATGACGCGTCCTCGGCGATGAAAGCCCGAGGGAGGGCGGGGCGGAAAGCGAGGCGAAATATTCGGGAAGTTGTTCAAAAGGATCGACGATTCAGGGGGGAAGGTCTCGAGGGAGGAAAGGCACGCGACTCAAATCAAGATGGAAAAAGTGAGACCGCGACCAGCCACTCTTGGAGACGGAATTCGGGGCCTCTGAAGATGAAGAAAGAAACAAAAAGATAGCTCGCTAGCGTCAAAAGAGATGGGGGGGGGAAATAAGAATGATACTCTTGCCGGACTCTTTGCTGGTTAGAAAAGAAAAAAAAATCCAAAAAACGACGGCCCCGGCAGGCACCAATTTACGGGGAAACTGGGCACTGATTGCAAGACCGTAAGGAAGGGGGGGTACTGGCTGGCATGACGAGCCGGTCGGAAACCCTATCTAAGCCAAAACTTTCCGGGGGAGGGACTCATGCGGAAAAACTGCGGGGAGGTGAGGTGGTAGTGGGAGGGGGGGGGGGACGCAACAAGAATGAAAAACACGTGCGATCTGGTCGCAAGCCGGAGACAGCAATCGTGAGGAAACAGCTCGAAATGAAAAGGGGTGAAAGGGGCCTCACATAGTCTAGGGGTTCCTCGGAGCGAAGAGGAGTCTATAATATCACCACCGCCTAATCATTAGACCGTCTTACCAAAAAGGGGGGTCAGAACGAAAATCAAGAAATCCGGAGCCAGACTGCGAATTTGTGGGACCCGGTGCTCCTGAAAAAAAGGAAAGCATCGTCGTGGGCGCTTTGCGAAGTTGAAAAAAAGTGAAATGCAAAAGGGCCGCAGAAGCCGTCGAAAAGGGGCTGAAGGGGGGGAGGGGTCGATGTCGCGCTCTACAAGCCGTAAGAGCGAAAAAAAAAAGGAGGGGGACGGGAGGGGAAAAGCAAAACTGGGAACCTTCAAGCCGCGCGCAGAGAATGATGCAGCGGGGGCAAGAGAGACACAGGGGGAAGCAAGGAAGACGGATTGCAGGAGCACCTGGCGGAAAAACCGTGACATTAACCATGATTCGCAGGCGCCGAAGCCGGATCGAACGGGCCGGGAATAAAAAAAAAGGAAGGCAATCTCGGAATCAAGAAACGAGAGAAATATTCACTCGAGCGTGCCTTGGTAAAGGAAAAAGTGAGCGGCATCGGGAAACTAGTCGCCGAACAGTTGCCGTTCCCCGTCCGGCGGGTCATAGAAGTGAGGAAAGGTTTTTAAGGTGGCAAGCCACCATCAACAAAAAGACACCTCTGCAGCCTGGACAAGATATCCGCGATAGGGGGGGGGGGTGGCGAGAAGGCCAGAGACGGTGAGTTGTGGTTTCTTAGCTCTTTTTTCTGAACTGCTCAACTATTCTCCTGGGCCTCTCCCACCTTGAGGCTAACGGTCAGCAAGAGCGGAAACAGTGCGACTGGAGGACGGACGGGGCGCGACTTCTGGGGAAGGGGGGGGGGGGGATTCAAAAAGAATCTGAGGTGTGGAATACACGAGTCCGTCAGCGAAGACAAAAATTCTACGCAATATCAAGAGGTCTGGGCTTCAGGCTCGAGAGGAAATAGGGGGAAGAAAGAGCGCAGATAAGAAAATGATGAGTTCCGACTTGCGAAAGAACGGGTCACCTCTGCTATAGTCAATCGTGCTTTCCGACTCGACGAACGTAATCTTCGAAGGAGAGGGGGTGAACAAAAAATCGGGGGGAAATAGTCGAAGTCGCTGAGCTGCCGCAACAAGGGGGCGGTCGAAAGGCGGACGCCTGTCGGGTCAACTTGTCTCTGTAAGAGCGTTTCGAGACCGTAGATTACACGACACTATATAGAAGGGAAAAACACGAAAGGACGGAGGAAGGAGCATTTGAGCACACCTCTGTCTTCAAGGAAGGGTCTAGGGGAAGAGGTCAGAAAACGCCAGACAATAGAAAGTTCTTTCAAGATAGACATCAAGACTCTGCGTACGGGAGATCGGGGGGGACAGGGGGGGGAAGTAGGTGCGGTTAGTCGTCTTAGGCAGATTGCTGACCAGCTAAGAGGAGAATCCAACAGGATGGGGAGGCACCGTCCTTATAAACGCATCAGGATAAAAGGTCTAAGCTCGAGGGACCTACCATAGGATGTCGAGGAAATCCCAGTGGCACAGCTGAAGGGCAATC
>Ga0179593_1406553_pt1 | contig 19743 bp, 20 predicted proteins | sample CZODoug2_1_08_16_FD_185931 | JGI IMG/M metagenome (GOLD analysis project Ga0179593, IMG submission 185931) | Vadose zone soil fungal communities from Angelo Coast Range Reserve, California, USA - CZODoug2_1_08_16fungal (PacBio error correction) | ecosystem: Environmental > Terrestrial > Soil >...
CAGGGAATCAAGATAGGGGGAGAAAGAACCTCTAGTGGCATGTCTTCCGCCGTAAGGTGGGAATTTTGGACGTCGTAACTCCAGTTGGGATCATCTTCAGGAAAACACCGTGTTGGATGAGGTCGACGGGGGCGAAAAGGAAAAAAGTACTGAGGGAAAGGGAAAAAAAGAAAAATGAGGGGAGAAGGGTTCGCAGATAAGGGGGGGGTTCCGGGTATATACCTGCTTATCTAACACAGGGGTCGAGTCCACGGCTATAAACTAACGACACTGCGGGGAGCTCAAAATAGGGAAAAGCCGGAGAAAGAAGACCTCGACTAATACAAGAAACTGGGGCAACCTAAATCTAATTAAAAGACTGATAGAAGATGGTTTCAACATAAAAGACGCTTTCTTGAGGAGGGGGGGGGATATAAAAGATGTGACAAGCCGGTTCATCACCAATGGATGGGGCTTTATCGTTGAGCGGGGTAATGAGAGGCACCGGAAAGGTCGAAGAAAACTTGGGGAGGTGCAGGAAGAGTTGGGGGGTAGGGGCAGGGCGAACCTCTCCAAGGCAAAAAAAGGGTGGGGGCCGCTCACGTCGCAGTCATACGTTCGAACCGGCGGGGGCGGGGCTGGAGCCACGGGGGCGAGTCATCGAAATGCCAGCAAAGGAGTAGGACCAATAAAAAAAGGCACGGAAATGTGTGGTCTAGTGAGGAAGCCAGTGGGAAAAGTAGAGGTGGCAAAGGGATCATCTACTGGGTTTCAGGTCCTATGTTCTCCAGAGGGACGCGACTCAGAATGTGTCCAAAGGTTCCGAAGGAAGGGGTCAGGTTTTGGGGGAGTGCCATCGGAGCGGACCGGCCGACGGGGGGACGATCTCGTTAGACGAAGAAGCCTTCATTTTCATAAAACACCAGACGTTGAGGTTTTGGAATCCATGGATTATCAGGGAAAGATTAAAAGGAAGAAGACCATGGCTCAGGAGAAGTCTTTTACAGGAGGACGCTAGAGGACCTACACATCAGGCCAATGACAACAAGAAAAAATGTAAGGGAAAGCCGATAGAATGAACCGAAAAGGGAACTGCACCATCTGGTTCTTCTGGTGGCCATGGGTGAGGGGATCGATCGGGGCTAAGAGGGTACCATTTCCAAAACTTCAAGCCCTCCTAAGTCTTCTAGGGAAAAGTTTTGCGAGATCGGGTAAAAAAAAATCGTGCAGAAAAGAGAGTCAACTAGGAGAACGGGGGGCGAGGAGGACTTATACGGCCAAGGCATAACTCTTTAACTACTTTTACGAAATCAACCTTGGGTTGTCCTGGGGAGTTGTTTCATTGGACAAGCAAAAAACGCGTGTCGAATAAAAACGCGCTCAAAAAGGCCCGTCAAAAAGTCATCTTGAGAAAAGGAGAAGGAACGCGAGCGTGGGCGGAAGAAAGTGAAACAGTCCTCGGACCAAGGGTTGCTTTCCGTATTTGTTCGTCGGAAACAACTTGAAACGAAGAACCTGCGCGGGCGTTGGACCGCGACAAGGTAAATCGCTCTTACCGAAAAATCAAGAATCGACAAGAGAGAAACAAAAAAAAAAACGGGGGGGGGGAAAGGGAAGGGGGAGGGGGGAGAGGGAATGTTACAAACTGTAAAGAGAGCGATGTCAATACGGCTGACAACTCTGTCTCCCGCGCCAGGGCGGTACGTTGAAAGTACGTGTATAAAAAACATAATACCACCTAAGGGGATGAGGGGGGGGAGCAGGGAAGGGGGGGATCGATTACACGACAAGAAAAGGTAGGCCGCTATTCCTCGTATGTCAATATAGGTCGTTTGTTTTCGCGAGAAAAAAAAAAGGAGATATTCACTGGACAGGGGGGGGGGCAAAAAGGGGAAAAAAAAAACTCACCGGGCACGGGGGGGGGAAAATTTCAGGAACGACGTATCACGCGTGGGACGGGTCATTCGATAACGCAGGAGAGCCAAACTGACGCTTGCTGACGGGTTTATGCAAGAGAACAGAAGGGATAAAGGAAAGGGCGAACGACCCTGGAGCTTCTTAATTGTGTTGCAGTGGGAAGGGGACCATATAACGCCGCAAAAAGGGGGTGGGAACAAAGAACTGCTTCGCCCACAAGGAAAAAGAAGGGGAAGGGGGAGGTGAAGAAGACCGATGGCGGAACTGGACCGGGTCGAGGGATCTGACACGGAAGTTCGGGAGCTAAATCTCTCGAAGATGGAGCAGTGAAAAGGGCAGCTTCAGGGGGAAAAAAATCAGGAAACGACGCAGCAAATACACGGCAAACCTCAACTTCGTCGGTGATTGGGGTACCATTTTCAACAGAAATGACAGATCGATCATGCAGCGCGAGCGGAAACGTTGATTAAAGAAGCTGGGGACCAAGAAAAAAACCGGGAATAAAAGGAACTGGGGACAAAAAAAGAGAGACAAAACCAGCGTACTCAGAGATTGAAGACAACAGAGGATGAATTAGCTCTTTTACAACAGGGAGAAGGGTGGGTGTACCGGAAGGGGGCTCCACGCGAAACACACCCAAATGTTTTCCGCTTGGGCGAGGGAAAAAAATAGTCGTCAGGGGGATTGCCAATGAGCAGCTTAGGAATTTCCGGAAGGGGGACAGCGAAACAAGGCGGAGAGAATAGTTGAAACTTGAAGTCCAAGCAGTGAAAAAGGGGGTCGGTGAAGACTACCAATCCCCAGCGAGTCAAAAATATAACCGAGCGGAGGAAGGCGAAATCTATGGAAAAACATATAGCCGAGTCTGAAGTTAAAGGAGGTTACATAAGGAGAATAAAAGACTAACTGAGAAAGAAAAGGAAAACATCTTCTAACCGAAGGCTGGTCCGCCGCTGTAATGCCCCGGAGTAGTGAGGGAACGCCGGGGAGGAAGAGAAGGGGACTACCGAGGGGCATCGATCGACGGTCGGCATTTCTCCGCTGAAGACCGGTAAAGAAAGGGAAAGCGATGGGTGGGAAATAAGGGCGAAGAAAACAATTCGCCCTTCGACCACAGAAAGATTTCTTTTGGGGACAGACCGTCAGTACTCAGGATTTACCAGGACAAGAAAAAAGGTCAGTTCAGGAGGGGAAAAGTAAACAACACAGGCAAAAAAAAGGAAAAAAGCTACACGACAAAAAGGTTTACAAAGAAAAAGTGTACAAGAAGGCGGAAACAGGAATCGAGCGAATGCGAGCTAACGTTGAGTGACAGAACGATCAGGGGGGGAGAGAGGAATAATCAGGTAGGGGGGGGAAAGACGTCTAAGGAAAAGAGACGACCATTTTCTTGGAGGTGCTGGGGCAATAGGGGAACGGAAAAAAAGGAACTCTCCGTACCGGGGGCCTAAACGAGGAAAATGGATACGAGAAGGGGGGATTTCCAATAGGGGGTGTTCACTGCGCCCATACGGACAGTTAGGGGAGGGTTCTTACCAAGGGGGAAATGACGGAATCGTGAGGAGATTAAAGAGACTCAAGCATCTAAAGGGGCAACGCCCTACAATAATTTCAAGTGAGAACAAAACGGACAAGGAATGTGACCAAAAGGGAAAAGTTTAATCCCCCAAACTAGGTCATGGAAGAGTAAAAGAAGGGGGAAAAGGAAAGAATGAAACGGATACGATTCAGGCATGTAAGAGTCCAAAGGTTCCACTGAGAAACGTTAGCAGAAAGGTCGGGGTAGCGGGAACTAGCGGGGTAGAAAAACAATTCCTATAAAAAGTAAGTTAAAAGAAAGGTGGCTGGGCGGGACAACAACGAAAAAAACTACGGGAATTTTTGGGGGGGGAGCCTGCGATCAAGATGGAGGGTGAGAAAAGACAAGGGGGTTTCTCATATGGACCCGGAGGGGGAGGGGTGACCTAGGATCCTGAGTTCGATCTTGGCAGAAGGACTACACTCGATCTCTCAACGCCAGTGGTGAGGGAAGGACAGATTCACGACATACAAGCGAGGTTGGAGAAAAAAACTAGAACTCGAGGGGTGTCAGAGTTGAATGGTTGGAAAAAAAAAGAGTTTGTCATTCTTAAAATTCACAAAAAAGACAAACCTGGCAAAAAAAGAGCTCCATCCGACAGAAAATCAAGGAAAGTGGGGGAGAGTGGGGCATCATTCGTCGACATGGAAAATCAAGCAGGAAGAGGTCCACGAAGGGTCCCGACAAAAGAAAAACAACGTGTATCCTTCCTTTAGAAGAAAAAGAGGGGAAGCAAAAAAGGGGGAGAAAGAAAAGGAGGGGAAGAGGAAGGAATCAGGAAGACTTGAACAAAAAACAACGCGAGGCAAGGGGGCAAACAATTCCAAGCGGTCGAAAAGACCAACGCTTAATAGCTGCGGAACTCGTTCCAGTCGACAGGGGCAAAATACTGGCATGGAAACGTGGGAGACGCGTGAAGAGGAAGGGCAGAGGAGTAAGGTGGGATGGGAAACTACGTCATTTTCCCCTGGGGGATCGCGAAAAAAAAAAAAAGGGGAGGGAAAAGAAAGAGAAAACACCTTCCTGTAGGGTCGAGGAACTAGCACAGTCAGAGTCAAAAAGCGGGAAAAAGGGAAAGCTTCAAAGAGGAAGTGCCCAGACGTATTCCCCCTCTACTGAAGGGATCCTCGAAAGATTGAAGGGAAGAGGTGGATGTGAATTAACTGGATTTGTGTACCTTAAAGGGGGAGCTAGGGAGAAAACCGTTAATTCAGGGAGAGATAACGTTGGTCATGACATCAGGCTGAGAACATCCGTTTGATACAGTGGATAAAAGCGGGGGGTGTTCGCCAGGGTGGAGTGACCGAGAGGCTAGGACGGGAAGACCAACAAACGCACACTTAAAGCTGAGGAGAGGGGAGGGGGGGTCTGGCAAGAAACGCCAGGTACGTTTTGCCCAAAATAAAAAAAAAAAAAAAAAAAAAAAAAAACCTACGGCCACTCGAGGGGGAAATATGAACTCGTCACCAAGTTATAGTTTGGAAGGGGGGGGGACGAAAAAGCGGGAGGGGGAAACGGTCTTGACGCTGTGAACTTTGGTTCGAGCTGCTTGAGAAGCGACGAGGGGGGGAAAGCTGCAAACTCGAACGATTAATGACAATTACGGAAAAAGGAGAGGAGGGAGACTACTGGGAAAGGCGGGACCTTAGGTTCTGTAGAACAACTAAATCTGGGCCACAAAAGCGAACCACAAACCTGGGTCGCGGACGAGGGCGGGTTGACCCTCAAAGAAAGAAGGGCAGACAGAGTGTAGAAAGAGGGGGAAGGGGTAAAAAAAGATACGTCCCATAGACAGGGAAAGAAGAAAGGTGGATTTTCTGCAATTAGAAGGATACGGAATCGTAGCCGGCATTGGCTAGAAACGGGACCGTCTTCACAGAAGAAAGAACCCTAGTGATGGGGATAAAGCAAGTTTGGGGGGGGTGGTCAATCCTTGCCGGATGTAAGCAGGAGAAATTAATAATGAATTTAAGCGTTTTGGGGGAAAGGACTGCGGTGCGCTCGAAAAGTACGAAGAGTGGAAAAAATAAGACACGAAAGGGGAAAAGAGAAGGGGACCGCGGAAGCGCCGCGGGGCGAAAAACAAAAGACTTACCTACTAACTAGAAGGGGCGCACTAGGCGTGCCAGGCCACGGGTAAATTTGAGAGGAAAAAGGGGGAGGGGAGTCGAGACGCCGAAAAGAAAACGCAGCAAAAAGGTCAATCGTCGGTCGTAGCAAGAGAGGGGTAACCGACCGCCGATAGTTCTCTACAGGATGTCTGGCAAATCCACGGCGTCAGAAAGAGCCGCGAAAGGGAATGGTACGCCGCCGTGGTAAAAGGAAGGTACCGGAAGGTTGCGTACGCGGGAGATAGGAAGCGTGTGTGGTCAGGGAGGGGATTGCGGAAAAGTCTGGGAACTTGTCAACTCGAGGTCGCACTCGTCCAACCTAAATACTTGGAGATGGGGCATTCGAATGGTGGAGGTGAAACGTGGGAGAATGCTTCAAACAGGACCTACTCGACATTCTGAAAAGCGCGGGGAAAACAAGGACGGAAATCTCCCATCTTGCGCAAAATCGAACACCCACCCTCTGACGAAGAAAATAGTAAGGCTAGACTCGAAGAATTAACGGATGCACGGGGTGCCGCCATCCCGATGGGGAAAAAATTATAGAAAAGGAGGACGGAGGGAGGAAAGGACTCTACAGGGCCTTGGAAGAAGGTGAAAAAAGAGTCGGAAACCTGAATCTAGACTGTGGGGAGGGGGAGAGGGTCATTTTGGGCCTTCCTTCTTTGTCATTTTAACCTTCGTCAGAAATTCACGAATTGGGGCCGAAAGAAAGTTCACTCTCCTCGTGGAAAGGAGGCCACGTTTACGAGAAAGGAAATTCAATCCAAAAGGGGATTTGGAAACCAAAGACCAAGGCCCCTGCTCTTGTTTGTGGGTACCGGCGAGCCAGGGGCCAAACTATGGGAAAAAACTGGGGGGCTCAAGAAGCTGATTTTCGGTCAAGGAAAGTAGGGGGAGGGAAGATTCCGCGGGAAAGAGAAAAATGGTTCCCCAGGGGAGTACTATCAAGGATTTGGGGGTTCTTTCCATATGAGGCAGCAAATTGCGTCTCTGTGGGACGAGAGAAGGGCACGTGCAAGGGTAGAAACCCAGAAACTTGAGAAAGGGTGGGGTTCAACTGTGGTGGAGGTATGCTAGATGACCACTTCTCGCTCCATGGGAGAAAAAATCTTGACGAATGGCGCATTAAACCTTGCGGAACAACATCCTTGATCGAGGAAAGTAGCCAGTGAATCAACCTATCGGAATTACACCTCCAATCCAAATGCTGGTTCTTCCTGGGCGACAACGTGGCTTTTGGTGGCAAACCTGGGTGGGAGGATAGGGGGGAAGAAAAGGCCCTTTCCCCACTTCAGCAACAGACGGGTAGGGAAAGTCGTCAATGGGTAAAAAAGTGTTCCGAGGGAGAAGAAGAAGGAAAAATCGAGGCCAGAGAAGGGATAAGAGATGCTGCTGCGAGCCATTGAAAAACGCTTGTGGTAATTCTACAGCAATTTGCCCTGGGGGGTTGGGAAAGTTGGCGCAAAGAACGGGTCGAATCAAGAGAAAATAGACGGGTCAGAGGAAAAAAACGACTCAATATACCACTCTCCGCAGCCAATCGGCCGGGAAGGGAACTAAGGTCTTCACGCTTATAAAAGGTCGGGCTTGCCGTAGGGTGGTGAGAACACAAAAACGGACAAAGTCCCTTTCCGGGGGGCGAAAGGGGGGGAAAAAAGGGGCGGAAGACGAGACTAGTTAAGGAACATCCTACGACAAAAGAAAAACAAAGATGAGTATTAAAAAAAGGATCGGAGGGGAGGGACAGGGCCCCCGAGGAAAGAGATGGGAAACAGGAAAAGGCCCATCTTTCTACAAAAGGCTGGGAAAAAGGGTTACAAGTACTTGTGATGCAGGAACAAAGAAAAAAAGGAACTCCACCGAAAAAAAGGGGAGGACAACCGGGCGTCCTTTCATACAAATCGACAGAGAGAGGCATATAGAATATTCAATCTTGGGGGGCGAGAGGCACACTAATGAGGGGGGAAAGGAAGGAACCGGTCGAGTGGGAACTTGCCATGTCAAACTCAGTTGGTATGGTCGTCACTTAGGGAAAAAAAAAACACAGTTCTTGAAAGGGCAGAAGCCGCGGCCTGCCCGGAGAGGGGAGGAAGTTTAGATCAACGAAAGCAAAGGAGGAAGCCTGGCATAATCAACCTCATCTTAATGGTGGTTCAAGGGAATGATGCAACTCGCTCAAACATTGGAACCTCCTCACCGTAAGACCAGCACGCCCGCAGTTTATTGGCGGGGGGGAGGCTATCTGGTCTGCTTCAAGAAGAGGTCAGTCTCTTCTTATGCCCGCAAGCTAAGCTAAAGAGAAAAAGCATGGATAAGGTAGAAATTGCTCCGAAGAAAATCGCCTAGTCATGCCAAAGAAAAAGAAGGCCAAAACCTCAAAGTCGAACGGTGGGTGGGAATAAAGGGTGCCACGGCTCGATGACGGATATGATATCGATCGCAGAATCTCATCATCTCCGAAAAGAAGACGAACTGGATAGGAGAACCCTGTGAAAGCGCTAAAACCAGACTGAATCAGGGAGAAAGGGAGGCGGGGGAAATAAACGAAAGAGAAAGTCTTAGACAGTGGGGCAAAAAAACGCTAATGGTTCGCACTGTCCTCCTTTACCCACCACACAAGACTTTTCCAACTGGGACGAGGTCAAGATTCGTAATGGGGATTGTAACAAAGCTTACACATGGCTCCAGAAAAAAAGAGGAGAGACTTAAGGGGGAAGAAAAAGACTTAAGTGCAAAAGGGAAGAAGGCTATTCCTATGGAAAAATCCCAGGCATAGGAAGGAAAGAAAACTAAGAGAAGAAAAGATCTTCCGGTTCCGGGGGGAGCTGGACCAAAAAAGACCATTAACCCGTCCAATAGGTCCAGCCCTGCTTTACGCAGTTGGGGAGTCCAAAAGAGAAATGTTCCGGGAAACCAATCGGAGAGACCGAGTCAAGGGGGAGAATTCGAGTTGCCCCTATAAGATTTCGTCTCGCGGCTGAAAAGAAGTTTCTAAAGGGGGAAGAGCGAGACGGGAAATCGTGTAATGAAATCGCGGTAAGCGGAAGGACCGCACATTCCGATCAACGCCGGGCGAGCCAAAGAAAAAAACTTCTACCATCAACGATGGACTGGTGGGGGGACACCGAGTTGAGGAAGAGAGGTACATTTCATAAGGGAATTAAAAAGGCACAAAAAGGCAGTATCAATCGAGGAAACTAAAGAGGGACACCTCGGCAAGGTCAAGGGAAACCCCACGTCCGGAAAACAGAAAAGCTAGGCTCATTGCTCAGACGTGTTCTTTGACCAAAGATATTAGGGAATCGACTAAAGTTCGTGAGAGAAGTGCGACGCAAGAGAGGGGGAGGGACCTTTGGGGTCTTCCGGAAAAGGGATGGGAGCTAGGAAAACAAAGTTAAAATGGGTCAGAGGAGAAATACCCGGTGGCCTGGAAAGCACAGGAGTCAGGAATACGAGCAGGAGGGAAAATTCCAAAAGTGTTCACACGCTCACCCTCTAGAGTGGAGAAAGAATATAGGTACGGGACGCAAGGGAACTGAGAGAAAAAAGATCTGATATCCTTAAAAGCGAGGGCAAACTCTAGAAAGATCAGTGCATAGTGGGGAGGACTAACAGCAAAAGTGAAACACAAGGGAAATTGGACTGTATAAAAAGGATAGGGGATGTCAGAAAGGAAAACCCGGTCAATGGTCATCAAGCAAAATACTATCATTTAAAAAGAAGGACGAGGGCGAAAAATAAGACAAACGGGTGCTCCTAAAGGAGCTAAGGGGCCGCTAGAGGGGAAACATGGAAAAAACAGCGCTAGTAGGGCAGGGGATCAAAATGGGTCTTTGCACCAAGCAGAAGGGAAAGGGTGTTGGTGATCATGCCAGCGAGTGATAATAAGCACAAGAAGGGTAGGAGATGGCAGAGTAAACTAATCTAATTCTATTGAGTCCGAGTGCGGAAGTTTGAAGAAAGTGAATCCGCAGCAAAAACATGAAGATGGGGGGGAGAAAAGGAACTTCCCTCTAGACTTCAAAGGGGGCGGGGTGAGTAACAAAAAAAGGAAAAAATACGGGGGGGTGATGGAGGGGTTGAAACAAAACAGAAAAGGTTGGCCGATAGTAATGTGCTCTGCATTCAAGAAATGAGAAACAGGGTGCCGACATGCCAATCCCATGAAAGCATAAACCGCAATTGGCAATGCGTTGCACCAATTAGGGAGAAAATGTCGAAAACAAATATAACAAAGCTCGTTAAACAAAGTCACGCAAAACAAGGTTTCTACATGAGCAAAGAGGGGTCAGGTATGGCGATAAAAGGGAGTGTTCGCGACCGGAGGTGTGTCTGGAAAATAAGTAAAACCAGAGCGGGTCATCCTGCCAAAAAGCTCACCCGGAAGGGAAAGGTACACCCCTTAAAAGAGGGGAACAGGGGGCAAAGCCAAAGCGTGCAGTAAAGAGGAACACTCTTTCAAGCATCAATCTTGAATGAAGAGTGCGGGGGAGAGAAAAGAATTTGAACGGATTTCAGGAGGGGAGGGAATGACCGGCACGTGCACGGGGGACTTCTCCGGTGAGGAGGGGGCTATAGCTCCCTTAAGGGGATTTGAATGAGTCGCGAAACAAAAAAACTTGGTAGGGGTAATGATATAGATAAAATGGGAGCACGCAGGATTGAGAAGATACACTAAAAGGGGCGGAAGAGTACGTTCAGAAAGGAATCCGCCATCAGGGGAGATTCCCATTCTACTTGATGTAGGGGAAATAAGTCGATAAGAGGCTTGAACTTCAAGGAGTGTAGTTCGTTTAAAGAGTGGGAGTGGTGGCCGAATTGCCTGGGGGAGAGTTGGGGAAAGGAGAAAATTAGGTGAGAGAGTACAGTTGGGAAATCGACCCTCTGGTCCTTCGAACGATGGGGAAAATGGGATCCTCTTCTTTTGGGGGGCTCCATGGTGGGCTTGAAAGGGAGGGGGGAAAAGCTGGGCTTCAAATCTGGCGACATGTTTTGAAAGCACTTCACAAACAGCAATCCACTGGAAAGCTGCGGGGGCGTCGGATGAAAAAGGACGTTTTAATTCACTGAGAAGACTATGGGAAACGATGTAACACATTAAACTCTTGCCAACGGGAGTTGAAGTTTTTTGGGGAAAAGAATCGCTGGCAAGGCTATAACTGAAAGTGTCAAGAGGGGAACGAGAGTCCACTGCGGAAAAAAAAAAATTCAGTAACACGTGAGGGGGAGGGTTAACCCACACGATCTTACCACATGAGACAGATTTTTCTGTAGAACAAGAAGGGGGGAAGCGAAGCATCCAAAAAAAACGGGTAGTCGCAGTAGTCTTTTGGGTAAAGCGACAAAACAGGAAAGGGGGGGGAGAAATTGCGTGTGGAGACGAGGGAAATTTTTAGTTTTACCAAGAGCGGAAAAAGACCAGAAAGGGAGCGAAAAAAGAGAGGGAGTGCGCGCCAAAGTCAAGCAGGGACGGACCTTAATCGGGGGGAGAACGAGGGGGTGATACCATTGAACCCGTCCGGGGGGGGCAGGAGGGGAATGGACCCCTATCGGGTGACAAGGAGGGTATTTGGGGGTCACTTCAAGTATGAAGGTCAGTAACATTTCCTTAAAGGCGGGTAACGAGCGTTTTGCCCTTTCGATGGCGGAGGGGGGGAATCAGCTACGAAGGGGGGGGGCCGATTCCCTTATTCCACCTAGCTTGGTCGATACAAAGAAGAGGGGGACGTGAAAAAGAGATGCTGACCTACTTGACTCAGAAGGGACGAAGGAGGTGGGGAAAGTAAAGGGGGAAAAAGGCGTACTCGAACATGGGGGAAAAAGTTGGTGAGTGATCATCTCTCAACCGGGGGGGGAAAAAACTGAAAGACAAAAGGTCGAGACGTTTGAAGGAACACGTCCGATATTCAGCTACCTATAGATGGCAAATCACAGGGCAAAACGGAAAGGTAGGAAGAGGAAGCTTTTTAAATATGTAAAAAAAAAAGCGAGGTTGCCAACGCCTCGTTCTATCAGGGGGGGGGGGAGACCGTTCGAAGTGATAAAAGTGAGGAAAAAGGGGGGCGAACTGTTAAAAAAGAAATAGGGAGATGTGGGACCAGGAGAATGGGATTCCTTGGGACTAAACCCCAGACTGACTGCCTGGAGAAGTAAAAGAGATACAGGGGCACGCGGACGAATAAAAAGGTCGAAAAGGACGGAGCGCTACCTCGGGATCAAAGCGATCAGAACACGAAGAAAAGGGAGCGGTGACTCGACTCGTAGAAACAAGGTGGAACTGAGGGGATCGACGAAGGGGGGGTTTGCAAATAAAAAAACAGGTTTTCGGTTTAAGAGACCATTAGGTCACGAAAGTCGGGCCGAAGGTCTAAGAAGAAGAGGGGTATCTGGTGGTACATAGTTCGAAAACATGCGGATAAATGTCCGTAGTAGAGGTGGTGTTGAAACCTGGGAGGCAGGGGAAAAAAAAACAAAAGAGACCTGAATGAATTACTCTCCGGAATCTCTGAAAAAGAAGTCGGAAAAGCCGATTGGAGGGCAAATCTTCACTGGGAGGGAAAAAAGGCGAAAAGGGGACAATAACCGGAGAGCCTACAACTTGAACACTTCTCTGGGGGGAGGGTTTGGGGTCCCGGCGGACAGGGGCCTAAAAAAAAGGAAGGTCAACTGGCTAAAGAAAGGCGAAATGAAGTTTCAGTTGAAGGGGAGAGGGCGACAGGCTTCCGCAGAACCGCGAATTTTTGCACGCAATGGGGGGGGGGTAAGAAGGAATTTAATGGTTGGCGGAAGAGGCGGGCAAGCCTTCTGTTTGATCGGGGGGAAGTCAGAGAATAGAGACCGTTTACAAGGTAAGACCCGCAACGGTTTATGTGGGGAAAACGGTTGGTCCAAGGGGAGGAGGCTCTTTCGAGATTCCGAGAAAACCATGTGGCAGCTTATCACAGTTACAAGGGGGAACGAGGCTGGCGAAAGGTAATCAGGCAGATGACGAGCAAACGAACCAACTCCCTCACGCCATCAAGGGTGCTGGAGGAACTGGGCGCCGATGGGGCGGAGGGGGTTGGGAAAGTTTTGCGGAGTAGATCGGGGCAATCACGTCTGGGCCACCCTTCATGAATACCAGGGGAGTAGTCACACTGGTCTTCGAGAGTCCGTGGTGGAGAAAGCTGTCCTAAAAAAAGGAAAGGACATAAGGGAAACGACGGAACTGCTGAGAGGAGGGCTGTCACTACATTGACAATCCGCTTTGGGGGATAGTTTCCTAAGCATTCCACGTCAGTTTCTGGGGGGGGCAGGGGGAAGACCCACTAGAAATGGGAAGTCCTCCCATATTCATTGAAGAGAAAAAAACGAAAATTGCAACCCTCAAGGCAAAAGGGAAGAGAGGGGCTTGCGGGGAGAACTAAAAACGGAACCTGCTTTTCTCATCCAATTTAAACGGGGGGGAGGGGCCGGTGGGTGTTCAGCATCACAAAGGAGGAAAACGGAAATACTGGCAAGTTTCCCTCAAGGGAGTCCAGAGCGCAAAGAGGGACAGGAAAATACCGCGAGGGGGGGGGGACCTCAAACAAAAGGGGGGTGGAGTTTCGGAATAGGGGTCCTTCAACCAGGGGGAAGTATGAAAGAAAAAAACGGAACCTAGGTAGAAATCGCAAAGCGGAGGTTCCATTAAGGGGGGGGGATGCGAAAAAACTAAAGGAAAGCCCAGGGGGGAAATGGGATGAGACACTTGCAGGCAGGGTGGCATCGTAGGCACGCATAAGAATCGGCATCGAGTCCCTAGGAGGTCAAGGGATGACGTTTGTTAGGAGGGGAGAAAGGAGGAGCTACCTACACTGTAGAGGGGCCAGGGGACAAATAAAAGGTGTCAAAGTGGTGGTTAATTGTTTAAACGTCACAACGCGTAGGTTCAATGCAGACAATAAGAGGAGGACGTCGCCTTGGAACTAGGGCGGTCATGGTTAGATTCCCTAATAAACCGGAGAGAGGACCAGACGATCAAGACCCGCGATTGGAAGTTTTGGGAAAAAATTAGACAACTATCCTACGACCGCCATTGTTCACACCCCTAAAAAGAGCAAAAAGAACCCAGCGGATGGTGAGGGGAAGTCGGGAGGCTAACGGGGGACTCACTGTGTCTACGAGAAGAAAGTAGTAAGGTTCAAAAAGTGGAGCCATGACGTCAAGAAGGAAACCTTGGGGGACTTGAAAAAGAACAAGACTCCAGAAAACCAACCGTACAAACTCACTGAAAAGGGGTGTTAGGACCATGGGAAGGGGAGTCGAATGAACTCTATCAATTCTCCGTCAAGGAGGGGGGGCACCAAAAAACTAGAAATTGGAATCGTGAGGAACCGGACACGGAGCTCCATAAGAAGGCAAGAGGGGGGGGGAGGGAGTCTCGAACGGACTCTAGCTGAGCCACGTTGACACGAATGGTTCTTACACTTCTCCAAGGAACACAAGACGAAAAGTTTCCCGTGCGAGGCACGCTTCGGTCAAAAGGGGGATTGGGGAAAAAGGGGTCTCTTCTTCGAAAATCCTCCTGTAATCACCATCTGAGAGAGTAAGGGGAAGAAGACGACGGACGCCATTAATGCAAGGGGGTCATCCTTACCAAAGAAAAGGAAAGGGCAAAAAATAAGAGGTACGAAAAAAAATAGATCCCAAGGGTAAGGAATATATGTAAAAAAAAGCTCGCACTATTACAAAGGGGAGAGCGACTTGGCCGGACCGCGTGACACCGGGTCTATCAATCGGGCCAAGGCTGTCTCGCTTGAAAAAGTCGGCTAGAAAAACTTCACATTGTGCGCAAGATGGTTAACCAAACTATACGATGGGAGGGAACGGGAGGATAAAGGAGACACACAGATTGGCATAGACGAGAATCGGGTATGGGGAAGAGAGCGGGGCACGCGCAGGTTCGAGGCAAGGCCGAGATGGGGTTTCAAATAAAAAGACAAGCTCCAAGAAGAAGTTCCGCCTTCTCCAGGTGCACACCATGCTAAAAGGGGGGTTGGTGGTACAAAGGGGACGTTAAAACTAACTTACAAGTTCAGAAGGTACGTCGGACATCCAACAAGTCGTTGAAGATAAAAAGGAGGGTACAAGCAAATAGGGAAAAAAAATCATGGCCACTGCTTGAAAGATACGCGGAAGAAAAAAATGCTTCCGATTGTGGCCAGAAGAAAAAGGAGTAGAGAGAAGACTGACATCTCGTCTGGAGCAGCTCCTGGGAGAAAGCATAGCAAAACGAGAACGGTTGTGATGAAGGAGGCTGAATTAGCATCTTCAAATGTCGCGGAGAAAAGTGAAACCGGTTGTGGGTCCTGGAAATCAGGGGAGGCTCTGAAAAGGTCGGTAACATGAATTCCTTTTTGTACTTAACAATACCACAAGAAAGAAGCGGGAGCGGGGACAGATGGGGTTGGGGAAAGGTCCGCAAGGGGGAAGGAAGAAACTCAGTGATCTTACTGGGAATCAAAGAGAGTAATGAAACACTTCGCGATAAGAAGAGAAGTCAAAGGGGGTCGGAAAACTTCATAAAGGTAAACAAGCACAGGATGGTCAAAAAAGTCATGTCCTCCAGGAAAGAGGGTAAGGGGCATCAAGGAGTCAGATAAGACGTAAGGAGGGGAGCAGAAATAACAGTTCGGGGCCTACACCTGGAGAAGGCACAAAGACTCTCGGGGGGGGGCCAGACAAAGGAGAAAAGGTAAGGGAGGCCTCAGTTAGGGGTCGTAAAGCAAGTAAGAGAACGCAAGTGTTTGTTGGTGAGCGTCGAAAAGAGTGTGTAATAAACGCACAAGAATAATTCGCATGTGGCCAGAAGGCCTACCTCAGTTTGCGGGGGGGGGAGGAGTACCCGAGGGAGAAGCGGGGGTTCGAAAAACTCGCAACTCCAGGGGAGACAAAGGTACATCTTCTCTATCGGTTCGAAAGCGAGTTTAAAGGACAAAAACTTCCAAATAACTAAGACATTTTAAGGGGGGGGGGGGGGAGTTTTGGCACCACCAAGAAGAGGTGAAATAAATCATCGCTGTTAAAGGAAAAAAACGAAAGCCCCTGGCCGCAGGCGAAAGCAATCCTCCCTCTAGGGAAGGGAGGGGGCGGTGGAAAACTTCGAAGAAACCAGGGCGCAAAAGCATACCGGAAGGTCAATCGAAATGTCAAAGCCCACAATGTAACAAGAACATCCCGCTTTAGTAAAAAGCTGGGGAGAAAACGGAGGGCTCAAGACACGGCGATTACAACTTCTTGAGACGAATTAGGACCTGCCAAAGAGAACAACACCAAGTTGACAGTAAAAACTTAACAAGATTGGGAAAAACGCAAAAGCCGCAAAAGATATACTCGAAGAGAAAGGGACCTGAGACAAAATTCGCGGGGGAAAAAAACTGGCAGGGATTGACGCTGTGACAGGGGACCGTCAGAGGGAATTCAGACAGGTTGGGAGAGACACTCCGGCAGGGGATTAAGTGGGGGCTATCTCAAAAAAAAAAAGAAGGATGAGGGGGAAATATCGATTGAATGACTAAACATACGGAGGGCGAGGACGAAACAAACTTCAAGATCCAGAGAAGGTAAAGCTCGGCATCCTCATTCCCTTATCTGCCCAGCGACGTATGCGGCAACGATTGAGAAGTCACTAGAAGAGAAGAGGGAAGGGGCAAGCGTGGGTTGGGGGCGTACCAACTATTTGGAGGTTGGGGACGGTTCAATGGTGAGGTTTAAGGGCATTATGACTTAAGGAGAAAAAGAAAAAAAAAAAAAACTCTACTAATGGTCATAGAAACAACCGGGGTCGGCGAACAAAAATATCCATACAGCCTTCGGCTGTGTTTGGGAGCCAGGGTGGGGGAGGGAATTATGGAAAGAGCGGGAGAGTATTGCTTCAGGGCAGGAGGGAGGGAAACAATCACAAAAGGTGCCAAGATGACTGGGATGGGGCTTGAGCGGAAAGGGTGGGAGCGGGAATTCCACGTCGGAGAGGGAGGGGACAACCACGCCTCGGTGGTGGGGGGGGGGGGAGAAACCAACTCGTCAATCCGTTATAGTTTGGTTTAACTGAAACAGCGATGGACGGACTTGAAGAGGGGTGGGGGGGGCTCCAATCTGCTGAGAGGGGAGGTTAGAAACTCACGTCAACGGAAGCCCTCGAACAGGCGAGAAGGGGGTACTATACGGCAAAAGCTTCCCGAATGGGGGGAGGAGGTGGGGGTTAAAAGAAAGAGGGAGAAAAAACAGGAAGCACGCGTCAGGGGATGGTGCGCACAAAAGGGGGGGGGGCTTTACGTGTGGCTACGCGAAGGGGTGTGTCTTTTACAAGAGAAGGGAAAGAAGAAGGTAGGGGGAAAATTGCAGCCAAATGGGAGGAATGAACGACTATCGAAGTCATGGCGAATACCATGGACCGTCCTTTCGGGAGAAATGACCGCTATGGTTTACTAATCAAAAAAGGGGGGGCGTGTGGGGAAAAGGAAGGGTCTTTAAAAAAGAGTGACAGATAGTCTTGAGAAGAGGGGGACAAAATGTGACGATGCGTGTGGAAGCTCTAGCGACGACCGGAAGGGGGGGAGCGAGTCCGGGCGGACGGACAAACCTTTTTGCTCTACACGCGACCGAGGGGTCGAGTTTAACAAAATTCAACGAACTTCTCGGGGGCGGCCCGCGTCTGTCACTGCACGGGTGGAAGAACGCTCACAATTTTGGGGACGACTTGGCGAACATAGCGGGCACACTCAGAAAAAAAGGTCGGAGAGTTGAGTAGAAAGAGTACTAACTACCGAGAGGTAATGCCTAACCAATGTAAGGGAAAGCACAGCCGCGGGTAAAAAATGCCGAAGGGGGGGAATTGTTCGCAGGTAAAGATTGCTTGGAGAGTACTAGAGCTGTTTGTGCCGGGGTCGAAGGTAGGAAAAGTCATGACTTGGGACACGGGGAGAAATTCACCAGAAAAATAGGGGGCGAAGGTGTGGGAAAAAAAAAACAGGGTGTGGGTTAATTTCGCCCGTGTAAACAGAGGTCCGAGGGCTAGCCACTTTACTAGAGTCTGGAAAATAATAGGAGAAAGGTGAGCTATCGCAACAAAATATCAGCAGAGAGAAGAAATGGGGATGGGGTCACTAGATCTGGCGAAGAAAGGCTTCTAGCCAGTGGTGACCAGCGCGCAGAAGGAGGCTCTTAAAAGGAGGGTCACGCAAGGGAGCAATGACGCTGATCGGCAGGGAATACGTGTAAAGGGTTTGGGGGGGGGGGGTCCATCAGGTTCCGTCACAGGATCGAGAGGGGCGGTTTCAATGGAAGGTCCTTGACTTACAGATCTGGGGATTGTCAACAGGAGGCCCAAGAACTTATTGTGGGCCTCTCAAAGATTCTTAAGTCTCGTCCAATTGGCGCTCCGGCGGAAAGTGGGAGAAAGACGAAAAAGGAACAATCCCAAATAAGTGTGGGGAAAACGAGGAAAAACTTGAAAAAAACCAGGGTGGGGGTCAAGAGGGGACAGTGGAACGAACCCATCGCGGGGGGAAAAAAGGGGGGGATCAATCTAAGCGATTTTCTAAAGTCTGGTTTCTGCAATTCGTCAAGCGGAAGAGGAGAAGGGGGGGGGTACACAAGACGATCAAAGGAGTGTTGGGATGGGGAAATGAGGCTGGAAGCCGTACCTTTGACATGACGTGGGAACTAGCGTATCGAGCCAGTGCAAGGGAAACAAAACCAACAGACGTGATTGTGGTTGGGGGGAAAGGGGGGGGGGGGGTCGGGAGACGGAGCGGTAAGAGTTCCAGCTTTAAAAGGAGAAACATGCTTGAAGAGTACAAAGGTCGCGTGCGAACATGTAGTCAGAGCCAAAAAAAGTTCCAGCAGAAGGGGAGAAGACCTCAAACCCGGTGGGTGGTTTAATGGAGAAGAGGGGGGGAGGGCGGGGGTGCAAACAAGGTGGGAGGGAGGAAAAAGAACTGTCCCTTTAAAAAAGAACCAAAGAACGGGTCGGATCTTACCGGGAATCGACGGTGTATCTCGCGTGAATAGAAAATTACGAAAAAAGAGCGGCCAGCGAAAAGGGCGGGGAGAGAGACGTCTGAGACGCCAAGGGAGCTGGTTGCTAAGAAAAGAAAAATGCCCCGGGACCTACAAAATTGTTTCAGAAAACTAGACCCGTGTGCGAATCCAAGGATAAAAGTCAGGTCTCCTAAAAAGACAAGATGGCCCATCCTAGGGAATAGAGGAAGCGAGAGTAATGTTCGTTGACACGCGTATGCAAAAGTTGAATAGACACGGGGAACAGTTGAAGGGCGTAGGGGTTTTAAAACTCAGAACAATGAGGATACTCATTGCGGGGCGAAAGAGGGGGAAACAGCAATTTCGTTCATCAGAATCGTTACCTTAAAATAAAAAACCAAGATCTATAAAAAAACAAAAAGGAGGGCGCAAAGGGTTTGGAAGACAGATAGGCAATGGCAACAGGATTGAGAAAGAAGGTGAAGCCGGCGAGGAGGAAATTGCCAGTCCTTGTGATGAAAAACCCTACGGGGGAAAAAAACGAAGGGAATGGGAAAGAAAAATAGGGTGCAGGAGGGGTACATCAAGAAAAAAAGTCCGATTGCCTAGGGGCAAGGGTCCGTGGTGGTCTAGAATATTTTAGCGACCGGAAAGAAAAGGTCAGTGGACTGACAAAATTGCAAAATCAACTGGTCAAAAAGGGGGGAAGGTGAGGAACGGGACGTAAAAAAGTGAGTTGCAAGGGAGAGACCAACGCCCTCGTCCACGAGGGGGATTACGCAGGATGGTTTCCTTGTATTTAGATGGACCACGATATACCACGTCTCGAAGGGAAAGCAGGGACGAAGACGAACAAAAAAGGGTGTCAAGGGAAGAAGGCCAAGGCGCGCCGCAAAGTGTCAAAAAAAAACAAACGCTTCGCCCAGGAAGCCAGCAATGGGGAGGGGGCAGGTGACTATCGGCTCTTCACTGGGTGCTACCTTTTCGCGATCAGACCTGAATGACTGGGAGAGTAAAACAGAAAAAGCATGGACAAGAAGGATCCTTGATCCTCGCCCAGACCGCAGAAAAGAAACTTTCAAAACAAGAACGTCGGCGGGGGGGGGGATGAAATGGAAAAGCTCGGGAAAAAATGAAATCGTCAAGAAGGAC
>Ga0179593_1479958_pt1 | contig 19740 bp, 15 predicted proteins | sample CZODoug2_1_08_16_FD_185931 | JGI IMG/M metagenome (GOLD analysis project Ga0179593, IMG submission 185931) | Vadose zone soil fungal communities from Angelo Coast Range Reserve, California, USA - CZODoug2_1_08_16fungal (PacBio error correction) | ecosystem: Environmental > Terrestrial > Soil >...
AAGACAAGGAACCCTTGCTACATTTGAATGTACGAAAAAAAGTCGTGGCCGCTTCTTTAAAAACGGAATGCAAGAATCATAGAAAAGCAAATAAAACAATAAACATAAAAGACTCGGGGGAGAAGTTATCGAGACCTTGTCATCTAAAAAAGGAGTAGACACGAAAGACGAGAGGCTAGCATAAGTCTGACTTACGGGGGAAAAGGACCTCAGGGGGGATGGAATACCAGTGAGCGATTTTCAAAAGAAAAAACGGACTAGGTGAATGCAGGACCGCACGTTTTGAGGTCACTTCGCTCGAAAACGTCGCGAAACGAGAGAAAACATGAGGAAACTCATGATTCCGGTCGCTTTCGATCAAGATCACAAACATTGACGGAAGAAACGTGAACAGAACAGATAGAAGCGAGAAAGCATGCGTTCTGTCGGGGGAAGGCTGTAGAAGCAGCTTCGCGGGGGGGGACGCAGGACAAAAGTTCAGGATCACATGTCAGGGGACTAAGTGAGGCAGGAGACATGCAAAATATCGAATTAAACAAGTAATGGCAAACGGGGGGTTGTGGCGAACTCAGGCGGGTTTGGAAAGCGGGGAAAAAGGGGAAATTGGTTTTCAAGTGGGAAAGAAGGAGAGAGTTCGGAGTTATGATATCTGGTGGGGGGGAAAGGAGAGTTAGTGCACTAGCTCGAGATGAGCGGGCTAAGATGGAAAAGGCAGAAACAAAAATAATTCGGGGGCACAATAACAGAAAAGAAAGGAGAGGGGAGCATTGTGTAAAAAGGTAATGAAAGAGGGTAACGTGAAGCATACTGATTGAGAAAAGCGGACAAAGCTGAAGGGGGGGGAAGCGCGAGTAAGAAGAACTAACAGGAAGCGCACCGGAGCAGAAGAACTCGAAGGTGAGAAAAGAGAAGAAGAGAACCGGCAAGGAAAAATGATACAGTCGATTTTGGTGGGGGGAAGCAAATCAAGTCACGGGGACGGAACAAGCTGGGTGAGGGGGCGAATCGGGAATGAATCGTGCATTTGCGAAAGGGGCTCAAGCACGTGAAAAACACCGGGAGGGATGCAAGTGGAAAAGAAAAACAGAATAGAGAAAATGAATAGTTTACCTGGGAAAGTCTGGGATGGGAAACGGTCGGGTATAAGGAGGGCTGGTCCGGGGCAAAAACCGAAAGGAAAAGACTAGCTGAAACCAGAAACCCTGGGCCACAAAAAAAAAAAATTCACAGAGGTGCTTTCCGGAAACTTTGCGTACAAGGGGGCCAAACGTAAGCCCCAGTGTAGAAAAAGTTAGAAGAAAGAAACCCTCTCGCGTGGGGAGGAATCCGTTTGCCTAAGGAAACGAAAAAGGATAAGGCGCCCTGCTTACGAGAAAAATTCAAAGCTAAAGAAGAATACCGTTGGCAAGCAGGGTGGGAAACGAATAAATCCTTAAGGCTGCGAGGCAAGAAGAAAAGGAAGAAAGAATTCGCTAGATTATCACAGCGGAGGGGGGAAGGGGTCCTCCAGGGAAGTAAGGGGAGGTTAACGATTTAAAACAAATAATCGCAAAGAAAAATAGAAGAAGGGGATGTGGATAATCATTCGTGACATTTAGGTAACAACAGATTATAAAGGGGGGCAGGCAAATTGGACGACCTAAGACTGTTTTAAAGTGATGAAAGGGGGGAAAGATCAAAAGGGGGAAGACGAGATTCATCAAGACACCAGAAGATAGGACTGAGTCATAAGGCTGTATCAAGTCTGTATGCCATGCAAAAGGGGGGTGTGCAAGGGAACTGTAAAAAAAAGAAAGCAGAGGTATTGAGCTCTGTCAACGAAGCCTGTGGAGAAGAGGGAACATAAACATGATGCCATCTGCTAAACATTGGGTACAAGCGCTACATAAGTCATGAAAGGTTCATCTGAGGGGGCATCAACAGGAAGCTTCCAAAAAAGGAGGGGCGAAAGGGAGGAAGAAAAGCACATGGGGTCTGGGAAAAGAACTATAACAACAAAGCGTTTTATCTGTTCCAGCCGGGGGAGGAGGAAGTACTGGACCAAGATGCTATTATCATAATATAGGACTTATAGAGGTATACGAAAGCGGCCGGAATCGGAAATCAGTGCTTGAAGGGGCTTACGGAACTGTGGTTAATGGGAATTACATTAATGAAAGTGGGCCTGAGAGGAACCGAGGGTGAAGAGGAGGGGACAACAAATAAAGATATACTCAAAATCAGATAATGCCAGGAGGCCCTAGAAAAAAAAAAGTTAAAGATAGAGAAAAGATCACCGGAGAAAATCTGAAAAAAAGGGAAAGGAGTCGATAATATGAAAAAGCGATGACGTAAATCTGAGAGTCCTTAGGAAGTGTTAAGAGATGATCATCACTATTCAGGACGTCCAGGAGGAGCTTTAAAATGAAGTGAAAGGAGGAAAAAGGGCAGAGCATCCAGGGCGCCTGGGGCTCAAGGAAAAAAACACCGCAGAACAAAAACTGCCGGAGTGGGGGGGAACAAGTGGGAGGCGTGACAAAGTAAGGGTCTAAAGGAGTACGCCCATACGTGGAACTAATTTAAAGAAGCGCAAGACAAAACGGCTAGAAGAATTTGCCGGGCGACTAACAGTGCAGAGGGGGGAAAGGAGGGGGGGGGGGAAAAAAAGAGGGGACTCCAACTAAAACGTCCAAGGGATCGGGGGTAAGAATTCAGAGAAAAATCATTGGGTCATAGAGGAAAGTCTTGTTCTCTCATCACCACAGGAGGAGAAATAGATCCTCCAAACTTGGAAAATAGACACAGCCCCGTGCACTGTATTTAGGGGCAGAAAGGAAAAACGGTGCATTCGAGAAACGACTAGTGAGCGGAAAAAAAAGCCAAGCTTTGGTCATGTGCAACCAGCCAACTTGAACTGATTCGCGAGGGGGAGTGAAGGAAGGCCTCTTCAGGCGAGGAGGTCCAAGCCCGAAACGAAGGGAACACGGACTTTCAGGAAGGGGAAACAAAATCAGGCTCAGTCCCTGCGGGTCGCTCTACCGCAAGAAGTAGAAAGGGAACGGTCAACTTTAAAGAATCTAAGAGAAAGAACGTGAAAAAGAAGGAAGCGCTGCAGAGACACGCTGAGAATTAAGATCGCGCTTGTAAGACCCAAATTCGTGTCAAATAAACCAAGAAAGAGGGAAGGGGGAGGTCTGAGAGGGCTGGAATTAAGCGATACTCCTCAAACAGTAATCATCCTTTGGGTAAAAAAGCACTCGGAAGCTTTTGGGAAGGGCTCATGGGGGGGAAAAGGGTGAGTAGGGGCGAAACAGTTCCGGGACGGAAGGCTCTAAAGGGCATCAAAAAACAGTCCACGTCCAATTCGGTGAGTCATACCCCTTAATTGCGTAGAAGGTGCAGGACCTAGACAGCTTATCACGAGAGAGGGAAACGAGAAGTAAGCCGGTGTAAGTCATCTTTCACGGCGCCGAAGTCAAGCAAGCGGCGGCTACCATAACCCGCCAAAGAGCTGTTTCAAGGGTACGACAAGGGGGAGGGGGTACTCTAAAATTCCAAAGGAAATCCTGTCGTGGCAAATATCCAGGCGCGTTAGAAATGAAAAAAGGACGTGAACCCCTCTTCCGCACAGTGCGGGGCAGGGGGGGACCCTGAGGAAAAAAATGCGCATCAGGGGAGTCCTTCAAGTAAAAGATAAAAAAAAAAAAAGAGAGCCCTTACGCCAAAAAGGGACACGAAAAGACACCAACCCAAAAAAAACAACCACCACCAAAAAAAAAAAAAAAAAAAAACCCAAAAAAAACAAACCAAAAAAAGACAAAGACACAAAAAAACACACCAACAACACACCACCAAAAAAAAAAAAAACAAAAACAACAAACCAACCAAACCAAAGGAGGCTCCCTCGGTGAAAAATCCTTTCCCAAATGGCCGCCATTAGAATCGGACAGGGTGGCTCAGGGTTTATTGGGGGAATGCGCTCCATGTGTGGAAAGCAAGATCGGCAAGCTTACCACAGTGTCACACACCGACCGGGCGCCGCAGCGGTTGGAAGGAAAGGGAAAGCACAAAAAGTCGCAGGGAAAAAGGAAAACTTAATTGAAAAAAGCAGTATCGGTGAACAACCAATGTTGGGAAGAGTTTACAACTAGGTCAGCGATAGACGCTCGGGAAGGAGAGGGAAAAAAGCACCGGCGGAATGCCTTGCGGGATCAAGCCGAAAAGACAGCTAACGGATTGAAGTAGCAGAACGCTTAAATATTCTGTAACAGAGGGGCTTTGGAGGGAGGATAAAGAGGAAGACACCGAACAAAATCGCGATTGGAAACATTCACTGAAGGTAAAGATTTTCGAATTGAAAGGGCTTGAAGGAAACGTGGATCGAACTCCTCGGGTACATGTAAAATGAAGATGAGTGGAAAGGGAGGGGGGGGAAAGGGCGAGAGGGGTACGGGATTTCTTTGAAGAAATAAAAGTTGGCCAAGTGGACCATCGGAAAACGGCAAAAGCCAGGGTCAAGGAGGAAGACCAGATTACGGCGCCTCACCTTCAATTCATGCAATGAATGATCGCGTTTTCAAAAAAGGGGGTGCGGGAAAAAAAAAAACAGGGTGAATGTCAATCAATATTGCCGATTCGCAAGTTGCAAACCGGGGGCTCCCCACAGGGAGGAAATAAAGGGAGGGGCAAGGTGCTGCAGCCCAACATCAGATTACATCGAGCGCGGGTAAGGAATGTCCTCTAAAGGTCGAGTTGCGTGAGGACGCTGAGAGGGGGGGGGTAAATAATTGTCAAAGAGGTCGGAAAAAACACGATCAGCGGCTGGGTGCTCGTCAATCATAGGGGCTTAGGGAAAGATTGGAAAAAAAAAGGGGGTGCCCGCCGGAAAAAAAAAAAAGCGGTAATCGTGATAGGGGTCGGCAGTTATCGATTCGGGTTGAAACATGGGGGAAGTCGGGAAACTACGCTTCGCGAGCTAGTCGCATGCTCGAGTGCAAACTCCGAAAGGCAACACCAATTAGAGCTGCACAACACTCCGGGAGAGGATTTCGCAAGGGGGAGGGGAAAAGTGAACTCACAGAGACCTAAAAAAAGATCCGCATGATAGAAGGCATATGAGACCAACGGTTCTTCACCGTTTTGCTGCGAGAGGACCCGAGGGAATCACAAGGCCGGCCAAATCAACGACGGAAGCCGCATTTTTATCATTCACCCGGAGGAGAGGTGAACCCTCGGCCGACCAGCATCGTCAAATAATAGAAGAATCAAGTAAATGAGGGACTGGTGACCGGGCAACAGGAAGAGGAGGTCCAATTCACGGAAGGATACCTCTTCTGAAACTGGGGAATCCAGTTGGAGGTGGACGTATGAGAGGAGGGGGATCACTTTGGAGTCTATCCAGAAAGGCTAGGGGAATCATAAAAGCGTATAAGCGCGATTGGGGTAAAAAGGGGAAAATAACCGTGATCAAACGATAGAGATGCGAATTGAAGCCTAGAACAGGAGAGGCGAAGGGATTTTCACTTACCCGTTTCGAGGAAAGGGAGAAATGAACCGGCGGCGGAAGGGGGGTCTTCGCTTGAATGTCTAACAGAGCCGCAGGAGGGTATCTAAACGAGCCACAAGAAGGGAAGAGACATCCAAACAACAAATCATGTATTCCAATAGGAGATCTAGAGTGGCTTATAAAGGGGGAATGAAGGGAATGCCGAAAGGGGAGGCGCGAGGACGGCAAAACCTAAACAGGGGAAAAGATTAGGGAGAATTGTATTGATAGGGGGGGAGAAAGAAGTGCTAAGGGACTCTCAAACATCACTAAGAAATTCTTACTGAAAGGAAGAGGAGGCGAGTCTCTAGGATTCCGATTATCATCTGGAGCCCAAAGAAAAGAGAGGTGATCGCATAAGGCCGGGACTCTAATCAAAAGTCGGGGGGAAGAAAAAGCGAGAAGGACGAAAAAGGGAAAGTCTCAAATCCGTACAACACGGTAGTCAAAAAGGGGGGGGCGACGAAGTCTCGGCAAGCAGATCTGAATCGAGCGGGCTGAAAGAGGGTTTCTGAGAGGTGGTGGTAAGCCTTCAAAAAAAATCCTAGAGAGGCTAAAAAGGAAACTTTTTGTGGTTATGGTTTACGGAAGGCAATACCAGAAAACGCATAAAGGAAAAAAAAAAACAGGGTGAAGGCAGCGGGGTTTGCAACTCTCCGGGGGAAAGCGTCAGCCTCGCGGCGGTGTATGTGGTCCGAAACAGAGAACAGAGAGCAGGGGTGGCTGGAGGAATCATTGGTAGGGTTGGGGGGTCAAAGAAGGGCCGGAGCCGAGAATCGCGAAGAACTTTGCGGAAATACGATGGGAAAAAGAAAAAACGTTCACGTGACTGCGACCATGATTTTGTCGGAGAGGGGGAAGAGTTCAAAGACTACCAGTTGCTCACGGAGTGAAGAAGCTAGCAGAAGAGGAGGAGGGCGAGCACATTGAAAGGAACTCCAGTAGTAAAAGTTAAACGGATCCGAACGAAAAAAGGCGAGGAGACGAAAGCGCCCTCACCGAATTTTAGGGCGGGGGGGGTGGAGGAGAAAAGGAAATCACTATCAAGGTGGACGGAAAGTCATTGTGATAATGAGAATCTTCTGAAAATGAGCGGACAAGAAAAAAAGGGAGACTCAAGCACACCAACGTACCGCGATCAAAAATGGAGAAGAGCGAAGAGATTTGGAAGGTACGGTGAAGGACTCTACAACAATCGTGATAAGACGGGACGGATGCATGGGACTATGCGTGAGAGAAAGGAGAAAGAAAAGGGAAAGATAGAAGGGAAAAAACAGACTGGGAATTCCAGAATGAGGGGGGAAACTAATGTAAAGAAAAAAGGGGCGGAGCTGACAGGTTGAAAGCGGGAATGACCGGGAGGACACAACGAGAGGAGCCTGAAATGAGCCTATATGGTAAAAGACTACAGAATACTTTCGAGCCTATAAACGAACGATTGCGTCCGGGTCGGGTGGGCACAGAAACGGCCAGATACAAAATCCTGAGAGGGAAAATAGCCAAGAATGAGGCTGAAAAGTAACTCGAGCGGAATGGTATGGGCCGGGAAAGCAATGGGTTTAAAGATGGACGACAAAAACAGGGTCTCTTCAAAGGACGAGCGGAAAGAAGTCATGGCGCAGTAATTAGTTACCCGTGCGAGCCGAACCATGGTAGGGGGGGCAAACTTTACAACCAACCTTAAGGTGGGTTGCGAGGGAAGATTATGCACGTCCACCGGATCAATTATAGCTTCTAATCACTCTAGCAGTACGAGATAAAAAAAGAGGGAATAAGGTAGGGAGGAAGCCCTGTGGGGCAACGGCTTCCAAGAAAGAGAGAAACTCAAAAAAATCAGTTTCTGGACGAGATGAACAGGGATAAACATTTGTCGTGGTATGGAGAACTGAATGAGAGAGTAGAAAGTAGTTGGGGGAAACAGACTACATAATTTGCTGGAATAAGTTGTTAAAAGGGACGCAGAAAGCTCCGGAGGAAGCTGGCCCAGATTGCGTTGGGCAGCAGTACTAGGTACGCAATAATACGAACGGACGACGTTAAGCAATCACAGGGGGGGCGGGTTGGTTTGGGAAAAAGAAAACCGCCGCTGGGTACCGAAGAGAGAGAAAAGATTAGGTAAGAACAAAATTCGAGTTAGCGCAGTAAGAAGAAAGCGCACGTGCGGACTGGGAAGGAAGGGGAGTGGAAACTTTTTTCACGTGTGCGTGGACATTATTGTTTGAGAGGAGAGAAGGAACCACCTGGTGAATCAGCTACACTCTCGAAATGCAAAAGTGGGCCCGGATGAACTGAGGACAAACTATCGGGAACTTTGGAGAGGGGAAGACTCCTGGAAAAGACCCTCTAAATGTACCTCCTTCGTCTAGCCAGAAAGAAGCAGCGGGGGTTAAAGCGCGAGTAGCTAAAAAGAAAGAACGAAGATTAAATTTTCATTAAATAGAGAAGGGTCCCGTGGACCGATGCAATTCACGAGAGAGAAAAGGGGTAGACTCCGTCGGGAAGTCCGGAAACCCTCTGAACAGAGACGTGATGCGCACGTAATGAAGGGAGGAGGGGGCGGCCAATAATTGGTCAGACCTCTCAAGTGGGCTTACCAAGAAAGAAAAGAGAAAAACTAGATCAGAAAAGGATGAGGTTTGCTTAATGCACTTCGCAAGTTTGCAAATGGACGTCCAACGATCCGAACCGTCATCCTCCACAGGGTAGAGGGAAGATGGGAATATAGAGAGACAACAAAAAGGGGGTGAGGGAGCCAGACTTGAAAGAAGATTCCCCTACAATCACTCTGAGGGGATTGGCCGCTAGGTTCAGGTGAGACGATTTTAAGTCGGCCCCGTTGCTTGCAAGGGGGTGAATGTCAGCCAAGAAAAACAAAGCATTGTCAGGAAATCGAGTGGAGAAACTTTTTATTTCGCTTGACGTCATTTCGCCCCTGTCAGGAGGAGAGGGCCCGCTGACGCCGTGCGACGCCCGCCCGCCACGACGCACCCAACTCACGAGGGGGACCAGGGGGGCGGGTGACTAGGGAAGTAAAACAGATGCTAGGAAAGTGTAACAGAAGCTGAAAAAAAGGGAAGAATGCGACCCTCTTCCGACCCTAATCTAAGAGAATCGCAGCGTGGGGGTACTCGAAGAAAAGATCAGTGCGGGGACTAAACTAAAACCTCCTGGAAGATGGGTCCCCTGCTTAAGGGATCGGGAAAAGGGCGCCCGCAAAAATTATCTCCTCCGGGAAGCATGAAGAAGACAGGGGGGGGGATCAGTTTGTAAATTGACATACGCTTTGATTTGTCAAGTCAAGGTCACCGCAATGAAGGAAGTCATCAAAAACTGAAAGCCACGCCAAAATCAGTGACAGGTGGTGTGGTTCCACGAGTCAGCAACTAGGCAGTTATCGCCCTGAAGGACGGAGAATATAAAACTCGAAAGGAGCACCCGATACTCTAGATAAGAGAGAGGTGTCATTAACTCGAGAGAACAAAACCCATAAACAAGAAACCCGCGGGATTGGGACTACGGAGGTGTGCCCATTTTTGCGGGAAATAAATTCGCGGCAAGAAGAAGGACTGGGCCAAGCAGGTATGAATCGCGAAAGCACATCTTCCAGCCGCGTGAGAGAGGTGGAAAAAAACGACGCATCAGGATTAAACCGGAGAAAACCTGTCGCCCAAACCAGTACTATAATGCTCGGATAGCAGGGCCAAATTGAAAGCCTGCCAGAATTGATCACGACTTAAGGCTCTAGCACCCAATTGCTGGATAATCTGTGACAAATCAAGGGACCCGCACAGCGTACGGTTGATCTCCACGTCGGAGTCCAAAGGTGCGGAGCGCGCGGTTAAATTAATTTTCAACGCACTCATGCGACCAGGAAAGAAAAAGGATTGCCTAGCAGAATATCCATGCCGACTCATGGGGTCCAAAAAAACACCCACCGAACGTTATACCCTGCCGGAGCAGACCCCAAGTCTCAGCCTCACGCGATGAGAAAGTCGCGTGTCAAAGTGAGCCAGGAGGATGAGCAAATCCGAAAGCTACGACTGGACAGGACAGGAGGGCCACAAGAACGGATGACCGGGTATCAGTCATCGAGAATCTAGTCAAGCGGCAGAAAAAAAAGGGGGTAGACTCGCGGTAGAAAAGAAGCCAACCCGCAGCAGCGTCGGATGGGGTGATACAAGGTGCAACGTCCCATTTCACTACTGTCAAAGCCTTTAAAACGGTAAACCTGTCATGAGCCAAGGTCTGTTAACTGAGATGAAAAGGGGGGGAAAGGGGGCGTGTGTGAAATTTCATCGGTGTTTTCTTTAGAGAGAAGTGCAGAGTCGGAAAATCGACCCAGTCACAAAGTCCTGAAATAAACCATGTGGGACTGAGGACTTAAGTCACACGTTTAAGATGATGCTATAAAATTGATAGCTGTTCAAAAGTGTGCGGAGAAAGGTTGCCCGTGCAGCAATATGATTCCCAGCAAGAAAACGGAGAAAAAGTCGCCCAACCTTCGTAGACAACCGTGGAAGAGGCCTCTCGGCACCACAAAACGAACGTCAGAAGAGGAGGATCGCCGAGAGGTAGCAGATGGGAACTCTAAACTGGCGTCGTATCAACCGGTCTGCCGATTCTTCACTCGGAAAGGGAAAGAATCAGCGGCGTCGAGTGCTGCACTCAGCAACTTCAATAGAAATGGGATCGCGTAACAACAAGCGAAATCTAATGGTCATGGATAGCTAGGAGAAAACGGGGGGAATTCGTTTGGAGGAATATTACGTCGGACGCTGCCTCGAGAGACGAAGGAACGCCGCTCACCAACATTTAGAGTGCCCAGCAAAATTCCGAATCGCGTTTCGGAAAGGGGAGTTGACCGGGAACACATGGAACTCGAAGACGAAAGTTAAAAAGCATATCCGCAAAAAAAGAGTGCCTTCATCAGGGCATGATCTTGCCTTCTGATGCCGCCATGAAAAAGGAAGTCACAAGTGCCGGGAAAGGGTGTGGAACGCGCCGCCCAGGGAAAATAGAAGGGCGGCGACCAGCCTCTTCAGACTTGGAGAGAAAGATTCGCGAAGGCACTTCTTGGTCTTCTTTGACGTCCATGGTGGGGGGACCATGCTTGGAAGAGAAAAACGGAAAGCTTCAAGCTTGGCGCGCAATGGGTGAATTAAATCCGATACGGCATGATAGAAACAAGCAGAAGAATTCCCGCCTCGGTCCATGGCAGAAGTCCTAAACAGGTGTATCAACGAGGAAATCCTTTAGAGCCAGGTCCTAAAAATCTAGGATTTAAGGGGCCTAAAAAAGGAAGCGGCAGGATGGCGGGACCGTTGAACTATAAAGAGCCCAAGGTGGGCAAAATGGGGCCGGAGTGAAGAAGGGGATTTGTGGGAAGTCCAAGTCGAGAAGCTCCACGATCACATCAGGAACCAATTGAAACAGAATACAGCTAAAAAGAGAGTAGAAAACAACAAAGAGGAGAAAAGATAGATCTAGAGTCGGCTATTTCGGCCAGGGGGAAAAGGCGGAGAGTGGGCCGCTGAGGAAGGAAAAGGGAACTGAAAGTCCTCTAACATTCAATGGGACGCCGACGGAATGTTATCGAATCCTGGAAAGATCCGGAAGCGCAACCTTCAGTAATTCTAGGAAAAGAAATACTTAGTCACTATGCTCTAAGGAGGAAGAGGTAAATCATAACCCTATTTTCGCACCGGAAAACGGAAGCGGGAAGGGCCAGCTATCAATGCGCTAGGGAACAAAAAATACAAGAGCTCCCGACGAAAACAAATTTCCCAAGACAGAATTCCGTTAGGCGTTTAAGCAAGAGGCGAAAACCATGACATACGCCTCAAATACAACTTCAGTCGAAAAAAAAGAGGGGTAGGGGAAGAGGGGGGAGGGTATCAAGATTCGGGTGTTCCGACGATTGACTCAAAACGGGACAGTTGAATCAATGGGAGCGAAGGAGATCGAAGAAAATGAAAAAACGGAGGCAGTTGTTGCAACTCTGTCCGGTTATCTCACTCTAGGAAAGGACTCGTGCGTGGGGCACAAGTTGATTGCAACGCGACTAGGGGAGGGCAAGCTCGAAGGTTGAGTCTGGGGTGGGGGTGATCGCACGATCACGCTTAGAAGAGCGGACGGCGAAAATAATGAGGGAGACATACAAAACTAGTTAAAATCGCGACAACCGGGATACGATTTGGCAGGGGAAAAAAGTGTGTGCAGCGAGGGAAAAAAAAAGCGCCCGTGACAATTTTACTCCCGAAGGAAGAAAAGCTAAGAAGCTGATTGAGACAGCGGCGGATGGAATAATAAAGACTGAACGATCAGGAACTCTAAAAGGGCGAGGAGCGATACCTGAGACTAGATATGATTGGGGTTTGAGCAACAGCAATTCAAGGGGGAAAGAAAGAAATTATATTATCCCACGGAAGGGAACCGAAAACGGGGGGGATCTCAAGCACCGACGGGTTAACCCTCTGACATCTCAGAGAGGGCATACGGGGGTGAAGGAGCGAGTCACATTTCACCGGGAAAGGGCTGTATGCCTGGGCGGCCGGGAAAAAGGGTTCAACATGACATGTCGAGATAAAGAAAAAAGGCATGATCGACCAGGGCCACCACACCTACATTATTTCGCATAGAACTTGGGCGGGAATAAAGGAAAAGCCGGAAAAGGGAAAACCTGACAATCCTTTACCGAGTTATAGTGAGTACCAACAAAGAATGACGGTTGGTAGGCCACCGGAAAGGAGAAATACTACTGAGGTCACTCTGCGAGAATTTCCCAGCTAGGACTATAAAGGAAAGCCGGTAGTGGGCACGTCCACGAAAAAGGCCGAGGAGTTTCGGATCTTATCAAGAAGAAGGCACCACAAGGGTAGTGCAAGGAAAATCGATTGCGTCTCGGAGATTGTCGAGAAGCGGACGAAAGGGTGGGAGGGTGTTAAACGATTTCAGCGTTCAGTTCGCAGGAAAGGATATCATCCGAACGGCAATCCAGAAAGAAATACTGAAGAGTGAAAGGGAATTTCAAACCTCGCGTGCGCCGGGGGGAAAAAATGTAAGGTGGCCAGCCGGAAAGGGGTACTACAACCCGCTTTTTTATTGCGGGGCAAAGAGTATCGGGGTGAAAAAAAACCTGAGCCGATATTCGAAGACTATTCAAGAAACGGTGCAGAGAATGAAGTAATGCCGTGAATCAAAGAGGGGGAACACATTATGTCCCTGATCAACACGCGGGAAGCATCCATCAACCAGTGGCGTGGACGAAGCGGAAGGTCGAGGCAACGGTTATTAAGACTGAATGCGCATCGGACTCGAAGGATTGGGTGTCACCTGTGATCCTGTTCTGGAAAAGTGTGCCGAGGATCGGATGAGAGCGCCTTATCAAACATGGGAATCAAAAGAAACCACAAACAAATTTGCGGAATACTACATACTAAGCAAGACAGCGGGGGGGAGGTTTGGGGTTCAGAGTGTCTGGACTGGCGCAGAAAAAAGAGCAAGGGGGTGGGGGGGGTGGGGTCATACACAAGCCAAAAAAAAAAAAATGTGGGGTTTTCGCAAGGCGACCCTCACCCCCCCCCCACCCCCACCCCCCCCCCCCCCACCCACCGAAAACCCCCCCCTCCCCCACCCCCCCCCCCGCCACCCCCCCCCCCCGGCAACCCCCCCACCACCACCCCTGGGCCAGCCCCCCCGCAACCGGGATTTTTGTTTGCGTGTTTGTTTGGGTGTTTGTGAACAAGCAATATTTTTTGTTTTTTTTGTGAGGGGGGGGGGATGGTTGTGTGTTGTTTTGTTGTGGTTTTTTTGGTGTTTGGATTGTTTGTTTTGTTTTTTTTTTGTTTTTTTTTTTTGGGTTTTTTTTTTGTGGTTGGGCGTATTTTGATTTTGTTGGGTGTTTTTGGGAAGTGTTGTTTTTGGAGATTGTGTGTGATTGTTGTTGGTTAGTTTGGGGAGGTTGTTTAAATTTTCCACCCCGTTTTTTAGTAGGTAAGGGGGGAGGTGAGGGAAGCGGAGAGGACATAATTTCTCGGGGGATGAAGAGGGGGTGGGCATACTGGAAGAAAGGCGCCACTGACGAAGGTTTTGTCAAAAGAACGAAGTGGGAGTGGGAAGGGAAGGCCGAGGGGTGGAAGCCGGGAAGGAACTTCAAACTTTTACTAATCTTTACAATCAAATCGCAAGACCCGAGAAACTGAAACGATTCCATCCAGAGCGGAGAAGGTTGCAGGGATCGTGGAAATATCACCTGCGGAAGAGGACAAGAAATGAAAGAAGGTATAGCCTGAGGGCTGCCCAAAAGGAGTTGGATAAAAAAGAAGGAGAGTACTTCGACAGGGAGAAGATACACGTTTCAGAAGAGACGTTCCCCGAAAAAGGAGTGGAAAAGATGCTGAAAGCAAGCGATCATGTTCGACCCAATCCGAGAACCAAAAGACCGGAAAACAGAGCCGGATAGGTGTGTTACGGTCTAGCGGCAGGAAACGGACGTTCGCTGCAGAACCTGACTTTTCGGAATTGGTCCAAGAGCAAGGAAAGAGCGAGGAACCGATCAGGCACGGAGGGGAGGGTTATAACCAGTGAAAGGTGCACTTTTTTTGGCGGCGGAAAAATCGGAAAGACTGCACCTGAAGCGGCCAAATATAAGAAGGTCACGGGTCGGAAGGCTGGTAGATCTAATCTCAAACAACAACGGAAGAGGGGGGGAAGGGGGTTACAAGCCTTGAAATCCAAGGTGTAACGTGGGTCTGCCACTTCAGTTGACATGGGTGTGAGGGGCCAGCAAACACTAACTGTGCTGTCCGCCCGGCCCAAGAATACGGGGACTGAGAGGGGAGAGGGTTTCACGCTAAACCCTCATTTTAGAGAGATCGCCGCGGGAAAAACTTGAAGTTGCCGCCACCTGTGAAAGCTACTGCAAGAATCGGTCCTGACGGTTCGAGAAGGAAAGAGGCTCTACGCGGGAAAATCTGCACAGGAAAGAAATCGAGAAGGTCCTGAAAAATTCAGCGTCGAACATGTCGAAGATCGTGTACAAGCAAAAGTCATTGAATCAAAAAGACAGGATTTCAGATGGGGAATCTGGAGGGTGAGTCTTATTCGATCAGCGAAAAATGAGTAATCGTGGGTACCAATGGCCGAAGGACCAGGAAAGTTTATCCTTTGGGTCAGAGGATCGGTCAAGATCTCGGTTTCAAGGGTCATGACTCTCAGAGCAAACCCTCAAAATGTGAAATCAACTTATGAAACGCCCCCAAGACTGAGTCCCATCTGAGACGGAGGATCATCCGGACAGTAGGGGGGAATCGCAAACAGATCCAGTATCCCGACGTATATTCAATCTCTGGACAGTCCTTGCAGAAAAAAGCTGCGCAAACATAAAAGAAACACGCTCTTGTTCTAACGCTCACCGGGCAATGGGTTTTGCGGGAGAGAAATGCATGCCCTGGAAAAAGACCGTCTCGCTTCAACCGGCTCTTTAGCAATCCCCAAAAATGGGAACCTAGAAGTCGTGTCCAAAAATTAGGAGAGAATGCGCAAAGTAGTCTCAAGTGAAAAAGTAAAACAAGAGGACGAGGAAACTACGCCCCACGTCCACTCAAATGAGATAGGCCCGCTCCTGAGAACGGTTTGCCAATGTGAATTACGCCTGCATAAGTTCGGGGAATCATAGTGGCTTGAAGATCTCTCATCCAGGGGGGGGGAAGGGGTGTATAGTCTTTCAACCGCGTCAATACCAAAAGAAGGCGGGGGGGAGTCGGACACGTAGAGAGAAAAGGTTGAGCGACGAAGGACGAGGGTCACGAACTCTGCGGGAGACATGAACGACGGGAGTGGGGGGTATACCTGGTGCCTGCCCATGTGGTGTGCGAAGAGGGTCAGACCTACTCGGCGGGAGACAATAGGAAGCAACGCGCGCGAGTTCATAATCGCTACGACATCATGCCTTAGGGGAAGTCCTAAAACGGCTGTGACGATGGAAGTAGGGCCCAGAAAACCTCGTGAAGTCGCTGAATATGGACGCCGAAGAGGTAGGGACGTAAAGGGTAGGACAAAAGTATTCTCAACCGCACAGCTCGCTGTGGGGGCTCTGACCGGAATCTTTTCGAAGTCCCGGGGATCCTTTTTCTTTAAACATGAGGGAAAGGACATATGTAGATGACGTGAAGGTATGGGGTCCGTTGGTCACGGGCTACGGTAAAAGTTTTGAGGTCTTCGTAGGTAGTGCCGTCGGATCTCGCAGTGAAAAACCGGAGTAATTGAATCCATGGGGGTGGGGTCTTCGACCATACATCTAGAGATAGGAGGCAGCAGGGAGAAGCGGGGGTTCTTGCGTTGGGGAGCCCTTCAGGTGACAATATGCAGATTACAAAGCTAGACAAAAAGAGACCAGAATCGTCCGTAAATGAAGGTCTGTTCTCAAATCATCAACACAAAGAAAGGAATAATCTTAGCATCTATCGCGGCGAGTGGGCGGAATGATCACGGTGAAAGTGTATCTTGTAGGGGACGATGAGTCACTCGCGCCGGAAAATCACAAATCGTCTGTTTCGGTCAAATGGAGGTAAAGTAGGGCACAAGGGGGAGGAAAAGGGTCCCAAATCGGACGGGTGGAGAGCAAGGTAGGTCGAAAAAGAAAGTATGGTTCGGTGGACTTCGTGTCTTCAATTCATCATACGACAAGCAGAACGCCGACGAAGCAAACAGTGCTCGCTTAGCGACCCGAATCGCGGCACGGGCCAGGGGAGGAGGGGAAAAAACGGGGCCAACCCTCGTCAAAACAGCGCATGAGTAAAAACCGAAGAGGAGCAACAAGAGGGACTTCACCGTTGTAGAACGAACGTAAGAAACCAATGGACCGCAATCAAACGGGACTTAAAAGTGCCAGGTGTTCATTCCAACCTCTTCCTGAAAACCGGAGAAGTCTTCTACCACACAGGAAAAAATTTTCCATTTTTGTCTGCCTGAGGAGCTAGAATATCGGTTTGGGGACCGGTCAAGATCACGGACCGGATCGGCCCGACAGGAGGTTGGGCGAGGCGACGAACACGGAATTAGGAAGCGTGGCCAAAACAATTGTCGTAAGGGACGCGTGGCGAGCAAAGGGAGAGCTCAACGCGAAAGGCAGCGCGCGCTCTTTTCAAGTCGAAAATCGGAAATGTATTGAGCAAAAAAGCGGAATCCTTTAAAGAAGGAGAATTTAGCACTTATGGGCTTGCAGACTGAATCAACGGGTTGAAGGAAAGTGGTCGATAACTAAGGAGCCGAAGAAAGGCCATTTGAAGGCGCTGTAGTTGGAGTTTTAGTCCCGTGGCAAGCTGGTCCAAATCAGGGCAATCGTGCCAATTCCATGTGAAGGGAAGGGAAAAGAAGCCCTCTAGACTAAACCAGAAAACAAGGGAGGCTAAAGAGGGCGGCGTTTACAGGAAGGAGACATTGAATTGGGAACGTGCCCGGAATTTATCGTTGATGCAAAATCCGAGACAGGAGAAGGGGAAACGATCTTATTTAGATACCAGAGAGACGAGAAAAAAGAAATTCCGCAGATAAGTAGGCTTAAATGCACGAATGTCCTCTAAAGATTCCTTGTGAAATAAACCGGGGGGGCAGAGTGAGGGGGGAAACCGAACGACGGGAAAGCTGCTAGGGTATATCATGTCTCTAGAACATCGTAAACTCGACGTTCGCACCAAGAATCCGGGTTCGCGTTAGAAACCCATTGACGGACATCATTCCCGACCAGAACTATCGAAGCGGAGGCAGAAGGCATCAAAAGAGGTGAGGGTGACGAGTTGTAGAAGCAATTCTCAGTTTGAGCGAAGCCGGGCGTTGAAGGGGAGAAACCAGCGGCAAAATTTCCGTAAGCAAGGATTGGGGCGAGGGTCGCAGAATGCAGGAAAGAATAGAAAAAAAGTCACTTGGTTTCAGAACGACGATTACAATACGATAGGGAGAGAAAGGAGCTACGGAGGAGGAAGGTGAATGCGTCACGACTACATGAAGGAATTGGAGGGGGCTATAAGTTTGGAGGAGGGGGGTGAGAAAAGCGTTAATCACAGAGAAGAGCACGTATGCAGCCCGGACGTAACCAGGGGGAACGAAAATCGTGGCTAATAACCGCAAGACAGAAGATAGTTGCTCAGATTGGTGCGGAAGGGGAGCCTCGAACTCTTCAAAGGAGCTAGGAACAGCGATCAGATTATTGAATTTACCAATCGGAACCGACAAAGGTTACAAATGAATGACAGAAACAAAAGGGCGATTATCTATAAACTGGCTAAGCCTTAATATGACCGTGAGGTTTGTGGGTGATGATAAAAAGCAGATAAAATTGACTTAGTTGATCTGTATCAGGCATTAATCAGCAAAGAGGGAGGACAAAGGAAACTTGGGACTGATCAGACACAAACACCTCGATCAGTCGAAAAGGACCATCGTCTCACGAGAAGGATTTGTTTTAATCTTCTAATTCAATCAATTTTATCCTTCACGGGACGGCGAAGGAAGGGGGGCGCGATGGGAAAAGATGCAAAGTTCGTGAAGAGGTAAAAAAACGTCATCTCTGATGAAAACCAAAAACTGGCACAAGTACCGTACAAGAAATTATCCAAAAATGAAAGGTAAAGATGAAAACGGTGAGAGCCCCGGAAGGAAAAAAAGATTTAGTCCTTACCAGGGATACCCCCAATAACTAGCGGGACTTATGTTTAGAAAAAGTTGGGGGTCTACCCTGGCAACCGAAAGGGAAAAGACTTCTGCAGAGATTCACAGCTACTGCGAAGACCCGGTCAACCGGTTCGGGGGGAAAATACTCATCGAATTACTGTCGGACACTCTCAGAAAAGAAAGTCAGTAAGCATGGAGTGAGGGGAACGGAAAGGAAAAGCTCCACACACGCTGCAACAGACGGGCAAGGGGATGGGACGATAAAAAAAAATGTCGCGGAGATGCTAGAACGGAAACTTCCGAGGACAGTGGAAAAAAAATCAGAAGGTGAAAAGGGGACATGAGGGCTCGCCGCAAGGTAAGGGAAAAAAAATTGCGACTCCATTCTTTATTATAGCAGGCACACAGGGCGGTTACAAAAGGGGTCAGGGGCGAAGATATCAACACGAGGAGGAAGGGGATACGGGCCATGAGGCTTGGCACGTGCTGGATTGCCTACATTGTTTTAAAGAGCGGCACGACGCGCCGAATAGAAAAAAAAAGGGTTGCGGGCCTATCTTTTGCTTCGTTTATCGGAGGGGCAGAGGAAAAAAAAAAAAAAAAAAAGGGGAAAGACCTGATGGGCTCTTCCTGCGAAGGGGTTGTTCAAGAAGCACTACAGTCTGCTGGCGGTAGAGGGTGAGTCGCGCGTAGGAATCACGCCGCGGGGATTGGAGCGGCCAAAAAGGCGGTGGAAGGGCAGCAAGTCCCTTGTGTTCTTCCCACGTTTTAACAAAGGAAGTGCGGGGGCGGTTCTGGTCACGGGTGCTGCTTGAATTAACGCCAAAAAATATCAGGGTGAGAGAAAATTAAGGCCGCAGTTGTGAATGCCGATCGACAGTAAAGTCCGAGGAGAACTTCGAACTTGAAACAGGCTGTATGTTGTGGGAAAGAGTGTTGGGCTTGGCATTGATACGAGGGTGGGGAAGCCGAACCGTGCAGTCACTGGGTGACTCGATCGGGGTACAACGCAAAGCGAGAGATTACTCCACAGAAGAGAAGAAAGGGAGCGGTCGGGAGCCATGCGTTACACACGAGTATGCGAGGGGGTTAGCGTATCGACTCTCAATGTAAAGAATATGACACGGGACAAGGGAATAATGGTCTCGGCCCAAGCTATGAAAAGAAACGATGAACTATGGTGGAGTAAAAGAGAAAGTCCAAGAGATTATTCGCGAATGCAAGAAGAGACGGGCAGGTCTTACAAGAACGTGAAAGGACCTCTAGACGGTCAAAGAGGGAGGGCAGGCATACATACACAGAGGCTGATGCTGGGCCAGACGAGGGATACAGGAAGCAAGAAACGGACGGAAAAGCATCCTACCAGGAGACATCCGTGTAGAGTTGAGGTCAAAACCAGAAAATCGGAACCTCAGGACCGGCAAAGATGGCTGGGGAGGAGAAAAAAACAAATGCGACAGAATGTTTGTGTGCCGGAAAATCGGAAAACGGGAAAGAAAGAAAGGGAAAGGGGCAAAATAGAGGGAACTGGTCAATTCAAGGCGGGG
>Ga0179593_1445842_pt1 | contig 19739 bp, 30 predicted proteins | sample CZODoug2_1_08_16_FD_185931 | JGI IMG/M metagenome (GOLD analysis project Ga0179593, IMG submission 185931) | Vadose zone soil fungal communities from Angelo Coast Range Reserve, California, USA - CZODoug2_1_08_16fungal (PacBio error correction) | ecosystem: Environmental > Terrestrial > Soil >...
AAAGGCTCGGTGCTGTTTCAATCAAGGGTTTCGGAATGTTCCAAGGACCTCAATTAATCTGAAAGGGAAGGAATTGTTAGGTATGAAAACCCTTGAACCGCAACTGCAGGGGTGGGAAGGTGGAATGCGGGAAGAAAAGCGATTCCCCTGAATGTGCTGTGGGGAAGAGGTGATCGACCGGTTTTTTTGATTTTCAGGAATGAAGAAAAAAATGAGGGGCGGTCGCCGAGAGTCCCTGACGTTGACGCATTCAAAGGAAAAATACAAGAAAGCTCGACCGACCGTGATTTCAAAAGACGAAAACTTAAAAGAGGTCACGTACAATTCTCGCACCGTTGGAGCCTGAGGGCCTTAGAAAAAAAAAAGAAGGAGGGGTTGGACGACTTAGTACTCGACCGGGTAAATCCGTTGGGGTCAAGGAGCTAAAGCCGGAAAAACTTCAATTACGAAGGCCAATCATTAAAGAAGCGGCAAAGGTAGTGACTTCTTCCTGGAACCGACGCAACGGGGGGGGGACTGGGGGGTGGGAAGGAAAGAGAAGGGGGGACTGGACCTAAAGGAAATTCCTCTTAATCGCCCTGACCGGTACCAGGAATCTAAAGGAATAAAGGGGGAAGGGGGAAAAAAAGGCAACTCGCATAGCAGAAGAGAAAGAATGGCTGAAGGAAACGTTGAAGAGCAATGTAACATGGAGATGGGCATCAATGGATACATAAAGCTGGATCTGGCCTTCTCTCTTGGAGAGGGAAGAGATCAAATTGGACCTAGGATGCGGCAGGCGAAGCATAGGGAGAAAAAAGTAACAGTCCAAGAGGATGGGGGCACAACCGGGAGGAGGAAAATTGTTCGTTTCAATTTATTACAACTCCGGTCAAACAATCAGACTCAGACTTACACAGGGGTGCAGGAACGTGAAGAAGAAGATCGTTTCGAGCCGGGGGGGGGGTGGGGGTGGGAGTCAGTTCAACAAGGGGAGAGAAGGTGGTCCAATTCCGGAACGCGCTGGCTTCCATCGCGAGTTTCAAAGTCGGGAAACAGGGCTTCCTTTGGTGGTAAAACGAATGACAAAAAGATCCTGAACAAAGTTCAAACGCAGAAGAGGGGACAAGCCAACGGAGGAGTAAAATTTTTTGAGGTTAAGGGTCGCGTGAACGAAATACTTTCAGAAAAGTCCCAAAGTGTCGCCGATAAGGGAAAAAGGCCCAAAAAACAAGTCGTTTGCCCGCCAGCTCCATGAAGGGAATTCAGCACATTGGGGCCCTTGGGTCGAGGCGGGGAGATGTTGAAAATCCGACTTAAAGGAGGGAAAGGGATTCGAGAGTTGGGATCCCCACAGGGTGTGAGGAGATACAATGTTTGTTGGAGAACCAAGATTCAAAGGCAGACTATCGAATACAACGGGGGGAAGGTCAAGCTCATCTTGGGGGTGGGGACAAAAGTGTTTGACTTCGAAGAGGTTCTTCTGGAAAAGGAAAATGGAGGAGAAGAGCGTTTTGTCATACCCGTCATTGGTCAAAGACCACAAGAAAAGAATGTCAGTCACGGGGGGCACCCGCGCGAGCATGAACGGAGGAGGGGGCTGAGGGGGGGAAGGGGTGTCGACGGGTGCGGGCTGATTGGGGAAGGAATTTGTTACGGCGCCAATTTGCGGGCCGACGGCTTCAAAAAGGAGTACAACGTTGGGTCTTTCAAATGAAATTCAGAAGGAATTAGGGCAAATGGCAACGTGGAACTGGCTGGAGGGGCGATAATAAGAAAATAACTGTCTTCAATTTCAGGTTGTACTTATCACAGAGAGTGGAATACTACAAAAAAAGAAAAAAGCAGGCAACCGCTGGGTACACTTCCGAATGGGAAGGGTCGTTTAGGGGCCACGAAAAATCAAAAAAAAGCGCATGGATGTTAAGAAAGGAGTGGGGAAACATCAAAGAGCGATTATTTTGCAAAGGGTTTGAGTTGGGGGGGGGGGGTGTGGCTCCAGAGCGAAAAAAGACGAGGCGGGATCTCTCTGGACCTACTCTGACAGTTAAATTTTGCTTTAGGGGGAGCAGAAGGCGGTCGTGAACGAGCCTGGCGCAACCGTTCAAGGCCAAATTTGCTGGCGGCCAAGACGGGGTAAAAAAAAGAGAAATCATAGGAATCGACCCAATCCGGCATGGTTTCCCATAAGGTTCCATTTCCATTTCGGGCAGGGATGAAAAAGGAGCTTTGATCATTTGAGCAATTTGAATGAAAAGAAGGTGGAGAAGTTTGCGAAAGGGTTGGCGCGGGAGCGACGGAAACAAGAGGGAGAGTGGAGGGAGACTGTGGTTGGTCTCCGTTTTCCAAAATGGGGCCTCGGCTTAGGTTTTCTCTACTTGAAGAAAGATGGGGAAAGGGGGTAACAAAAGCTCCAGCTTCGGGGGCGGCTGGGAAACAAAAGGAAGGGTGTCAGGGGGAGAGGAAAGGACAGGGGATTGGGATCAAGTCCAATGGTCCGCCCGTCATGGGGGGTGAAAGGATTTAAAAGGTTATCTAGTCAATCGAGGGAAAATCGTCTGAGGTAAAGGAAAAAGGTCCTTGAGGAGGTTGTTCTATCTAAAAAAATATTGAGAAAAGAGAGAGATACAAGATGTCGAGAAAAGGGAAGGAAACTGGGGGAAAATAAAGCCGCGCTGTCCCTCGAGTTACGGAAAGGGGCAGAAGACCGTGAAAGCGTTGAGACCCGTTGCGACCTAAAATAAGCCAGGCCACAGCCGAAGGAAACCGGAAAAAATCAAAGGAAAGGGTCACCAAAAAACCGCTTTGAATCCGGTGAATAAGGGAAACCATTTGTCGGTAAGAAGACAACTCCCGAATCCTATGCCGTGGGGTAACGGACTAACCACTGGAAAAGAGGGGAAAAGATAAAAAAGGACCTCACGCTGTCAAAAAAAATCAACTCCACCATCAACCAAGTTCACTCTCAACTGGGTGCTAAGTCGGGCAAGTTAATTCATTGTTAAGTCTCCCCTCAAAGACAAGAGCCTTCACATTCAAACTTCCCCACCGTGCCTCCACTGGCATTTAAAGCGGATTCCCTTCCTTAGGGTGACAAGTGATGCCTGGACGCTTTGGTAAAGAAAACCAGTCCTAAATGGTCCAGAAAAAAAGTAAGGCCGGAAGGGGGAACCGGCGGGCAAAGCAGAAAAAAGAACATAATGCCCCAACGCAAAAAGTGTAACTTCCCCGCTATTAGGGAATATAAAGAAAGAAAAAGATTGTTGATGAGCAAGGGGGCCGAACACTCAACTCAAAAAGAGAGAGAGAGGAGGGGGAGGAGGGGAATGGGATGGCCAACGGAGAAAATAAAAAAGAAAGCTATTTAAATAGTGACCACAAAAAATCAGGCTCAATCCGGCTTCCAGGTTCGGATGTAAAAGCTTGAAGAGGGGGGAGAGAGTAGGACAGCGCAAGGTTAGTAAGGTCGAACAGGGAAGAAAGAAGTGATCTTACTAACTCGAGATACGTCTTTACCATCATTGCAAGGGACCATGGCAGACTTCAGATGCTCGACGTACATAAGAAAGAAAAAAGGTTGGGTAGACGGGGGAAAAGAAGGGGAGAACCAAGGGTCTTCAATTCCATCACGAACGCAAAAACGATCTGACAAATCAATCAGAAAAAACCCGAAAGAGAAGAGTAAATCGCGCAAAAAAGGGGCAACTTGACTAGAGGGAATCCTTGGTTGTAGCGAAAAGAGGGATGGGCCGGAAAGAGGGAGAAAGAACCCGCCAGGAAAAATAGGACTCGCAACAATTTGCTACATAACAAAACGAGAAAAAGAGATATTGACGGAAAATTTTCAAAGGGTAAGGAGGGGAGTAGCGAAGAGTGGGGACGGAAAAACCTTGTGATGTCTTCAGACCTCCAAAAAAAAAGGGCAGGGGGGGGAAGAAACACTCTAGGAAGATCCGTCATCGGAAAATGAAGCAAAACCCCGTCCCTCATCCAAAGGAGTGAAATTGAAAACCACGGCCACAGGGAGGTGAGCAATGGCACTGGGGGGGAGATCAAATAAAGGGAGGTAGGGGTGCACAAGTTATTGAAAGTTCCAAGTAGCCCGAAATAAAATAATACAACCAACCGGCAGGGAGCAGCCGTGGGAATAGGGTGGCTTGCAGCTTTACTTGGTTTTTGAAAAAAACTTTTGGAATGGAAGAGGGGGTTGGAGGAAAGAGTAAAAAAAGAAAGGCCAGGGAAAAATCTAAGGATATTGAACTCGAGCAAAGGAAACATTAATGAGCACCGTACTCCCATCAAATGTTGCCACTCAAAGAAAGAAAAAAGCGAAAGCGCTGAGATTGGGTCTCCAGGAGCCAAGTACCAGTAGCGATGGCGATTGTTGTGATTGTCTTGTAAGAAGAGGGTAACCGGGGAAAAAGGCCGCAGAGGGATCACAGCGCGTGGCATTAAATGTTGAGGGGGTCGCCTTCGCATCTGAGGAGAAGGAGGGGGAATAACTCCGGGTTTCCACAAGGTCGAAGGAGTGCTTACGCAGAAGTCCAATCTCCATTTGGGGAAATGAGAAGAAGAGAAAAGGTGAATTCAATGACAGGGTGAAGGAAGGAACTGAAACGGCATGAAAAGAAGGAAGGAAGTTCGGAGGGGAAGAAGTAACTCGGGAGCCAATTCGAATTGCATATTAACCGTCGCTTGGAATGTTCACGGCCAGAGCTAGTCAAGAAAGAAAAACAGCGTCATGAGCTAAGTGCCGAAAGGGATGGGGGGAGTCAACCAAAGAAGTTATGCACTTACTGAGTCATGAAGTTACGATAGCTTGAAGGGAATGCGGCATTATCATTTAAGGGTGGTGGGGGGCATCGGCGAACACATAGGAGGCAAAAGGAGAAAAGAGAAAGATTGAATTGAAAACTCTGGGGGGTCAGCATGCAGAGATAATACTTCAAATTTTGACTCGAAAGTGGGGGAGGAAATCTGGGGGGGAGTCATACTTCGTGGACCCGGCGGGAAGAGGGGCTGGGGATAGCGGTGAGGAACGAAGATACCGTTAGGATACCTTTACTCGCATTGAACTCTTCAATTCCTGGAAGAAAAAAAGGGCGGGAGCGAAAAGAATCACGAAACCTCAATACAAGAAAGGTCGAGGGGGAGACGCGGAAGTCAGTCTAAGTAAACGTGGAGGGTCAGGTGGAGGGGGGGCGCGTCACTAACGAATGGCACTCTTCCTTAAAGGGAAGATTTGGAAAATGGGACAAGACCCAACCGCACCCTAGAAGAGAGATCAAGGAACAACGGAGACAGATAGACGGGGGGTGGTGGGTACTGTTTTTTTTTTCAGTTTTGAGAAGGGGGGCTAAGGTCAACAAAGGTCGGAAGAAGGGGTTAAACTTGGTGGAGGAGGAGGAGTACCGGGGGGGGGAAAGACACGCTTTGGGGGAATGAAATTCAAGACACTGGCCCTTTATGTGGTCGGGTGAAGAGTGGAGAGAAATGTTTTGGGGAGTATTGAACCTGAATGCCTGAGGGAGGGAGGGGAAGAAGGAACACTGAGGAAAAGACTCACCTACTTAAATTCTCCGACCGTGAATTTCAAAGACGGAGAAGTCAACCTATGCATCTTAACAATTGGAAGTGGAAGTATGAGAGGAATGAGAAGAAGTTTATAAAAATCATAGTGGTTGGGGGGGGGAAAAGAGTCGACCGGGGGAAAAAAAACTTTGGGTTCTAAAAGGAAACGGAATGTCTAATTTCCTCAATTCCAATGATTCGACTACACTTCAAAAAGAAGGGGGTAAACTGGAAGACGCAACTAGGGGTTAAAGAAAACTCATAAAGGAAGGGAGCTCAGGAAGCGCCGGGGCCGCGAGGAGCAAAAGTGACAAAATGGCAAAAACTAAGAATTGCCCTTTTAATTTCTAAAAAAAAGACTTACTTAGGACGAAAGAAAAACTCTTCCCTTGAAATTAAGTCGGTCCTGAAGGAAACTGTTCAAAATAGGAATAAGGATGGGGAAGGAAGCTTCTGTACCGCGCTTCACTCTGGGCTATTTCCTAAAACTCAGGGAAGACCGGGGAAACCCAACCCATGCGAGCAGAGGACAGCGAAACAGAAGACTAGGGGGAATGGGGGACCCAAACCGGGAGCTGGGAGGAAGGAAAGGGCATCCTTGAGGGAAAAGACTCACCAAAAAAACAGGAACTGTTGGAGCCTTGACGACAATACTTGAATGTTCGCGCGGGGGGTCATGGGCAAAATTTGAAGAGTGACCTGTGTGAGGGGGGAGGAATGGAAGGGACGAGCGGAGCAAGCTCATTGCAGGGGACGAAAAGCTTCTTTTTTCGTTGGAAAACTAAGATGAATTCAAAACCGCTTCAGGGAAAAAGGAACCAATAACTTGACAGCCAACGAGGGCAAAAAAAAAAAAAAAAAAAAAAAACGGAGGGACCTGCACTGTTGGGGCGGGGGAGGATGTGAAACTGGCATAATATTGTCCCAAAAATCACAAGGGTAGAAGGCAAAGTTCCCTTGCGACACCTCACGGTGGCCGGTGGGGGAAGCACGGCTTCAAGAAAGGTTCAAATAAAAAGGGGGGGGGGACAATTGCGATCGGGTTCGGGGTCGGTCAAAAAGATTTAAAAACGAATGAATTAGTATTTCTTCGGGGAGGTTTATCTCCACTGCAATGGGGGGGGGCGGGACATCAACAAAACGTTTGCCGCCCCTCTTCAGGGAAGAAAGCATTCAGAAGGCAACGGCAAAAAGAACTCTCATAGAGAGGTGGGGGCTACTTTTGCTAAAACGATGCGGCTTCTTGTCAGCAGGGTCTGGGAGGGGAAGGAGCGTTGAAGCAGGACACTCAGGGCCGCGACCAACCAAGACGCGATTGGACAGGAAAGGGGAAACGCAAGGACGACAGGGAAAAATGAAGGCGGCATGGGCGGGGGGGGGGGGGAGGAAAAGGGGGGTTGAATCTCTTTTTGCGTTCAGTCTTTGTTGGAAGGTAAATGGTGTTGTGTACGCGCCAGAAAAAAGGGTGGCCAAGCTTTCCCAGAAAGTGTCTTTCCTGGGAGGAACGGAGAAGAGAGGTCTTAAATGGTTCAAAAAGAAAAAAGGGGGACAAGTCACCTGCTCGTATCCTATATCAGCAGGAGGGAAGGGTCAATGTCACAGGAAACAACGAAGAACCGTCCGGGGACGACGCCGGGAGACAGTCCTACCAAGGAAAAGGGGGGGGACTATTTCATTGGAAGGCCAACGCTTCAGCAATCGCCTGATTTAAGGGGAACACCGGCTTTCCAAGAAGAAAAGGGGGTTGAGGGTGTGAGGGTTATTTTGTCGGCCATTTCGAGCACGAAAAAGAGCGGGGAGGTAGCGGGGATCTCGACGACTCGGAAGAAACTTTTTGGCCAGAAGGTCATAATCTCTACTGGCAGCCTTTACAGGGAAGGAAGGATTTGCAGGCGGATAGGACTTTGAAAAGAAAAAAGAAAAGAAAGGCCCCAAATCATTCACGGGGGAACCTCAGGTTCCTCAGGCCAAGGGGAGAAAGGGGAGGGGGATATGGCCGTAAGGGGAGGTGCGGAAGAAGGTAAAGGACAATTGAAAAGACGGTTGTCTCCATTGGTTTCTTCACAGGGTTTGGGCTTTGGTGACGGGATCGTCTGGGAGTCTGGAGTCACCTGCATTAAATGAAAAGAGAGTCGTCGGTGTTGGAATTGGTGTCGCCGTGGTTTCCCAATGGAAGCAGGAGGAGGGGTTGGGGATCTTCAAAAAAAAAAGGGTGAAAATGGTTGCGGGGAACAAATAAATGCTGGTACCAGCATGAGTTTTGTCAGGGGAAGTCTAGGGCAATGTGTGCTGTCACAAAGGACCACCGTTCGTGTCAAGGTTACATTACGGGGGGTATAAGCGTAACTGAGAAGGGACCCTCGCACGGTAAAATTGCCTGGACCTGCGAGAATCCTTGTAGCTCTCTCACACAGAGAGAAAAAAGGAATGAAAGTATTTCTCCAAATCCAAGAGGTTACATTAACTGACGCGCTGTACCCTTCGAGGGAAGAGAAAAAAGGGAAATTTGAAAACGAATGACGGCGGGAGACCGTGTTTGCACGACCAGAAAAATAAAAGAAAAAACGACTGAAAGGGGAAAGACAATGTACACCGGGAAAACCAAAAATAAAAGAGAATCCCTTTTGGAAACAAGTTGAACAAGGGCGGAGGGGAAAGAAAAAAAGCAAATACTTCTGAAACGGAAACACCAACGACCCCGGGGAAAGATCCTTCTTGGAAGCCGTCCCGACGAAATCCCGCCAAGAAAGGTACTCCATCGTCAAGACAAAAAAACCAGATGACATGAGGGCTGTCTTTTGAAAGCTGATCCCCAACCCCAGAAAAAAGAAAATGCACACTGGCAAAACAGGAAAAGGAATGGTACCGAGGGAAAACCGGCCGTTTGTCGCAGGGAGAGGGATGCTGTAAGAGAACCGAAGGTATTAAAAAAAACGTACAGTTCCGGAGGGTCCCGCTGCCATTCGAGAACCGAAACCACTCAGACCTTCAGGAACAAAAAATACAAAGTTCCCGATCGAAAGATGAGTCACGCAGACAAGCTCCAGGTGTAGGCGCGGAATGAAAAGAAGAAATACAATCAAATAAGCTGGGAAAATTAAGTTTCAAGAAACTTCAATACAGGTAATTGGGATTAGAGGGACCAGAAAAAATCAGGGCCAAAAGAGGAGGATTGAGGGACGGGCGCGGCAACGCCTGCGTCTGGGGTCAAGAGCACGGGAGGAAGGGGGGTCTACCGTGGAAAATTGAAGAAAACCAGAGTAGTCAAGTCCAGGTCTTGAAAATCAGGGTCCAAGTGTACCATGCGAAAGGGACTGCTCGACGTAGACAAGGCAACTGGGAAACCGGGGAAGAAGGTTGAAGCAAAAAAGGGGAGCGTAACACACTGGAGAAAAAAAGATCCAGAACAAAAAAAGAGCTTCAAACAAATCCCTTCCTCGAACACCAAAAAAAAAGTCAATGAGAAAAAAAAGGGGCAAACGTTACGTCATCGGAAAGAGGGGTCGTGCAAATGGAAAAGGGGGGGGAATTCCGGGAACGCTCAGCCCTGAGAAAAGCTTCCAAGCCGAATCAAAAGGCCTAAGTTCTGACTCAAAAAACAACGAAAAAGATGATATGTTCGTCAGGCTTGCATTATAAAGGGGGACAATCGTCTTCGAATAAGTGGGGGGTGGGAGGGAAACCCGTTTGGGTGATTCTCACCTCCCTCACCAAACCGGGAGGGGGATAAAAGAAGCAGCCATCCTCCTTCGCTTAATATGGATTTGGGGAAAGGCCAATAATACCGCCGCGAAATTTCAATTTGATTGAATCGGGGGGTCGGGCCAAACGGGAGCCGGTGCAACCAAACCACCGTTCTGGGGGGGACTCAAGGGAAATGGAAGAGGAAAAAAAGACAGGAGGAGAGTGTAAGGTCCGCTCCCTCAGCAATAAGACAACAAACGTCTTAAAGGAAATCCAGTTCCCTCGGGCGGGGGAAAAAAAATGGTTGGAAAGTTGTGCAGAGGAACGGGTTGGGAAAGGAGCCGTCGGGGGGAAAAAAAAGAAAAAAAAAAGGGAGCTCGCACCTAGAAGAGAGAGAGTCCAATTAAAAAAGGTAAAACGTCTAAATGGGTTTTTGCCAATACCATTCCGAAAGGAAAAACTGGGGGTCGGAATTAGAAAAACATGGGTTCCGTAGGGAGAAGGGGGGGGGATGATTTGAAGAGAGACAAAGACAGGGAGGGGACTAGATTCGTGAAAAAAAGCGAGGGGGGGAAAAAAGGGAAGGTCGGCCTGGTTGCGCGAGCACTCTTCGGTCAGAAATCATCAATCTGGTTCAAAAAACAAAAGCACGAGAAAAAAAGGGCGGGGCATCATCCAAGCGCGAATGGGGGAAAAGGATCAAAGTGGCAAGAAGTTTGAATGAGGAGTAGAGGAAAAGACAAAAGGGCGGACCTTCAATGGAAGGAATAGTTCCTTCAGGGAGCGGAAGGGGGGCCCAGAGAAAGGTGTTCAACGGGGAGGAACAAGGTAAAGTTTGAAAAAAAGGGACACAGGTCGAACATCTTCACAGAAAAGTCATGCGGGCGCAAGAACCTCATTTATGATGTCGGGAAAAGATGCGTCTGGGGAACGAATTCCATGAAGTGTCAACGTGCCTGAAGGTAATGGCGGCAAAGTCTCAGGGGGGTGGGGGGAAGTTGAACGAGCTGGCGACACAAGAGTAGTGCTAAAGAAAAACCTCGGAGTAAAAACCTCTTCAACGGGGGGGGTTTAAAAGGCGTCAGCAGACCTCAGCTCAGAATGGACACTTGTGAAAAAGCGAATTGGGAAAGGAGTGAAAGGTCGTGGGAAGTGGGCATACGTCCGTTTAAACTCCCGTGATCGAATCGTGGCGGAGGAAAAGGGAGGGTCAACCGCGGGTTGGAATCAAGGGGGGCACAGTTAAAACAAGAGAAAAATGCCAGGAATAAAAAAAAAGCTAGAACTCCGTCCGTCACCGAAAGCAATCCATGGTGCCAGGGGGAAAAAAAAACGCGCCGTCATGAGCAAATCACACCCAGCAGGGTGCGGTTCAAGGTTGACGAAGGGGAGATAAAAGCAAAGCGGGAAAAGGAATTATGGGAAGGGTAATTTGCACATAAAAATGTTAAACGACCCCCGAGGCTAAAAAACACAAACTGAGGGGATAGTGCCAGAGATAGGGAATTAGGCTGGTGGTCGGTTTCAAGACAGGGGGGGAGGGGAAAGGAACCTAGTAGCTTAGGACATCGGGTGCCTTTGTCGGCGGAAGGAGAAAAAAAGGGAACAAAAAAGGCCAGGGGGACGGCTTCGACTAAGGGAGGGAGTTCCTGAAAGAGCCAGTGGTTTTCTGGTCGGAATTGAAGGAAGTTGATGTAAACGGGGTCGAGAAAGGAGTCCCAAGAGGCGTTGACCCGAGAACCCCGGGAAAGAACAATGCAAGACGACCGATTCACGAACGTAGGAAAAAACGATTTGCAAATCAAGTGACAATTGCTCGCAAACAGTGAAGTAGAGAGGAGGCATAGAAGGAAACGGTTAGAAATCAGAGTTTGTTGGGGGGGACGACGCAGGGTCGAACAAGACAACTCGAGGGGGTCGAAAGGCACAGGGGGAAGGAAAAGCGAAATCACCAAAAACTTCAAAATCTCTTCAAAAAGTCAAAAATTCCTTCTCGCAATGGAAATGACTGAGTAAGGGGGAAAACGAAAAAAGGGCTGGTATCCCTCAAAAATTAGTTAAAGTTCGAAGGCATTACCGGACCTGGAAGGAGTGACGAGGGAACCAGCCGTGTAACTTCAACCTTCGAAAAGGGAATGCCATTGTAAATTAGTAAAACATTGTACGTAGAAGAGACAAAACGTCTTCAGCCGACAGCACGAAGGGGCAGGGCCTCAGTCAGAAAGGGGTGAAAGACAAGTAAAGAATTGGGGGAGGGATAGGGGAAATGCTGTTCTAGTCCGAAACGCATGCGATCCTGGTGTGAAAAAAGGGATTACCGCAAAGAGGGAAAAAGAGCGAAACATCCGCTAGTATGGCAAAACCGGGCGGATTAATGACTTCGATGGAAGAAAATTTCTGGGTCAAAAGGATTCTGCAACACAACAATCGCATCGACTTAAAGAGGTGCAGCTGACTGACATATGAACATTTGTCGCGCGGGGGAGGTCAGGGGTTAACAAAAAATTTTTCGATAGGGAAGGGGGGTCGGGGCAGGAAAGGGGAATACGCAGCGAGGAAATCTAGTTTGTCTCGCGAGATCACCGTGCTTCTTTTTCGTTTGGAAAACAAAAAGGGACAAACCAGCGGCAGACACAACAAGGGGAAAAAAAAGCAGCTTCGCAACACCGAAGGGGACGCTTTCCAACTTAACGGTGGGTGGGTGCTTCATTGATAGGGCGCTAAGGGAACAGGAATATTTCCGCAAAGAAAAGGGTCGACGAGCAAGTTCAAAAGAAAAAACACGCAGTGTGCCAGACCCGTCCTCAAAGGGAACCGAGGAAGTCACATTGACAAGGGGAGCGGGCGTTGCGGTTGGCTTTCAAGAAAGATTCGATTGAAGGGAGATGACTTCTAGGAAGGGGAAGCACAGCCAAGGGTGTTGGGGTGAGGCTGAGACAGAGCAAAAAGGGTGAAACACTCGTCAGACGATGCCTTGAGAAATGCAACATTCTGCCAAGAGAAGAGGGCGCGTTGGGGGGTGGTCGAAGTGGGAAAGGAGATGAGTGCGGCGGGCACCTGGATGTGTAGGATGCTATCTTTAAAAACACCGCATGGCAGCGACCACAGGAAAGAGATGTCAGTCAAAATTGGCCCCGCGGAGCGCCTGGAAAGGAAAAAGGAGGGAGGAATGGTTGGAAGCCGTTTGGCGTTCTGGACTGGGGGAAAAAGTGTGTAAAGCAGTTCATTTGGAACAACACGGCTTGACAAAAGCTCACAACGTTTTTAGTGGAGGAGGGACTTTAGGACCGGAAGTCTTGGGGAAAGGGTCAACGTGGAAAATGAGGTGACACGACCTGCGCGCGCCTTACAGGGTGGAAAAAAGGTGAAGAAGAACTTCATTCAGGGAGACAGGAAGAACTGAAACGTGTCCGAGCCGAGCCGGCGCTCCCGCTTTCCAAACTGAGGAATGAAGACCTTATTTGGAAAAAAAGGTGGGGAAGAAACGTCGTCATCAAATCGCCCCTGATGGGGACGGTTGGGGGAAAACGAGACACCAGAAGAAAAGATTTTGAAGTTTGAGGGTGGGGTTGGCAAGGTCTCTCACTACAAAATTTTGAGGCGGCTTGGGAGAGTTGGAGGAATCACTCGGGGGGGGGGGGAAAAAAAAAAAAAAAACAAAAAAAAACACCCGAGGCACGGTAACTGGGGGTGCTGGGCTGGGGAAGCCGTGTCTTGGAAAAAGACGCGCGGAAGAGGGGACCAGGAAACGTTTTCTGAGGACATACGGGAAAAGAAACATCAGTCTTAAAATGCTACAACAAATCAGGAGGTTCCTCGGGTCCCATGCCAAGGAAAGGAAGGGAACATGTTTGACTGAAAGGGGGGGGGTCCTTCTGGGGAAGCAGATTGGGGACCGGCACTGGAAATGAAGCAACGACTTTTGGATCCCAGGAAAGAAGGGGGGTTGGGGAGGGGGCAGGGAAAAAGGGGCCGGGAAAACAGCCGAAGATCAAGTCGTTTGAAAAAATCGAAAGTGTTCAACATGTGAAATCTCGATTTTTCTGATATTTGCCAGACCAAAAAGGGGGGAACAGCAAAGGGCAGGCTCCAGCTTCGGGGGGCGTGGATGACTCATATTAGTTGTACCGTTTCAGTCAGAGGCAGGGGGGGTGCGTCGAAAAAGGGTCAAAAACTGACCGCCCTTCATTGGGTCAAGTTATAAAACGTTTGTTTTATCGAGCAAAGAGAAGGACACGCGTCTGCGGTATTAAAATCCCTGCCTGGCGATACACTGGGGGGGGAGAAGGCATCAACAACAACAAGAGGGAGAAACGATAGAGAGCAATGATTTTCTCGCCAGGACAAGAAGGAGGAAAAAGGAAGGGGGCGTCGGGAAGAAGGGGGCATCGATCCCCGCCGAGGACCTTAAGGAAAAAGGAGCCCGTTTTAAAAGCCAAATCAACATGCCTCCTCCGGAAAAAAAAAATCCTGAGGGTCAACAGCACCCGCCCCGAAATGAACCCGTTTTGCCGGGAACCCGTTCTCGGAAAGAACAAGACCAAGAACCATAAAACTGCTAAAAAAACGGGGAAAACACCACCCGAATCAGAAGGCTGTGAAAACAATGAAAAACGACGCTCCCGTCCACCTCCACCCTGTCCGCAAGGGACTCACAGGCTGAGTCTCAAGGCCGTTCAATCAGGCAAAAAAAAACAAAGGCCAGTCCAACAAAAGGGCCTCCCTGGCATTGAAAGGGGACCAAGGCCCTTTTTGGTTGGAAGAACAGGGCGGGACGCTGGATGAAAAAAAGTAATGGCCGCAATCAAAAGAGGCAGGTCGACCTGTCCAGCGGCATTCTCAGAACCTACCACCAGACAGGGAAGAATCAAAGAAAGTAAGTGGGCCCCGAAGAGATCAAAAAGGAGAGCCTCCGCGGTGTAAAAAAGAACTGGCACCAAAACAAAACTCAAAAATTGAGAAGATCTGTTTGAGGGAAATCATGTAAAGCAGGTACAATCATGCTATGGTGAGGAAAGAAATCTCGCCGACGGCTTCCCATTGCTAAAGGGGGAAGAGGGACGCGGGAAGCAGGAAGAGAAGCAAACAGTTCGTAAAGGGGGTCAAACTTGGACCTTGAAGACAAGCCGAGATAAGAAAGGAAGAAAGACGCCTCTGTACCAGAATGAAAGGGCCATTAAAAGGGAAAATACTCTAAATCAGAAAGAAAAAAAAAGTTGGCGCGGGAAGCCGGGGTCCTCAAAAAAATGCGCGTACACCATTGAACCTTAAAAAATCCCGAACTCAAAAAAAAAGAAGGGGGAAAACAACAGGACTCGACAAACCCACCGTCCAAGAAGAAATTCAGTGCCATGCAAACGCAGCGGTTCACCTTCTTCCATCTTCCGTCAGTGTGGGTCGCGGCCAAGTGACTTTTTCATGCCTCAAAAGAAAGAAACACAGCCAAGAGAGGAAAGCCAATCATCGTAAAAAGGCAACAAAGTGCGACCAAACCAACTCGAACAGATTTAGGGAAAAGCAGCAGGAGAAAGAAAAAGGCGAAGATTGGGGAGGGAAAAAAACTTGTTTTTTATTTCTCCCCCCTCAACCAAAACAGGCTTGCGAAAACTCTCGAAATCCAAGAATGGAGAGAGGGGGAAAACCCCGCGCAAAGGGCAATTGATTGAAGATGAAGGGGACTGGGAGGGACCCAAAAAAAGGGGGCTTGTGCAAAAAGGACTTGAAGCTTCTGCGGCTACACATGGTGAGGGGGGGAAGGTCAATGATGGAAAGGTCGGCAAAGCACCTCCTCAATGAAGACACAAAAAAAAAAAAGGGAAGAAGAAGGACGGGTTGGGAGGAAAAAGAACTTGGTTTTACGGAAGTAATATTGGTTGGGAAAAAGGACACGGACGTTGAAAAAAAAAAGAAACCAGATCCCGAGACACGGCTGCTAGTTAAGCCCGCGCTTAAGGGGGGGAGAAACACAGAGAAAAACTCGAAAATGGGGTTGTCAAACACAAATGAAAAAACGGGAACGCTTAAGATTGGCGTTTCAAGGTCGGGACAACCCCGGTTTACAGACCACCAGAAGAAAAAGTTGGTTTGCTGGTGAATAAGATTGAACCCTAGGGAGTCCTCGATTCATGTCACAGAAGGGGGGGGAAGGAAAGGAGTCGGAGGTGGTCCGAGAAGCTGTAAATCGCGGCGGATCAGAGGTTGAAAAAATAATAGCCAATTGCGTTGAGAGTCGTGCAAAAAAGAGACTGAAAGGGGTCACCATATCAAGCTTTATGACAAGATAGGGGGGGGGGGAAAAGGTTACAGGAGGCCATGACCGTCCTGATTTAAATGGGGAAGGAAGCACGTACCGTCTTCGAAGAAGTCCTGGGTTTTAAAGTTCAACCCTTTAAAAATCAAACTCTCAGGCTGAAAATAAAGTCGGGCGTCGAGTCCTCTTCAATTGAAGAGTCATGCGGGCAAGGACCTAAAAGGGAAAAAATGAGAACCAAAGTAGGGATGAATTCCAGGTCAATGAAGTTCGCAGAAGCAGGTAAAAATGAATCATTCGCAGGGGGGAAGGGGGGGGGATGAATCGGGCGACAACAAGAGTACTAGTGACTAAAAAAGGAGAAAAGGAGTCAAAAAAAGAGAGTGTTGGATAAACGGCTTCTCAGGACCAGCGAAGAGTGTAACGTTTGAGAGAAAGGGTGAAAAGGGGAACATCGGGGGAGGGTCATACGGAAGGAAATCCCTTTCTTATCGCGGGTCTGCGGGTAAAGGAAGATGAAGGACAAGGTTGAAATGACCGTGAGGTCGACAAGGTTAAAAGAGGGTCCGATTAGAGGGGATGGCGAACAGCAAAAAAACCCGAAAAAAACTCATCCGGCACCGGGCATCAAGTCGAGTTCCTCGTGAGGCAGTCTCCTGAGTGAGAAAGAAAAAAGCGGGCAGTGACGTCGCGCTCAAACGAAAAGGTCAACGCGTCCATTCATAAGGGATTGGGATGAAATGGTAACCTTTGACGAAAAAAGTGCCACCCGAAGAATAAAAGCAGGCAAAAAAAAAACGAGGAGGAGTAACATAGATATATTCTTCGTGTTGCTTTTTCAGAAGGGGGAGGGGGGGGGAACAAGAAAGAAGAATCTGAAGCAAGGTGGCGGGGTGAGCACGACACTGGACCACAAACTGCGGTTGAAATTTTGTATAAGGGACGGCGGCAGCCAAGAGGGCACAGGGGAAAGGAGTGCAAGGTGAAAGTAGTTGTTCAGGACCGGAGCCTCGTTTGTGGGGCTGTTCGTGCCAGGTTGGAAATGCCGAGGGAAAACGGGAAAAGGACTTAAGGTCAAACGCGGACGTGGAGCATCAACTGAAGAGAAACAAAATCGGCTCCGAAATGGGAAAGGGAAACTTGAGGAGCAAAACCTGAAAGAAAAATAAGAAGCTGAACATTCGCGCACCAAAGTTGAAGAGGGAAAAGCTAGTCAGGATAAAGCAAATGGGGAAAAGCATAGGGGGGGGGGGGACCGGCCTTGGGTAGACCGGTAGCGGGACTCCGAAATGGGGAAAACACCAAAAAAACCGGAAAGAAATGGAATTCACATGCCGGAGCAAAAGAATGGGATTAAGGACCTTACCTGGAACTCACTACTTTGTACGCAAAAAAAATGAAAGGGAAAGGAAAAAAAAAGCGGAAAGGAACGGTCCGAAAAACCAAACGGACAAGAAAACTGGCGATGGAGGAGGCAAGTTACATTGGACTAAAACACGTAAGGAGGGAAGAACGAGGACGTACGTTCCTTCCTACGGGTAAAAAAAAAAAGGTCAGGGGGGGGACCGCCAGTCAAGGGATATCATACATGATGGAGGGATCTGAAAAAAGTCGGAGCGTTTCTGAGGGAACAAAACTCCAGTGTGAAAAGGGGCCTGACCGCCTGCTAAGAAAAGCGAGGAGAACCTAATACTCTTTAATTGGACCCAACGCGGATTAGAAAAGGACGGGGGGAGGGTTTAAGAGAAAATCAAAGAGCATCTGACGAGGGGGTCATCACTTTAGAAAGAGCGCTGGAGCGGTTTGGGAAGCATGGTGGGGCAAACAGTGGGGGAGTGACCTTGTGCAGTGCTGCCTGTCCGGACTCTGACGTTCTTCCAAAGAGCGGGCGGGGGGGAGCAGGCGGGAAAAGATGTTGGGGGTCACAAACAAATAAAAACGAAGAGGTCAGGCATAAAAAAGGGGAAAACACGTTTCAAACAAAAAAAGCATCTGTAAACACCGGAGTGGAACGTCGAATAAAGGGTTGGAGTCAATTGGATTATGGGAGAAAATTTACATAGATTGAACATCAAACAATTTCGCCGATGAGGTGTCCAGGGGAGAAAAAAAAGGGGAAAGGGCCGCCCGGGACTCAAGCCCAATTTCAAGAAGTGCCCTTGGCGCGAGGGGGTCGTTTCTTGACAAAAGAAATGAGTTACGCAGGAGAGGAGGGGGGGCGGAGGGAGAGAAAACGACTTTGGGGAGAAAGACTCAAAAAAAAAGGGGTGGTGGGGAAGGGAACCAAGAGGGGCGCATACAGGCTTTCAAAATGAAAAACCCTTTTGCGCCGCACTCGAAGCGGGTGAAGGGGGGGGGTCGCCACGGGGAAAAAAATGGGGACGGGGGACGGCAAGGTGCTGGAGTTTGCGGCAGAAAAGTTCAGGTAAAAAAAACCAAGAAAAAAGATTTCAGGACAATTTAAAGGGAGGAGGCATGAGCTGCGTGTCCGGGTGTCGGGGGGGGGGGGTTTGAAGCTCGTTGGGTGCGGGTTCGTGATGGGGGAAGGATGGGGGGAAAGAGACAAGTGGTGCGGGAGAAAACCGCTTCCCCGGCTAAAACTTTTTAGTGGGAGTATGACACGTCATAAGAAGGAGAAGGATGCAATGGTAAAAGGGAAAAAAGGGAATTGCAAGTACCGTCGGCTCCTTACGGAGAGACTCAGGCGGTCAGGCAAAGGTCGTGAAAAAGAAAAGGAAGTTCAATGACGACGCGCTGCGCGCTCCAGCGGGTCAACTTCGATGAAGCCGAATTTGTGCGCAGATGGGTCTGGCCAATCTTCACAATCGAAGAGGAGGGAAAAACTGCATTTCATCCAATCGATGATTTTGGGAAGGGGGTTTTAGTTGGAGTTGGGAGAAGTTCTCGCAAGGGACAAAGGAAGGAAGGGTTAGCGAGTCCGAAGAGGCACGGTAACTTTAGGGCATTGGGCCACCGTTCTGGGGGCTCATGGCTCGCCGGGGCCGCGTACAGAAAACCGGACGGAGGGGAGGCAAAATCCTCCGCTTACATCACTGATGACCACGGAACCCAAATCAGTCAGGGGAAGCCGGAAAAGAACCAGGGGAGGACAAGGGGGGGGGAAGCTGGCATGTCTGTGGAAGGGGGTCGGGAGCAAAGATTTAAAAAAGGGAAGCCGAAGTTGGTCCGCCAGTTGCGGACCTGGGGTTGGGAAGGGGGGCGGGAAAAAAGGAAAAAGAGATTCCGGAAGTCAGTCGTTGTAAGGTGGGGAACCTTTTTTCACCAGAAGAAAGAGTGTCGGTCAGTTGACGACCATGGTTCAAAGAAAAAGGTTATAAAGGCTCCACCCCCCCACCCCAGTCTGGGGGCCGGGTCGGTGGGAAAAAAAGAAAGGGTTTCCGGTTTCCGCGGGCGGGAAAGAAGAAAAAAAAGGGTCGCCCCCCGTCTGACGTGGCACAAGGTCAGGACGGTGTATTTTATCGGCGAAAGAAAGGGACAAAGGCGGGGGCCCAGGTTCATGGGAACTTGGGCAGAACATCATTTGGTATAGATCAGAAACAAACAACGGAGGCGGAGAAAATAGGGACAAGAAGGGAAAAAAGGACGTCATAAGCCCGCTGCTGGTCACCTTCGTATGGTAAGGGAGAGGGGAAACGAAGAACACCGGGGAACGAACATGAAACGGAGACCCGGGACGAAAAACCACAGCCCCTGCAACATCTACAAAATCAGGTCTTGTCCACCGCCCCCCCCCTAAGCTCTGAGAATGAAAACCTGACATGCGCAGAAAAGGGGGGGATCGAGACACTCCCGAAGAAAGAGCCCATGTGGAAAAAAGTCTGTAAAAAGTAACACGACGAAAGCTCAGAGAAAAAAAGATGGTACACGAAGAGAACCAACCGCATACCTCAACTGGGGGTAAGAAAGTCGGCTTCATTCAATTGGCAGGTCAATCAGATCCAACCGACAAGAAGGAAACATGGCATAAAAAGGCAGAAGGAAAGGAAACCGATGGAAAAACCGGGAGGAGGTGGTCGCGGCAAAGGGGACGGGAAAGAGGAGAATTTAAAAAAAACCTATGGCCAACACAAAAAAAGCAGACCTTGCCGAGAAAACAGTAGCTAAACGCCCACCAGCCAGAGACACATCAAAACAGGTGGGGAGGGGGACCCCTATTCGGAACTAGATCATCACTCTCACCGCCTCTTGTACCAACGGACTCACGAAAGGGGGGGGGCAGGAAAAAAAAATCAAA
>Ga0179593_1356996_pt1 | contig 19738 bp, 17 predicted proteins | sample CZODoug2_1_08_16_FD_185931 | JGI IMG/M metagenome (GOLD analysis project Ga0179593, IMG submission 185931) | Vadose zone soil fungal communities from Angelo Coast Range Reserve, California, USA - CZODoug2_1_08_16fungal (PacBio error correction) | ecosystem: Environmental > Terrestrial > Soil >...
GACAGCCCTACTTGTGGGGGTGTGGGGTGGGGGGGTGTGGGGTGGGGGGGGGGGGGGTTGGGTGGACAATTCGCAGAGAAAGCCCTCGGATAACTGAAGGCTGTCTAACTCTCGGGGGGGAACGGTTCGTCTAAGAGAGAATTAATCCAAAGCCTTTCCTGAGAAGGTCCGAAGATATTACGACAGCAAGATCGACTAACTTAAGCTGCCGTTCCATGCAAGCCGGGGCTACTTGCTCTTCTCAGAATGAGCGAATCACCGCATGATCTCTAAGGGCCTCTGGGGAAGAGGGTAGGACCGCCACCTAATCCCCCGGCACACAAGGGGGAGGGAAATCCCCTCTGGAAGCCGTCTTCCGATCGTATACCCGAGCCGTATGCTGCGACGAACTAGCTCAGGGACGTCACGGGACCTCAAGGCGCACTCTGTCACAATAGGCGCGGGCGCGGCATGGGAATTGAGGCGGGGGCCTAGGAAAAATATGATGAATTCGAAAAGAAACCGGGGGGACGCCGCCCTAAAACACAGTGATGTTTCCGGCCGAGGCTGGCCGGAGATTCGGAGCCGAGGACATTGGAAGAAAGAGCACACGCATCACTACCGAAGGCCTGGGGACACCCTAGTGCCTAGGGGAACACTCGTCAGGTCCCCTCAGGAAAGCGGGCGGATCAATGGCAGAAAGAGCGAAGTCGTGACGCGCCAGGGATACGGCACCACGCGCAAGGGACCTCAACAATTCATGATCGGCCCACTTGGAGTCCCCGCCTGACGCGAGCATAAAGGGACTTCATACTGCTCTCGCCCGATCGGAGGACCAAACAGGCTACGTCAAGAGAGGGGAGTGGGGAAGTACTGAACTTCAAAACCCCAGATCTAAACCTGGGAACCGCGACGAAAGAAACACGCGATGCTCGAAAAAAACTCCATCACTCTTCCTAGGGGCCGCGGGGGAATAAATCTGGGGCGTACATTAGAGAAAAACAACAACAAAGGGGGGGTGAAAAAAGTATATTGCTAAGCATCATCGATAAAAAAAATGCGGCCATGAATTTCGCGGAATGGGGCTTCGAGCATAGCGGGGGGGATTAAGGGTTTGAGGTCCAGGAATGAAGAGGTGTCGGTACTTTCATAAAGTTTCGCAGAGCGTTACGTAAAACATGCTGGTCGAAGGGGGTAGTTCGAGAACTCTCTGACGGAGGCATTATATACAAACCGCTTGGGACGAGCAAGGGGGAAGATTGTTCTTGGGACTTGTTGAGGTAGGGAGTTTGAGTGGGTCGAAAAACGTCCCTGGCGCGTCAACTACGGAACTCTCAGGGTGAAGGGCAGGAAATGATTGACGCTATACGGTGTGGGGTTTCCTTAAAGGTAGGGGGAGGCCCAGAGTGTTAAAACAAGTTCGAAAGTCGTTTGGATTCTCTAATGACGCTTCGGAACTGGGAGGGGCTTGAATCACTCCTACCTTAACAAACGCGGTGCGTTACATTACTAAGGGGATTTTCGCGTAGGGGCATGCATACCGGGGGCCAGGCCGAAAATCACAGGGGTGCAACTATTACTCTCAAAATCACCTTTGCAAAAAGCCCGCCGCGCGATGGGGAACATGTCCCGGAACTGCGGCCCGCTTGGGCGTAGGAAAATTGGCGTTGGGGTCAGACGACGAGCTGCGCGACGTACGCTAAACAGAAGGATCTCTTCAAGGATAAGGGTCGACGGAAGGGTCTCACAACTGTTCCGGGAGACGAGCAGGAGTATGAACGAAACGAGGGAGTGGGAGGGCGCAAAAGAGCAAGACGGGAAAGGAAACCGGCTCAAGGAGATATATCAATGAGAGAGCCGACTGATCGGCATAGATCAGGAGAAGGAAACGGCGGGGGGAATGCCTTCGTTCTGGGGTCAAGTGCATGGAACAGAAAGAAAAAGGAAGCGTGTCGTGCGTGGAAAAAGACCTGTTAGCTTCCGGCCTCGCATCCGTTCCCCCTAAGGGGGGGATGGGGAATCTAAAAGGAAGTAAGGAAACCGAAAAGGAACCCTCCGAGATGTAGCCCAAAAAGTTCCTCCAGCTGTGTACTGGGGAGAGGGGCGCTTTGCCATAGCCTGGGAGGGATGGTAGCAGGATCCGCAAAGCGGTTGACGTGAGGATGAGTAAACCAACCTGCCTTCGCAGGGGGCTAGGCATCAGGGGGAGATTCGTGGGATTCAGGACTGCTAACGGAAGACTTTCCAGTCGGGAAAGTGAACAGTGTACCATGTTAACGGAGCGGGTTTAGACCATCTGGTGTGGAGCACGTCGTAGGATACGATCATAAAGTCCCAGCAAGGACTGGGGTGGGGAACTCTCTTTGGGGGAGGAAGTTTTGGGCAGCAGATCGCCGCTCCTGCCGGGAAGTCATCAGATTCGGGGTTGTCGTCCAAGGGAGAGGAGGAATCTGGAGTTCATTATACGGACAAGACGGGGGAGTTCGGCCCGCACAGATAGAGGAAAGTAACGCGAGGCAAGCACATCCGCCAAGAGCCTTACATTAGAAATGCAGGGCACATTCCACAGGCAGTCTCGGGGTTGGAACCTCCCATTGACAGCCTTTTAGGAAGAACTTCTATTGAAAGCGAAAGACTCAGCTGCCAATCCTTGCTGGAGAGGAATCGGCAGACAAACGCGAGCTGCTTTGAGGGAAGTAAAAGGCTAATACGTAAACAACTAATTTTAGTGAAAGAAGGGCGTTTCACGCGCTTCTCTTCGGATGGAGAGGAAACCTTGGAATTTAGCCGGGGCCTGGTCAACCACTCTTCGTTGACGGGTGTATGAGGGAGAAACTGTTCGGGGTTCCAGTCGGCGACGGAAGACCGGGGGAGGGAAGAGGTCCCTTCGCCCTTAGGGGATCTCACGCTCATTATATTTAAAGGGATAGACTCAAAGAATTCTAGGTTAGGTCATTGGGGGAACGGGAATAAGGCGAAGGCATCATGGAAGTAAGTTAGTCGGCTCCCCGCTGGTCGATCGTATTTCGAAACATCGGGCGGCAGGCGTTAAGAACTCAGCACTGGATTCGGCTCCTTCCAGCAGTTCCAGGCATGTCAAGAACGGACGCCTGTAACCTCAAGGGGGAGGGGGAAGGACGCGTAGAGGTGGTAGAGCCAGTAACCCACAAGATTATGAATGGGGGGGGTCGAAACTCGGGGACGGAGCGAGGTCGCTCTATGCTGTCAAACATGGTAGCGGTCGCTCAATGGAGGGTTCTCTTTAGGGGCAACACTTTGGAGAACCAAAGGAGTGCTAGGCCGAGTCGGGGCGGAAGACTGTGGGGAGTCGATGTGTAGTGTCTAGCGGAGTGGTGGGTCGGGAACCGAATGCGCTGGGGGGCTCGGCGATCTCAATAAACTGCAAACACAAAGGATTATTATGGAAAAAGGAGAGAAGAAGATAGCCGCTCCAAAACGAGCGACTTTCTTCGGCTACCCGCGAACCCACTTCTTAAAAAAAGAGTCCGAGAAGAACAGACGGAAGAATTTAGCTCGTCCTGGGGGGAAATCCACCTGTGGGAAGCACTCACCACAAGGCTCCCTCACGCAGAAAAACCAAGCACGCGAGGACCGCCGAGAGAACCGATCGGGGAATTTTCGAAAAGACTCAGGCGGGTTCCGGACGGAAAAACCACCTTTCAGAGAATTCAAAGGACCAGATGTAACTAACGCTGGGAAAAACTGGCCTGCATTTAGAAACGGAGGAGGGGAGTCCGATTCCCGGCGGAGGAGGAACGCCTGCCTCCTGGGGGGGGAGCAAAAATCGCCAGCAGGGTCCTATTCAAAGGACTTCCCACGGGGGAACGGTAACTTCGCATGTGACCCAACAGCTTGAATAGCGCAGGAAGTGGAAGTAAGGATCCCTGGGGGCCGGAGAAAAGATGCCACCCTAAACTTCTAATCATGAAAAAGAGTCCCAGGTCCTGGAGGACCGACGTAAAACGAAAAGGCGAGAACATGGGGGGGAAAGGAAATTAACGGGAAAGACAATAAGAAGATGATCCGTACCTTCCCTTCGATGAAAATCAAGTCTTTTTCTAAGACAGGCGTCCGAAACGGGCAGCTCGGGGGGGGGGGAACGCAGAAAAAACGGGCTGTCCGTACTCTACCCAAGAAAGGCAGCTTGCAAACGCTGCGGCGGGGGCCTCGAGTCCTAAGCCCAGAGGGGAAGTTGGAGGCTCACCTAGCTGAATTTGAACTGCAGTCAGCTCCTTTTCAAGGAAGATGATATGGAGGCGACGAACGGAAGGAGGAGACTCTTTTGAGGAAAAATCCCATCTTGACTAAAGTAAAGAAAGAGACGCAGATTTACTACACAACAGAGAGGATTACTTCACAGGGGGCAAGGAGGCTCGCCGTGAAGCAATGGAAAGTCAACTAAGGCCAAATCACTTGCTGCCTTTCTTGAGCTGACGGAGGGGACTTGAGGGACCAGTAGGGCAAAGATCGAAAAGTGGAACCATGAAAAAAGAAACGTAAAGAAAAGGGGACGCCGATCATACGCGGGTAACCAGCGAGAGTAACCGCTGAAAGACAGGAGAAGACGCATTGGGTGGACCTCATGACAAGGAAAAAACCCTCGGGGGCAGGGAGAAGTCCGCTAAGACACAATTACTACGTCCCAGTCCAGAATCGCAAAAGGCGAATGGAGGGAGTCGAGAAATAGCCCAATGTGACGGTATGAGAACCGGAGATGTAAGCCTTGAGAGGTGGCCGTATGCGATGAAGAAGAGCAACAGTTACAAAAACGAAAGAACGGTCCTCTCGGCTACAAAAGGGCACGAAGAAAACAAGAAGGTGAATCTCAAGATGCTAGACAGAATCATGATAGCACGACCGCAGGGGTAAAAATCTCTACGTGGCGAATATGGGGGCGCCCCAATCCCAAGGGGCAAGACCTTCAGACGAAAGGGTCTAGACGGAGGGACAAAATGAGAAAGCCGGCTCAGAAGAAAAGGGAAACTCGGATCGGATGCTAGGAAAAGGGAAACGGCTAGCGAAGCCGAAAACTTGGGGGGGCAGGAGTCCTAAGGGTACAATCTCCGCTACTAATCCATCTGACGGCTGCGTGTCAGAGGCAGGTGTCTCGGGGATTCGGAGGAGACAAGCGAATCTTCGCAGGTAACTTAAGCTTCTTCCACGAAGCAGCGGAAAGAGACCGAGATTTCCGGAGGGTTTAAGGCGCAGACAGGAAGGGGGCCAGTACCGCAACCGAATAAAACAGGCTTGTCCTGGTTTGCACAAAGAAAAATTAAGAGCAAGACGCACAGCGTCCTTAAAGAGGTCCGTAAACTCACTCCTAAAAGACTAGGAAGGAGGTAACGACGCCAAGGAAGAACAAGCCTAAGAAATCACAGTAACGTATCGGCACAGGGGGGCGGAGTCCCAGCCTGAAAGAGAGTGAAGGAAGGTAGTATAGGGCAAATTTCAAAGGCCTGGGAACGGATAATAAGCAAAGGAAGTTGATTTGGGTCAACTAGGATAGGAACTTGGGAATGAAGCGGCGAAGCCAAACTCATTGGTCTAGGGCCTCAAAAAAATCACGAAGAACAACGAAAGCCGTCTTGGAAGAGAGAGATCAATAAAAAAAACAACTTAATTGAGGTAAAAGATAGGTCGATCACAAAGAGACGAAAAAAGGAGGAAAGTGGGATTTGTGGAGGCTGGGATAACATGGGAGGGGGGGTCAAGTTGGTAAAACGTTGACACTTTTATAGTCGTGGGGACTGGAAGTGACATATCGATAGGAAAGCCGAAGTGGGGCAGCCGAGCTTCGAACAGACTCAGATTTACTTTTCATAGAAGAAAGTAATGGACGCCATTCTCTCAGGCTAAGTGTTGAAGGGGGCTTAGTTGTATAAAAGAACTGCGAACTAACAAAAAATGTATACTGCGAAAGCACAAAGGTTTCGTATCCCGGGATTGGGGCCGGGACCGGGCGGAAAAAGAGCGAAAGAGTGACCACAACTTCAAATGTCGGCGCTCATGCTTTGAGGGGACATGGAAAAGGGGGGGCGGAAAGACGACCAAGAGCTGCCACACTATGTTTGATGGGAAGGTGCCAAACACTGGCCATTAGAATAGACATTATGGTTGGTCTATTACAAGAGATCTGAGGGACAATCCCGGGGTTCCGTGGCCCCTCCGTCTGAGGCAGTTGGGGTAGGAGGACCCAATGAAGTTGGACCAGGGAGCGTGTCAGGGACAAGTTGGCGTGTAATGGCTCTTAGAAGGAAAGCGGCATAAGAAAGAAAGGCGGACGATCGGGGGATTGAATTCTGAAAAAGTGCGCAAAACCGGAAAGAGGACAGTGCCTGTATTGGGATACTCTGGGCTAAAAGAACTCTTCTCGTCTGCCTGGTTAGGCGGCTCTGGGATCATCATTCTCTATCACAATCAGAATGCGCAAAAGAAAAGGTGCGATTAGAGGGAGGTGAGAGGTACCTGCGAGAACAATGAAGAGGTACTGGAAGGATGGGGGCGAGAATGCTGTGAGTGGGGGGGGTGAAAAGCACTCCTTGGACGGGAGAGGGAAAGTAAAAAAGGGACTAAGGTATTTATCTACTTCGGAGTAGACAAGGAACCCATTATTCCTACATAAGGGTGATCCGGGGCCTAAGATAAAGGGGACGGAGTTCGAAGGTGACTTTCTTTTGATACAACGGTGGATTAGTTAACCAAAGAGGAGAAAGAGCCGGTTTCATCTTTTCAAGGGAAAGTGAAGCGGGAAAGTCTCAAGTCCTGGGAAAAAAAGAAACAGGGGGTGGGTTCTGTCTCGGTTTAATGATCATCGGAGGGGCGATTCCAAAGGCGTCCGAATATTGGATAAAAATATGGGGATTCCTTGGGGGCGTCAACCAGGAGTTAGCAGTCGAACAGTCGTTTGGGTATCCCGATCTCGGGGATGGGAAGAAGAGGGTGCTTAAAAGAGAGCGAACATAAAAGGACCATTGGATTTTCATAAAGACGCACCTTCGCAAGGAAGGGAGGAGAAAAAAGATAGTCTGTTGAACGCCGGACCATCCGGCCCTCGGAAAATTGTCTAAACGAAGGAGGGCGGTAAGCTCCAAGAAGAAGGATGAAAGGACTTTGTGAGCGCTACGGGCCGGGCCGTTTGTCCTGCTATACCGATCTAAATTCCCGTTCTTGTACGGTAGGAGAAGGAATCATGAGAAAGATTGTGGTTCTAAGGTTTCCGGCCAGTATTAGCAAGAACTGGGGGGTAGGTTTATAACCGGAAATTCCGGTACAAAGAGGACTGTGGGGCGTGGTTTGTTGGTCGTCGCGGGAGCGGGATTGCAGCGGGACAACATATTGGGGGGTCTGGGTCAAAGGGGGCCCCTATGCGTTTGGAAATCCGGATGGACGATGTGACCTTTTATTGGGGTAACGTGAAGCGTGAGACCGAAATGGAAGAGAGACAGGCAAGATGGTCCGTCTCCTGATTGAAGAGATCCAGTGACGTGGGATTGTGGCTGCTAAGGTGGAGGGGTGGAGCTGACTGGGTAGGGATGGCAAGAAGTTGCAGGGGATGGGAGCTGAGTGGGGGGTGCCGAAAAGGTGTTTTGACCTAAACAAATTGCTGCGCCTCGGGGGGGGGGAGGATGATAGGGCTGTAGGGGGACGGTGAGGTAGGGGGAGGGTGGGAGAGATGGGGGTGGTTCAGGGAGGGGTGAAGACGGGGGTGGGAGAGGACGAAGGTAGGCTGTAGTCCTGGGCGCCGTTTTCACGGGGGGGCGAATGGCAGGAGAAAGAAAATAGTGCTCACCAAAGTAATGGACGAGCGGGTGAGATGGAGGTATGACGACGGCGAGGGGTCGAACCTAGAGATGTGTTAGGGGGGGAGGCTTCGAGAGAGATAGGGGGGGGGGGGACAGGTTTTAATGGGGGGAAAGGATGAGGGAAGGGGGGCCTGTGGGCTGTAGATGTCGCGGAGGTGAATATCCTGGTGCGACGGTGACAGTTAACTGGATAAGCGCTTCTAGCGGGGGCTGTAAAAAGTACCATACGGGTTGAATAAAACTCAGATTTGCGAAAAAACGAAACATACGCCACCCGATTATGAGTTCGATATGAGATTGCCATGATAAAGAGAAGTCCAATCTATTTCCCTTTCTGGGATTTGGTTCGTAAGATTACGAACCGGTTTAACTAAAACAAAGCAAGAATGATATCATACCCCTTGTCTCAAGAGCAGGTATTCGCAAGGTTTAGACGTTGCAAATCGGGAGGAAGCTTTTTCTCACTGACCGTCTCGAGCGTTTTAATCTCACAAAACCTACAACAACCCTGTCTTGAACAGGTCCTCTAATCGTTCTAAGTGGTTGCTCTGTTGGAAAAAAACACGCTCGTCAAGACGGATGACCCCGAAAGCAGGAACCCTCATAAAAACGGGCCTCGGGGAGGGATAGGGGGGACTCCGGCAGTCGATTTTAGCCTTGCACCAAAGGGGTGGAGGACAAGGGTGGTGGCCGACGAGCCGGAAAAAGGAGGGAAGCCTCTACGAAGACTAGGTAGAGCCAAGTTTGGGACTCACAGGGTCAGGGTGCTTGGTAGACGAAGGCTGCGTGGGTCTAGGTCATCCCAGGGGAAGTAAGCGTAAAGGGGTTTTGGGACGGGGGCTAGGAGCAAGAAGGAGTGAGGTATTATGCCATAGCATAAGTCGGACCTCTCATCCCACGCGGTCCCTCGAGCGCGAGGGTGGCGATAGGGGTGTCGGGGTTAGAAGGAGGTAACAGATCTGGAATGATAGGTGATCGGGCGGAGTTGGAGGGTTGGGACAGGAGGCATGCGATGGGGAGGGAGAGGTCGGTAGAGAGCGGGTGATAGGAGTCGCTTGATGGGTCCAGGGAGTTGAGGTGTTGAGCGGAGAGGATCGGGCCTCATGGGAGGGGGAGGACGGAAGCAGGGATAAATTTGTTGAGCGTGTATGTCTGGCCGACGAGAAGCGGGGGGGGGGAGGCTGGGTGGGTCCACCGGTGAACCCAGGTCTGAATGTCCCACTCAACTCCTCGGTGTTCAGAAAAGAAAGAGCAAAGAAGCCACCCTCCAGACGCAGTACTCGGCCTGTATCAGCGCATGCTGACCAGTGTAATCTATCTAAGCAAAAGTGACCTTCGGGTATATCTGAAGAAGCCAGCGTGGAAACTTCTGGAAGTAATGATCTTACCTTTACTGGGGCACCGAGGAACAATCTCTATCACAAAAAGAAGCAGCAATTTCAGAAGGGGATGGGAACTTGGTCCTCTGCAACCTACAAGGGAACTGTCTAAGGCCCGGGAATGGAGGGTCGGGCTTTATAACGAGGGGGGTCGTGCGAAAACCGGTCCCTGGTAGTCTTAAAGACAAATATTGCAAGTTCTAATGAAACGCAATCAGTCTGACACCGGCTAAGGGAAAAAGGGGGGCACTTCAGGAGAGGTCCGTTAAAGAATGACATCTATCCCCAGGAGACTGGTTAAGATTTGGGGACTCGAGGGAACTAAAGTCGACACGGGTGGAAGCCGTTTAACCAGGCAAGACGTGAACCGTACCTGAAGAAACGCCCTTCCCCACAATAACTTCAGAACAGCGTATAGGGAGTTGGTTCTCTAAACATAAGAACATGTAGATTCTGAAAGAAGCGCCATGCCCCCCTGATAGCCCACCAGCTCGTTCACAAAAAATATGCCACTGGCCTGAGGATAGGGAAGGAAGACGCGAAAGATTTTTATGGACTTCTACTAAAGCCGGAAAATCCTGAGGCTAGGGGCCTGGAAACTCATGGCAATAAACAAAGAAGTCGTCCTCAAGGAGGAAAAACCATGCACAACCCGGCACTCGGATTAGGCGGAAAGAGATGAAATGAGCCCGGGAGGGACATACAGTGGGAACAAATCTTTATGGGCAACCAAACGAAACCAACACATTCAATCCGGTGATCCACCTTGGTAGAGTCGGACCCTAAGGAGTGGTGAAAGAGTAAATCTGGAACTGAAAAGGAAAAATATCCGTCAGGATCTCGTGACATCCAGGGTCAATAGCTCAGGACGTAAAAAGGGCCCGTCCTCGAATGCGAGGAAGGGGGCGGAAGGGGGGGAGGTGATGGGAGAGAGGAAAGCAATCATAGTTGTCTTCGATCCGTTCGGCTACCTTAAAGGGTAATTTAAGAAGTAGGGGCGGTCGAGTTAGGGGACACTCCATCTAGAAGGGAGATGGCGAACAATACGCACCGTTGGTAACCCGGGGTGCACTGGTCCTAAACCGGTCCTCAGAGAAGAAGATACCTGTGATGGAGGGGCTGGAGGGTCTCAAGTACTGGGGATACCAGCAGCAGGGATCATCAAATGCCGCCGGGGGGGGGGGATTGAACCAGCGGCTCTGATAGGCCGACGTCCAGTGAGCCTGCGCGCACGATCAAAGTGTAAATGAGAGACGATTTCAAAGGGGGGACTGAACTCAACGCACAGCACTTACTGCAAGCGAAAAGCCACAATCGCAATCAAAAAAAAATGCATGAAGTCGGAAGTACGGGATGGCGTGAGAGACACGCTCATCACACCAAGGAGGGAAAAGAGGGGATAACGACATACCTTGTACAGTATTGGGAAGCCGTAGGGAGAAACCGAGCCGAGTGGGCGTACTCTTTCCGTCAAATCTTTACGTATAATTAGTCAGGGAAAAAGGACCGTACCAACGGCATTGGGACCGATCAAAGGCCCAAACTAGCTCGGGGGTAATCTGGAGATAAGAACAAGCGCGCCAGACAGGAGGAGGCATCAGTGCGGCCGGGGGGTGGTCCTCGGTCCAACTGGCTGGACCGACTTTGGATGCCAGGCCCTTGAGGTCTCGATCCGCGTGTCGTTTAAAAAAGAAGAGGCCTGTTCATTCAGGGGAACCAAAAGGTCGGGGTGCGGAGGGGCGAAAAAAAGTCGGCAAATGTCGGGGTCTTCAATGAAGGAACGAGAAGGGACGTCTGAAGGAGGGAAGAGCCGGGGGCGAATAGACTGAACTTTCATGAAGCTGTTCCACGGATGACGGAACAGAATATTTACTTGATTTAAACCCTTCTGACCTTATTTGTTCTTGTGGACTTCCATCAATTTGGTCGCGGTACTAATCAAGAGTTTCGGGGATGGGGGGACTGAGGAACGCAGGGGGACTAAAGGTCCGTATCGATCCGGCGGAAATCATTCGAAGGGGCGCGGGAAAATGGACATGAAGTATGAGAGGAATGAAGGACTCGAAGAAGATCTAAATCATGAAAAATGATTGGAGGTCTGGAACTTATATTCCTATCGAACTGGGGTCTTTGGACGTCATGGAGTACAAGCTGAAGAACAAAGAAGGACTTGGATAGACTTAAGGTCGATAACCAAGAAAGGGATACGAAAAAACTCCCTCCAATCCTCTGGCCATTGTCTCTCCAAGACTATTTCGAAAATTAAGTCTGCCGGACTTCTTTTGATCAAAAGGGTTCGTTCATGATAAAAGAAGGAAAGGAAATTTGCCTAGTTTGGGGGATAATGCTGGTTCGGAGTGCTTATAGTGCGGTAACGAGGAAAGGTAAGGGGAAGCGGGGGGCAGCATTTAGCTGTAAAGCTCCAGCTGGGGGGCCCTGGGACGCTGTATCAATACCTTAGACAAAACTGGTAGGCTCGAGGGGGGCGGGGTGGTCCTATTAGATTGACAATCGCGTCTCGAAGTTGCGGCGGGACATCGGAGGGGTCTTCCCGACTAGGAGAGATTTGATCAGTCGCAAGAAGGGGGGGGGGGGTGGGGTCAAAAGGGAACGTCTCATTGAAGCCGGTCTTGAAGGAAAGATCAATGGCAAGAGAAGAAGGAGGTCACCCAAGGGTCTCGGTTAGCAAGCCCCCAAAAATGCAGAGGTCTCGGATGAAAAAAACAAAGAGAAACCAAGGAAACGGGACCTCTTTACTGGACTTTGGGTCAGGTCGTCTACGGAAAGGCGGGCGTGTGTAATGATCTGAATCTACAGTATCACCAAAGTGCGGGTAATCATGATCACACCTCTAACGCGCTTAAGTTATTCAGAGACAAGTAATGTGACCGGTAAAACAACTTGGGTGCGGGAGAAAGTATATGGAGGGTCCATAGCATAACTTGAGGGGAGAATTCAGCAGGGAGTCTCGCCATTTCATATAAATACTTCGAACGGTTAATGTTTGAAAAAGAAGGTTGCAGTCCGGGGATGCTTTCAGCCTGGGCTCAAGGAGAAAACCAGTATCGGGGGTCCTAGCGCCAAATTTACATTCATGAAAGAAGGGCCAGGGATGGAAATGGGATGCAGGTAAACTTCAAACAAAGAAGAAAAAGGGAAATTCTTGATTTGGGGGAGAAAGTGACCTCAGACAAGGGTAACCTATTATTCGAACGAGCGATGGGGAGAAATATCTTACCAGGGATGGGGTCCGCTTCTATTGGAGGAAAGGGAGGTGCAGACTTTATGCCCCTTGGGAGTAGTAAAAGGGGGATATACGCCCCTGGGCTTTCCTCTGTGAGACTGTGTCATGATTTACGAGCTAAGTGGGAGCGCATAAAAAGCCCGATGGTTGTGGGGGGAGATTAGAGGATCCAATACAGCATAGGTAAAAGAAGGAGGTATCTGCCTGACCAACGGTATTGAAAGGAGCCAGCAATCACACTCCAACCTCCCCGAAGTCTCTCAAGTGGCAGTGATCATGAAAACATTTACAGAAAAAGGGGAAACTAAGAGAACACCACCCTCTAGAGCTCAACTCGGGCTAATGAGCTAAAACCTAACTAAGGAGGAAGTTCGAACATCCTCTTGGGACAGGAGGGGGAGCATACCAACCACCTGCATCTATGACCATAAAAAGGACCTGAAACGTAGTGCAGTTATTAAAACGTCGAAGGACATCCTTAAGAAAGGGGGAAAACTCGAAGTTAGCCGTATCCCACGGCGTTAACTATCCCAAAGTACTAGGGCCGGAGGCCTATAACTTGCACAACCTTCTCACTTGGAGGGGAAGCACAAGAAAGAGAGAAGGACGCTTAACGGTCAGGGGGGGGGACGTGGAAAGGAAAAAGTTTGATTACAAAAAAGGAAAAATTCATCCAATGTGAGCTTTGAGGGAAGGGGGAGAATCAGCCGACGCGAGCATGTAATTAAACGGTTCTTCAGCGCCCGTGGGGGAGAAAATAAAGGGAAAAGCAAAAACAGTATGGGGGGGAACGGGTCTTGCGCAGCGGGGGAAAAAAGGCAGAGTGGGGGAAAGGAGTCTCACCTCTAATCCCTCAGATAAAGGTAAAAGCAAGACGAAGAAAAGGGACAAGGTCTACAAAGGCAAGGCCGCTTGGCGTTCGAAAGGAAGAATTGCGGTGAATCGGTGGAACTCCAGAAGATAGGCCTGAACTCACAGCGTCAGAAGAGTACACGGGGGACGAACCCAGACTATATTAACAGGGGAGGAATAGGCACGGACAAACCGGCAAACAGCCCTTGGTGGAAGGGGAAAGCCGTTATATCCGGACCTGGAAAATGGATTCCTTTGAAAAGGGATGAAATTGCAGGGGGGGAACCGACAGGAAAAGCTGCAGCATAAGACCAAGCGGATGACGAAAAGAAGACTTGACTTTCCGCAGAAACACGGGCGGGGAAAAATATCCTGGCTACATCCCCCGTAGAAGGGGAAAAGCCAAGAGGAGGTAAATAGGAGTAAAACTGAAGCTCTTCGGAGACTATTCAAGTCCTTTGCTAGAAAGAAGTATAGGAAAAAAGCCTCGGGTGATTAGGGAAAGCCTCTCACCGCCTGTTACGCAGGAAGAAGGAGTAACTGGATCGTACTAAAGGGCACGCACAAAAACACCAACCGAAAGGGGGACGAATACAAGCAGTTAGATCTCAAGTGGACGCTGAAAAGATAGATTAACTACGATTAGACTCTAAGAGGGAACGTCGGAGCGCGGAGAACAGAAACCTATCAGGAAAGAACTAAGCTTGCTAGCCAGAAAACTGGATAAATTCCAGGAACCGGTACTACTTATGAAGTGAAAACAGAAAAAAAAAGACGCCAAAGGGGGGGTTAGAAGAGCACGCGGCCCGAAGTAAGGGAAAATTCAGGCAAGAAAGCGTCGGGTATCTGCATGCATAAGGCCAAGCCACAGGGAAAGGATTCAGAGGGAAACCGAAATCAATGCAGAGAATAAGCGACGCAGTAGATGGGGACTTGCCGCAGGCAAGCGGCCGTAAGAAGCTTAGCTGGCGACGCCCCGTCCGAAGAAAAAGGGGAAAAAAACGGCAGAAGGGAACGTTGTAGAAGGGGGAAAACGCAGCAGCGACTCCCGGAGTTCATCGAAAAGAGGGGAATCGCGGACTCACGGAGGGAGCCCGCGGCGTAAGGAGCACGCGTTAAAAAAAAACGACGATGACGAAGAAAGGGACTCCGGGCTAAAGAAGGGTCAGAGTATTTCCCCGAGAGAATGAAGAATTGTGGAAAGACCTATCAGAACTAGAGGAGGGAATGCTGGGTGGACTCTCACGAGACTGAGATCAGGATTTACTGGAACGGAAACAGAGTCATGGTGAAAAGGGGAAAAAAGGAATCACACGCTAATGAATCAAAATGAGATACAAGAAGACGAGGTCACGAATCGGGTGGGGTAAGCCGCATGAAAAATAGGCGGAATGCGGTCTATGGGTCACAGACTCTCAAAAACTTCAGGTGAGAAAGATTCCTTGAAGGGGAAGAAGGGACCCTTTACTAAGGGCGGGCAAGGAGGGAGTGGCAACTCTCTGGCTGATCATAGGTGTCCGGGGCTTGAACGGGGAAGTAGAAACGTGGGAGGGTTAGTTAAGACCTTCTAGCATCGTTTCCAAGCTCGGGAGCGGAAGGAACAGCTCGTACGGAAGTGAATATCGAATGGGGAATCTGAGAGGACTTGTCCCTCAGGGGGTATCAAAACGGGGAAGGAGGGCTTCGAAGTGGGGCCGCCTTGCGCAGGGGAACAATTTTCCAGGAGGCAGACCGGTTATTTTCGCCGATGGAGGAAGAAAGGACCAAGGGCGGGCGTAGCAAGAGGGGGAAAAAAAGAAAAGTGCGGCAGAGTGGGGCTACTGTCCTTGCCAGGTTGACGCTCAAAAAAAGGCCGCGCGGGGAATTAAAAGGAAAGAAATGCTCCTTATGACTAGGCAAAACGGTCCATTCGATAATGTGGAGAGACAGTGTCTCAAAAACCCGGTGAAGCCGCCCCTCCGTCGTAGAATTGGAGGACAGGGCACAGAGCGGACAGTTTCTGATGGAAAGTGGGGGAGGGGAGAGAGTCTAGAAGATAGCTGAGAAGGGGAATTGGCGCGTCTACCGGTGATGAGCGAGTAAGTTGGAAACGCACTTCGTGTGACAGGAGAGTCCCTGGTGGGGAAAGGCATTTCAAGGGAAGGGGGAGTCGAGTCCGCCCATAATAGAAATTATCTGATCCTTCGGCTTGGCTCAAGGAAGAAAGATCGGAATACAGATCATACTGGTAGATCAATGCGGTGGGTGAAGTAGGGGAAGGCCAGGGAGGGGGAAAACTAGTCATAGGATTTCGGGAGGGGGACATAGTGAGTTCCAGAGGAACAGAAGGAAGCCAGAAGGGACTTTGGACAGCGTAGACTAAAAAGACAAGAAAGGTGCCAGATTAAGTTCAAAGGAGTCCTTGAGGAAGATGATGGACATCGCCTGTCGGTAAGAGGGAAAGCAAAGTCTTTAGGAAGACAAACCGGCCAGGAGAGGGGACGGGGAGAAGAGTCACAGGGGCGAAATGTAATTAAGGACAGATCGGTAAAATGAGGGAAGACGTGACGGGTTGCCAAAGGGAAGGCGGGAGGACAGCGGTTTACAACCTTTCGAAAATTAAAAAAGGGAAAATACCAATGTTATGGGGGAGCCCGCGTGCGTCCGGGGGAAGGGCAAGAGGCAACTAACATCAAGACTAGAGGGGATTCAAAAAAAAATACAACGATGCAGGAGGGAAAAAAAAAAAAAGGGGTTTTCCACCGATCCTCGGAATACAGGCGAAAAAAGCCACAGCTCGGAATCAAACGTGAACGGTTGCAACAGGCCATATATGAGGAAACCAGTGTTAAGTTTATCTATATCTGGAAGAGGGCTTCAGAGTAACGGTTTCCTGAATCCAGCGGGAGAGGGGGAACAGCCTGCGAAAGATATGGGAGCCCTTGCCGTAAATAGGAAAGCCTGATAGAGAAAAGAGGTCGGGTAAGGAAGGGCGAGGAACAGCGTCTTTAGGGGTTCAGAATAGGGACTCTAAATGGTGGTGAAAGTACCTTGTCAAGTGTCTCATGGTCAAGATCCAATGTTGTGAAACTTCGCCAGCCATTCGGAAAGAGGGAAATTTCTCTTATTTGACTTGAGAGTCGAATGGTTTCCTTAGGAATTTCTCGAGCTCAATTGGGAAAAGAAGACTTGACCGTGGCCAGAACGGGGGACTTTAAGAATAGCCCTCTTGTAAAGAGGCTTAAGGAAAAATGGGGACATGGGCTGGATTGCTTAAGCGAAACGTATCTTAGCAGAAAGTAAGGCCGTAATCCGGTCTTTAAAGATCATGCCCATGACCATGGTGATCAAAGAAGGAACAAAACCGGGTGCGGGATAGGGCGAGATCTGAGGAGGGAAGTCTGGGTGAAGATGGCTAGGGGGCTAGGGTGGAACACGTCTTTAGTTACAAATTGGATCTCCCTGTTTATAGTCCCTGAAAAAGCTATTTTTGGGTGAGGAGGAGGGGATATAACAGTCTCGCGTGGGGGAGACGGCGAGAAAAAACAAAAAAGATTAGAAGAGAAAGAAAATAAGGGAAAAAACCGCGAGTGCGCCACCCCCCCACAAACAAAAAGGGGGACATCTCCAAAAAGCACTTCGGAAGACGGCTCCTCCTTACGGTAATGTTCTGACAATGCCCTGTCACCGTACTATCAAAAAGAAGACGCCCGCTGGACAAGCAGAGTCGAAAATGATCTACGAGGGGGAAAGAATCCGCGGTTGTAAGACTCTATCACATGGAAAAAAAGGGGGGGGGGCTTCCAAGAAAAGGAAAGGAGAGATTAACTGGAACCGCGGGGACTGAACGCAGTGCCAAGCGTAACGAAGGAGAACTGGGTACACGCATAGAAGGAAAGAAGAACGACAGACCGTCGGAAAGGGGGATTAAAGGCGGGGTCAAGAATATCATAGGAAGATTCTTGACATCCAGACATGCCAAGAAGCTAGGGAAGAAAGCCCCCGCGAGGAGAGAGGCAGGAAAAATAGTAGCTATGCGACCAGTGTAAAGAAGTCAGACGGTGTCAACGAAATCGGTCGCGCAGAAGAAGAGATTCTTGTGGAAAAGTGCGGGAACCAAAGTCGTTGATAAAGTCGACGGAAAAAAGCATAACAGCAGCGGAGTGGGGAAAGACAGCGACATCCTGCATCTGGCAGATGAAAAGTCGAGTGAGACTCTAACTTCGATAGATTTGTTAACCGCAAAAGGGGCCAGTGATACGGTCCTTGATAAGGGGTAGGCCCGGGGGGGGGGGGGGGGGCGTTATGCGTCCCAGGAAACTGATCGGAAGGGTGTAATAGACCCCTAACTTAAGACTGAAGGGAGAATCAAGACTCCTATTCAGATAAGAAAAATAGATTGATTAAAGGCACATTTAGTTACACTTAAACCCGTCAAGAATGCCTAACCATTTCAGGGAGGACACTTTCTTGGATCATTAAAGACTGGGAAGACCAGGTGATACAGTTCTTATATTCAGGGCTAGGTTGCCGGTAATCTACTGTTCAAAGTGTATCACGCACCGAGTGAACAGGGCTTCGGGAGGCCACAGGGGATGGCTTTTTTTGTTATAATGCTAAAAGTACAACCAAACGGCGCTCACTTGAAATGAGAGATTCATCCCGATTCAAAGAATCTGAGTCAGGGCACCGGGCGTAGACTTGCCTGGCAGGGGACAATAGGCTTCTGTTTTCAGTTAGAGATACTAGAATTCTGACGATTCAGAGAATGGACGCCGAGCAACAAATTTCCAGAGACATCAGGTGGAGAAAGGGGCTCTCTGAAAAAGGCAAGAACCGAAGACAGCAAAAAGATGAGAGTGGTCACTTAGAAAATAGGGGGCTCTGAGTGATTCGACTCCAAAGGAAAGATCTCTACGGAACGTAGGGGATCTATGTCGCGCCCAAGGAAGCCTCAACAGAAACTAAAGTCTAAGGCCCAGAGTGGGAAAAAGAAAGTCCTGAGAAGCACAAACCGAATCCAATGGGAACAGAAGGAGGCCGAAGGACCACCCGGGGGGAGCCTCCTAAGCAGGCCGGGTGGGCATTCCCTTCCTCAGAATTCGTCTTGAGTGCACATGTATGGGGCCGCCAGAGAAAAACATCGGATCTGGAAAAAACTGAACAGGATAGGGAAGGAAAGTAAGAAAAACCAGTCAGTTCCTCAGATCTGTTAGGGGGAAACTTCTCCGGAATTCCGGAAGAAGGGGTAGATCAGTCAAAGAAAAGGAATCCAAGCAATGTAGGGTTCCCCCTAATTTCCGATAAAAACATTCCCTTTCGCTCTAGAATCTTAGGAAAGGAGAGAAACTCCGGGCAAGAAGGATATCTTGAAAGGCGGAGGGCACAACAAGGGAACCCCACATCAGAGAATTAAACCCGCCATGATCAACCCGGTTGGAAAAAGGAACTGGCAAGAGAGAGTCCGACAAAGTACGAGCTGCGCCAGAAAGACAGACAGACAAATGAAGGTTCGGCTTTCAAATTTCAAGGGTCTTCACCCCGGACGCGAGTAAGGTGAAAAGTAAAAAGACGAGAGCCCACGTATGCGAGGAAAAAAGAAAGAATTAAAGAGCCCAAGGAATCCTCGAAATGGAGGATAGAAAAAAGAATCAAGTATTAAAGGAAAAATGAGAGCCGAAGGGCTCGGTACGAACGGTCCCGAGGGGGGGCAGAGTGAGTGGTGAAAGGGAAAAGAGCATCAGGGCGTTGTTGGTCTACAGGACCTGAAATACTGGAGAGACGGGGGAGGACAGCGGCTTACAGAGAGTCGTGAACGTAAAAGCACTCAGTGCGCGGAGAAATCGGACGGGGAAGGGGTCGTATTCGCGATGGACAAAGGTGGAAACCGACTAATTAAAACATCAGGGCTTTCTGGGGTAAAAAAGATGTGGGGTGACCCGGAGCATGGCGCTCCAAAAGAAGAAGGGGGGGGAGGCCAAGGATGAGTTACAGATCCGTTCGAGGGGGAAAAGTTCTCGGGGGAAACGACGGGGACCCAAGAAGGCGGAGTAGTGGCTCCTCCAATCGAGTAGGGCAAGGTAAAGGTGTCAACCATACTACCGGCGGTTGCCGTCAAGACAGGGATGGCAGGACGAAATTTGCCAGGCGAAGATCAATGGAAGGTGCGGGAAATAGAAAACAAATGCACGTCCCCTCGAAGGGGGCGTAAAAGGGAAAGAATGCGCCGAGGATGAAATGTGAAGGGGGGGCAAAAAGGAAGCACGTCACGTCGCGATAAGGGGATAAAGGCGTCTGATGATGTATTCTCACGGGAAAGCGACACCGGAGAAAGGAGATTAGGGGGGAGGGGGGAGATAAAGGGCGCACAGACGGTGAGGAAATGACGTTAAGAGGGAGTGCGGGTCTCAGTCAAACGTAAATACAGGCTTCTGGGAATGGAGGGCTTTGAGGTGCCGTGTAAAGAGAGGGGGGAAATCAGG
>Ga0179593_1708075_pt1 | contig 19738 bp, 26 predicted proteins | sample CZODoug2_1_08_16_FD_185931 | JGI IMG/M metagenome (GOLD analysis project Ga0179593, IMG submission 185931) | Vadose zone soil fungal communities from Angelo Coast Range Reserve, California, USA - CZODoug2_1_08_16fungal (PacBio error correction) | ecosystem: Environmental > Terrestrial > Soil >...
TGAGGACAGGGCAAAGGGGGGGGGGAAGCAACGTTCGTAAACCTGTCGTGATCGCGTCGAAGGCAGCACGAGGAAAGAAGGACGAAAAAAGGCGGCAAACCGATACAAGAAGACCTCGCGTCTCGCCTGAACGTACACAGAAGAGTGACAAAAAAGGGGGGGCGAGAAAGCGTGGCATCATAGCCGAGCCCAGGAGATCATATTGGAAGGACAGCGCGCAGCGCGCCAAGACCTTTTGCGTTCGAGATCGAGCATTGGGACAGGGTCAAGGGGGGGATGAAAGGCCCTCGCATAGTCCTGATCGTCATTTGGGAAAAAAAAAAAAAACGCCTAAGAAACGCTGGAGGGGTCCCGATACAGCACCAGGGCCTTAAGCGGCATCCTTGCGGCGGCCGCCGGGAGGGTTAAACAACCGGCAAAAAGACGCGAAGTAGCAGCACGCGCGACGACGTCGCAGAAACGAGGCTAAAAAAAGGTTCGGCCGAAGAGAAGCCCGCAGGACGCCAACCTAGGAAAAGTTCTGGATAACATTTTTAACATCACGGGAAGAAAAAAACAAAAGAACGATGCGCGGGTAGGGTAGAGGGGCTATCAACAAGGAGAAAACGCTGAGAAGGTCACCGCTGCTACGAAGTAAACACAAGTGACTTATGGGGGGATGCTGGTCTTGCGGCCAAACGTCCGCCTTATGGCAACCGAGGGAGGTCGGTGTAATCAGGATCTGGCTATGACCGAGAAAGTCGGAAGAAGGAAAAAGGAAGGAAAACCAGGTGGCAAGAGGAACGATGCAGAGAACTTCAAGGTTCTTTCTGAAGAGAAGCCCCAACCGGGGAGACGAATAGCTCGCCAAGCAGAGAAACGCCTCACGGAAAGGCGCCAAAAATCCACGAAGGCGCAAGATAGGGCGCATGGGCCACGCCTTTCTGGATGTAGCGAGTTCCAAGAGGGAGCCCGGAAGGGGGACGTACAACGGCGACCGGGGGGGGGGGGGGGGAAAGGAAAGAAAAAAAGCGTCTTGACGCGCGGCCCGTAAAGGGTCTGTCGCACTAATGAAACCGTGCTTCCTAAAAAAAAGAGCGGAGGAGGTCATACGGACCTTGCGCGGCGTGGGGGGGGGGAGTGCGTCAAAGGGGGGAAGGAGTCAAAACGGCCACTTGATCGAAAGCAGCTCAAATAGATCGAAACTTGCCGTCAGACCGCCAGAAAAAGAAAAAAGAAAGGGGGAGAAGAAACGGCCGGCGCCGCAGAAAGTAGAAGGGGTCTCCTCCTGAGTGTCGCCATCGCAAAAGGGCTTCAACAAAAGGGAGGGGGAGCACGTGACCGAAGTCCAGGCCGGTTGACGGTAAACAGGAAATTGCTGATATCATCACGAGTCCACGAAAAGGAGCGGGAACGCAGAGAGACACTTGAACTGCCGTCGCAGCGCATGGCGATGTAGGGGCTTCCGTTGGGAAACGTCGGGGAGGAAAGACGACGCATAAAGTAGCCGGGTCCCACGCATTCACTCTGCGGAAAAAAAAACGCGGGGGAAACAAGGGAGGCGCTTCGCGACCGTGAGCGAATGGCTTACCCAGCCTGAGGTCGGGGGGAGGATCTTAAAAATGTTCCGAGTTCGCGTCCCCGTGGAGGACCTTGCGATTGCCCGGAAAAGACTTTAACAGGAGGGGGGAACTGCTGAAGGGAAGGTCGGCCGCAGAGGTGCCCTCCTGTTTGATCCGTCAGGGGAACACCAGTAAAAAAAAGAAAAACGGGAGAAAGGAAGAAGGGGCAGGTTGGAAAATAGAAAGGATCCAAACAGAGGAAAACCTATTTGAACTTCAAGAAAAACGGAAAAAGGAGTTCTCTGGCCGGTCAAGCAAGGCACTAGACGAAATCGCAAAAGAAAACCCGGGGGGGAAAAAAAAACAAATGGGGAGAAGAAAAATCCAGAATAGCCGCCGGCGGCCCTTCGCCTCAGAATTCTCCGAAAAAAAAAAGCCATCTTAAGGAAATAAAGGTCAACACCAACAAGCTCGAGGGGACCGGGAATCTGGTCTTGAGGGAAAAAGGTCTTACAAGGGAGAATGTTGGCGACAGGGCAGAATGAAAAGTGAAAAATCAGCCCATCCAACATACAGGAGCTGCGCCGGCATGCAAGTTATAAAAAAAAGGGTTCGTCAGAGACCTTTGAAAAGGGCGTGCAGGAAAACATTAATGGGTTCGCTACGGGGAGGGGGAGACGCGCAGCTTCTCTAAGACACGTGCCAAAAAAGGGCGGTAGCGCGGAGAGTCTGTGACCCTCGAGGAGGAAAGCCTACCGGACTGCTCCGGCCGGGAGCAAGGGAGGGCATCAAGGTTTAATGGTTGCGTCGACGACCCGGCCATCTTGTGGAAACGGCGAATGGCTCCCAGTTAAGGACACGGTCGAAGGCACAACCTGCTTCAACAAACGGCCAAGGGTCCAACCGCCAGTCGAAAAAGCAGCGGAGGGAGGAGGAAGGTGAGAGGGCTCGTCCAAGGGAAGGGACTATCGTGTGGGGAAAACCGGAAGGAAAGAGGGACCTCGACGGGGCCCCGGCAGGAGCTAAAAGGGCAGACCTTGGAGAGCCTGAAAATTAAGACGCCAGATAGAGCTCCATTAAGAAAGGGCGCGCGCAAGACAGTTCCGACAGAACGTCAGGGCAAAGTGGGAAAGGAGAATCCTTTCAAAGAGCACTCAGGGAATGCAAGACTGGGAGTCCCGAAAATTCACTCTTTGCCCTACAGAAAAGGATGGTCTCATAGGGACCGCAACGACTTTCCCGGCAGAAAAACCAAAGAAAAGAGGCCTACACGCAAAGTCAAAAGAGGGGAGACGCATACAAAACCGGAGAAGTCCGGGTGGTAACTTCGTATCAGAAAAAAAAAATCGCGAGAAGACCAAAAGGCGTGGTTATCGCAAAGACCAAAAGAGGGGACTCTTGCGCATTATAAAGTCTTGGTCGAATAGCCGAACACTTCTCAGGATTACATCAAAGAAGGAGGAAGAGGCGCTGACAAGGACGCCCAGGAAGGTCAGCCTCAGAAAAAAGGAAAAGAGAGGCGTCTGCGAGGAAATGAGAGTAACAGCATCACGGGGGCGAGAAAGGAATCAATGTGAAATACCTCCCACCACCTAAAAGAGGGAACGAGTTCCGGGCGGCTTTATCCGGCAAAAGGGAGAAAGAAGTAAAACTGGGCTCCTGGGGCACGTCTAAGACGAATGAATGCCGAGACAGGTCGCCCAGTTGGAATTATCAAATTCTCAGAGAACGAACGTGGAAGGCAAAGCGGCACCTCGCAGGGTCAAAAAGGAACAAGACAAAGGACGGGGTAGATCGGCAGATGGCCACGCGTGAGCCTCGAAAACGAAAAACGACAAAGAGAGGGGAACTCAGGGAAGAGTGCGCGCGCCGTGAAACCGGGGATGGCTAAGCCGGGAATTCGATCGACATCATTACAATCCTTCGAGAACATATCAAAAGGGAGGTTGAAATGGGGAAAGCTCGACCAACTGTAAGAAAAAAACTAAAAGAGAACGAGAGGAAATGTAGAGAGATGCGGGCAGGTAGGGTTTTCGGACCTGCCCAAGAAGAGCCGGAGCGTTCGACGAAGGCGCGCTCTGTAGTCGATCGGAGTCACCGGACAGAGAAAGTTAAGCAATGCGCACTTCAACTTTAAGTCTCTTCTGACTCGTGAGGAGGAAAGTCGGGAAGGGGTGCCGACGAGAGGGGATCGTGCTCATAGAAAGAAAGCAAAGAAGCCCTGCCCGGCATCACGTTGGAATAGAGCAAAGGGGGGGGGTCACCAGCCTATAACGGAAAAAAGCTGTACTAGAAGAGACATAGTGTCTGCCTTTGCACAGGCTCGATAAAAAAAAGGCGACTGTACGAACCATCAAACAAGGTCCGTGAAAAGGGCGGCGGCGCAAGTGAACCGCCGGAGCATCACGGAAATCGGCAAAAAAGCTAAAGGGAAAGGACGAACTCACAAAAACGTCCGCGAGAAACGTTTAGCTGAAGAAAAAAAGTTGAAACACCGCCGACGCAAAAAGAAAAAAAGGGGAGGATAAAAGTTTACAAAGCTGAAATGCGCACCCGATGCAACTCATTCTCTGGAGACTAGGGGGGTCAGACGAAGGTCCCATCCGGGTTCGGAAAGGAGACGAAGGAAACAAATAAGGAGGCGAAGGTTCTGCTGAGGGGAGTAAGAGGGAAGCGTAGGAAAAAGAGGGATCTTTAGAATCGGTCTATTTGGGAAGAAGTAATCTGCAAAAGAAGTCCCGTAAGGGGGAATAAAAACCAATTCCAGTGCGGACAAGAGAAACATAAAGCTCATTTTCTTGCCTGAGCCCGAGAACGCTACGTACCCGAAAGGGTAGAAAGGGCGAAGCAAAAAAATGCAACGAAGGTACGCATAAGGGGAAGAGAGCAAAAAGGGAAGCGAACATTTAGGCGGCAAAATATCTGGGCGAGAGTAGGGGCGCGCACTCCAGGTTGCCGGACTTGAAATCACCAAAAAAGGGGACGAAAACCCCGGCTCGCGGCCCGCTGAAAAAAACAAAAGAGGGTCCCCTTAGGTCAGAAAGAACCGTGGACTAGGACCCGCTGAGCGGGCACGAAAGCGGTGAAAAGAAAGGGGCTTAGGGTTTGTTGTATCAAAGGCCGCCTGACAATGTGTCGACCGTAAAAAAGCAGGGAAGAATTGGAGAAAGCTCGACATCTCAACGGCTGGCCGGGCGTCGACCGAAAACAGACAGCGCGAAAGAACGCAACTCGCTGGTAGACTGACAGCCTCTCTGCTGGTCAGAAGAACTCAACTGGGGGGAGAAAGAGGAAGAAAAAAATTAGAGAGCCGCAAGCGTCCGTCTTTGGGGGAGGGGAGGAATCAAAACTAGGAGCAGCACGAACCTTCACGAAGAAGCCGAGACGGCGCCAAAAAAACTGTCCCTTGGAACAGGTCAGGAGAGGTAAGAACGAATCGGCACATGTCGGCGAAAGGGCCTTTCAGGCCAAAACAGACAGAAAGTCAAAAAAAGTTAAAACCAAACCACGATTAAACGGGGGCAGGTAAGGGGTCCTTCAAGTAGATTCGATAGAAAAAAAAAGGAGGGGGGGGGGGGAGGGGGGTGGAGGAAGTACCGTGAGAGGGGCTTCCCGCCGGGAGAAAGGAAGGATCGACGGCAAAAGGGTTTACGCCTGCGCTATTCTCGCGTAGTGCTCGTGCCTTTGATATGGAAAAAGAAATTTACCACTGCTAAGAGTACCAAGGTCGGCCGTCCACTAAAGGAGAAGGAGATTAAAAAAAGAACCGGCACCTGTTCTCCAGAACAACACGGAGGAACAGTGCAATGAAGAAGGCCACAGAGGAAAAGAGGGAAACGGAAAAAAAGGGGATACCTCAGAAGAGACGGCGTCTGGGACATGAAAAAGAGAAGCCCGCAGGGAGGACTCTCAAATGGACAACGTTGAAAGACGAGAAAAAAAAAAGCCCATTACTCAATGCTTCTCCGCCAGAGGAAAAAATCCTAATAAAAAAAAAAGAACAAAAAAACTACCCGAATAGGCAAGGGGGGACGGAGAGTCTTACTTTCTAGGGCTTCTTTGGCGAAAAAGCATAGTAAAAACATAGCAGACCGGCTACATCGCATGCAAGAAGGGTGCAAAAAAGCGCGTTCGCGTGCAAGCAGGCGCGCCTGGGCACGTTATAAGAAGAAAGGTGTTGATAGAAAGGAAACAAAGAAGACGGAAGGCTCTAAGGGCGCACATACTGCCGGGTGAAGAAAGGATCGATGTAAAAAAAGACCCGGAGACTGCAGCGGAGAAGAAGAGATCCTGGAAATCCATCTCTTTATGGGGGTGCGTTAGAAAAAGTTGGAGAGACTGACGGACCTTGGACAATTCGACTGCAATAAAAGACTACAGGAAAAAAACCAGCCACAAACGCGCCAAAAGCCACGGGGATGCACCATGCTCAAATCCTCAAAACGGGGAAGAGAAGACAACGAAGGCCGATCGGTGTGGGCTTCAGGAGAGGGGACACTAAAAAATCGGAAGGCCCGGCAGTTAAAACGAAACGTCCTTAACACACCTGGCCAAAAAAAAAAAAAAAAAATAAAGGGCCCCATCCAGATATCAGAGAGGAGTTGTGACGAAACATTGACCAAGGGGCTCGTTTGGCATAAACGTTCCGAAATCCTACCCACCAGAGGGCGGTACGGGGAAAAGAATTCTCAGGAAAAGGGGGAAGGTGTCCACGCCACTTGCTCTTTTGACTACGGGGCGATAAGGGGGATTTCGGAAGACCAAGAACAGGGACTTGTGAAAGATCGATGAAAGGTCTAAATAAGAACACGGAAAAAAAATCACAGAAGCGAAAAAGAAGCGCAAGCACAGAGGACCGGTAGTTCGAGTCAGTCGACCAAAAAGAAGCAGAAAAGGCGAAAAGCGCAAAAGAGAACGTGGGCGCAAAGTACGACTCTTTCGATTTTAGCCGAGAATCGGAAAGAATGGGGCGCGCCGGAGGTGTAGGAAAAGTCAAGCAGCTCGCCCAAAAAGGGCAGGCAAGGATGTGCCTTCGAAGGTCTTAAAAGAAAAATGTCAGGAGAAGGGTGACAAGCGCGCAGCCCTGATGACCGCTGAAAGACGTGGAGTAGCGACAGGCCTGGGAAAGTTCTCGAGCAAAGAATCATGGACTAATGCAAGAGGGCAGGACCAGAAAACGGATCATCGAGTGGGGAACTCGAGCATCGCAAAGAGGGCCGGTGGCAAAAAAAAATCTGAGATGTTCACAAATTCCATTGAGCACGATCGAAGGCAGACCACGCGGCGCCTTGCAACCACGCCCAGAAAGGAAAAAATATTGGGAAAAGCGGAACGCTCGCGTCGGAAAACGCCTGGTAAGAAGGGAAGACCGAATTCGAGATCAGGACAGCATGACCGGATCCGACCTCCAAGAAAGAAAGGGTACGCCTGGGAAACTGAAGACGCCTCTCTCTCAAACAAAAAAAAAAGAGAGGCAGGTAGAAATGTTGGTAAGCCGCAAAGGGAAAACCAAAAGTTCTCAAGGGCGAAGATTACGAGAGGTCGGAGGACTGGGTCGGAGATCAGCTACAATGGCACGCCAAGAAGCCGGGTCGCTTGCTGCATCTTAAGGAGGGGGCGAAAACGCGTGGGAATCCCAGCGTCCACTCTCGATGAAGAGCATTGGAAAAAAAAATAAGAGAGAGCAGGTCCAAAAAAACGATTCGAGCTCGCAGTGTAAACCAAAAAAGGGGCCAGGGGCCTTACCATGCAAAGTCCATGACCAGGTCGTTCAGGGGGAGACTCCCAGGCGCCGCAGGGAACCTTTCCGAAGGGGAAGGAGAAAAAAGGGAAAAATTAATTGGCCAGCGGCAGCATGTCAAGTCGCCTCAGAAAAAGAGGCACAGACATCTCAAACTCATGAAAATAAGAAAAATCCAAGACGAGAAACGATGGTAACTGCCTTTTCGAAAAAAGTTATGAAGAAAAAGGAAACAGGGGACAACAAAACCTGCAAGGAAGGGTAGGATAAAGGGAGGGGTTCATATAAAAAATATGGAAAGAGCGTTCGGGTAGGTACACGGAAGTGGGACTGAGGCACTAATCCGGGTCGAACAAGCTTCCTCAAAAAAAAAAAAAGGAAAAACCCGGGAAGGGGGGAGGCTGTCAGCAGGAAGGCTTCCGCTCCGTGTCGTTTGGAAGGAGCATTGGAAAAGAAAGCCAGATCTCTGCCCGGAAAGGGGGAATAAAAAAGCCACCATGCCAGTTAGAAAAAAAAACCGTATCAAAGGGATGACATAAAGAAGGAGTGCGAAAACGCTGTCCAGCTACGTACCCGCCAGTAGGGTTTTAAAGAGACACTAGAGAAAAACGAAGTCAGGCTGGAACGGAATGGCGAAGTAAAACGACGAGGAAGACCACTATTGAGGCTCCATCTGGCAGAACCGGGTATCGAGCGGCGCCAGGGTTGAACAGGACGTGCTCGGGGCCCTTCGTCAGAAATCCGAAATGACCGCCGTCGTGGACAGCGAAAGTAGTGGGAACACTAATGCCCCTTGCGGTGATCCGCGGGGAAAAGGGGGACAATGAGGGAGGTCATCCGGACCCTTCCGCCGGGCGTTTGGGGGGGACTCCTAACGGAAAAAATGCAGAAAGTGGGAAACGGGACTTGGAGCCAGTACAAAGAAGCGCAACTCTGGGGGGGGCGGAAACGCCCAAGACCAGAAGGAAAGTGCGAAAGGCCGAGGACTCGAGTAGCCGGTTCTCCAAAGTTCAGCAGGCGACGGAGGAGGGGAGACCCTGGGGAAAAAGTCAGGCTACCATCTTTGGTCAGGAGAAAAAAAAATGAGGGGAAATATCAATCACGCCCAGGGAGACTACTGACCAGAAAGGGGAAACTCACGCGGAAAGGACCACGATCGCCGCGCATGGCGATGCCGGTCGGAGGAGAGTCGGTCGGAAAGGAAACTGCCTTGGTCGCCAAAGAAACCCGAAGTAGACTTGGAAGAGGTGTGCCCACGCCATGCTTCGGCCAAAGGCGGTGGTGCGGAAGAGTAGATGTAAAAGCGCTGCGGACGTTAGCATGGGGGAAGGACTGCGGGGAGGATGAGTAGGCGCTTTGGGGCACTGGGGCGCGAATCAGTCCCCCGTGAAAAGAGTGCCTTTAGGAAGCAGGAAAGGAAAAGTTTACGCGAACAAGGGTCGGCCGTCCACTTTCCGGATTTCAGAAGAAAAAGAGCTTCGCCAAAACAAACGATGATAGAAAAAGAAGGGAGGGGTCCTTTGAGATCGAAGGATCCAACCAGGAGGGAATGGGACGAAGGGCCTTGGGAAGATCCAGAAACGAAATAAATTCCTGGCCGCAATATGAAAAGAAGCACGGGGAAATCACAAAGGAAGAATACAAGAAAGATACCTCCGGCGACCATTCAATCAAAGGGAGAAGGGGGAACGCTCGGAGGAACGTCGAGACCACGCTCGCTGGCAATCGGGAGAGGCAGAGAGGCCAAAGAGGGGGGTGGAGTTGGTTCGCAGTTGCAAAAAGGGGAAACAACCCATCCGCATACCTGAAAAGCCCATGCGAGAAGGAGGCACGGGAAAGAAGGCGGTCACCGTACTCGGTCTGGGACCTTTGGAGAGGGTCAAGACCAAGAACGAAAGCCAAATCCGTACGCTTGCGCTCAAAGAAAAAATCCCAAGCCTGTGAATCCCCCCAATCTCTATGGGCTGACCAGAAAAGGGAGACGCTAAAAAAAGGAGAAGACGAACGCAGTTCGCGCCTCAGATATGTTCTTGGGAGAGCGAAGCAAGCTATTCTGCTCCAGTCGAGAGCAGGGAAAACCCGCGAACCGCTCAAAAAAAAAAGAAGCGAGCAAAATAAGACCCGGTCGCGTTAAAGCTCCAGAGAAAAGCTAATTAAAGGGTTTGCTCGACCACGAAGGGGGGGAGTTCAACGGCTTTTTCATCCCGGCCTCGAAGAAGGCAGAAATCACGTACAACACCTGGCGAAGCTCGCAGAAAGGCGGGACCATGAGGGCCTCTACAGAGGAGATATCACGGGAAGCGAAGTGGCCGACGACAGGACATTGGCGAGGGGAAAAGCTGGAAATAAAAAAGAAGGTACTATCGGCCTCAGAGCAGGATAACACTGAGGGGGGGGGGCCACAATCTCTTTTGCCAAGGGGCGAGAAGTAATGGGCTTGCTTACTTACAGCAAGAGACCTCAAAGTTGAAAGCCTAAAACTGGCTTCCATAGAAGGAGCTTTCCAAAAAAAATAAGAAAAACTAGGGAAAAAAAAACCCAACGCAAGACACCCGCAAATAACGGGTGGTCGAGCCGCCGGGTTCGACAAAAATCGAGAAAAAAGAAGCTGTGTAAAGCGCCAGAACGCGCATCGTTTAAACAATCAGTGAAATCAGAAAAAAAAAGTGCGACTGGGTTAGAAGAACCCGGACGGGATGAATAGTTGGCGAGCCGGCTTTGTCCGATGCAAGAAAAACCAAAAAGAACCCAAGGAGAAAAGAAAAGAAGGGCGACGGACGTCGCGGGATTGATTCGAGAATAGAGGAGAAGCAAAGGGAGCTCCTATTGGACATGAACCGTACGAACGGAGGATGATGGAAAAAAGGGATGTTCTTAGGTTTCTGGGAGGGGGCAAACATGAAGGTAAAGGCTCGGAAAGACGAAAACCGAGAAGGAAGACGAGGGAAAAAGGGAATCCTGCCGTCTCTCGGAAACGAGAAGATCGTAACGAAGCAGACAACGGGGGAGCTGGTCACCAAAGGAGAAGAAGCTCCTGAAAAAAAAAGGCTGGGCACATCTCTCGAGAACCTACACGGAAAAAACTAGAAAATCGGATGGGAGCGGCCGCCGGCTAGGGTCGGGAAAGGGAAAAAAAACCTTGAGAGAATTCTAGAGCCGTCGCGGGGGGACCGCCATGAATACGCAAGTCTGAGAACGCGAAACGAACTTGGGGGTCAATGGAAAGGAGCCATTGATGCACCTCACTCGGAAAACTAAACAACAACACAAAAGGAGGAGGGGGAAATAGAGAAAGTGGAAAGGTACATGTGTGACTAGAAGGGATTGAGAGGTCAAAAACGTTCTATCGGAAGGCGCGATCGGGGAGTTCCGAGCGGTCGATTCCGAGGGAGAGAAGAGGCACCTACAAGGGGCGCCTGGGCACGAAGAAAGTTAATAACAGAGAGGTGCATCTTATTCGCTTTTGGGGCTGGGAGAGAAGAGGGGATCATCGGGATAGGACGTGAGCATCGTATTGACTGTTAACAAAGATTGAAAAAAAGGAAGAAGGTGCAAAACACGTACTCTAACAGGAAAACAGAGAGAAGTTCCGAGACCTTTTCTCCCCCTCGAGAGGAAGGGGAGAATGTTAAGGGGTCTCCAAAGGCGCCGAAGTTAAATTTTGACCAACGGTTTCCCGAAAAAAACAACTCCAGTTGCAAAATTGAAAAGGAGCGAGAAGGTCAGGGGGGGCACATCCCGTAGATCACGATCAAACTCATCGCCGTGAAGAATGACCATAAAAATCACAATAAGAAGAAACGAGCTGTAGCCGGGAGGGGTCCTTCATTGAGGCCAGCGAGAAAAAAAAAGAGACCGTCATGTCCCCGGTTCAGGAAACAGAGACCAATAATTTCTCTTAAGAGAAAATTGTGGAAGGTAGATGTGCGGAGAAAAGGAAAGGAGGGAAAAGAAAAAAAAACCTTCGGATCAGAAGGAGAAAAAGGGAAGCTGAAAAGGGATGGGAAAGGGGGAGGGAATGGAGGAGGCGCACGGATGTTACTCTTTTGGGACGTCGGATCAGGGAGGGGTCTTTGTGAAAGAGGAGAAGCGCGATAATGAGGTACGGGAAAAACAATGTGAACAAAACAAAAGACAAGTGGGAGGGGAAAAAAGAAGGGCCGGGGGAAACCCAGAGGAGTGCAGAAAAAAAACTTCGGTAAGAAAGGCGGCAACTTCAAGAGGACCAGAAAACGAAAAGAAAAAGGGGACTATTCAGACAGAGCGAGGATAATCCCACGGAGGGACGGCCGGGAGCAACGCCTTTCTTATGGACGCGTCTCAAAAGGGGCATTAATAAAAAGTAAAGGCCGCAAAGGCGGAAAGCCCATGAAAGCGGATGGAACGAACGTCTTCCCGTCGTGGGAGCAAAAGGGCAAAAGAGGTACCTCGGCCAAAAGTCGTCCCTCCGGACCGTGGCCGCTGGGTGGGAGGCCGAAGGGGGGTCCGGGGGGTATCGACCGTAGCCTTAATTCGAAGGGGAGAAAAACACTGAAAACAATGTCCATCGTCGCGAAAGAAAAAGGGATGCGCGAGCGAAAAAAAAAACGCAATTCAGGAAGGGGCAAGAAGGGTCGACCGCTGTAAATCCGAGGGGTTCTTGAAAGAAGTTTTACATTTTGGAACACTTCGTCTGGAGAGGGGGAGAACTCACAGGGGCCGGGGGAACCACTTAATTTCTATCAGCCGCAAAAAGGGAACCGGTACAAAGGAAAAAGAAAAAAAGCTGGACGGCACTTGAACCTTTAGAGAGGAAAGGAATGGTCGATGGGAATCACAAAGGCGGCAACGAAAAACGCCCAAAAAAAATCAGAAGTCAGAAAGGGTGAGAACTGCCAGAAAGGAAATGGAGAAAAGCAGCTTGGGAACGAAGCTGGATATAGAAGCGCTGCGGGACCGTGAATGGGGCTTCAAGAAGGAAGGCTACGTGCAAGTAGAGACAAACGTTTGTTCCAAGGGGCGCGGAGAGGGGGGGAACCCCGTGCTAAAAACCAGTATATACCAACCGTTGTCACAAATGGCTTATGCGAAAGATGGAAAGAAGTTGGATCCAATTCGCTTTCGAAAAAAAAAAAAAGGGGATCTCAAAGAGGGAGATACAGGTGCAGGTTCAAAAATGGGACTGAACTGGGATCCAAAAAACAGGGGGAAGGTCCAAAAAAGGGTAAAGAAACTTAATCATCGTGAGAAAACTGGATAAAACGCAATAGCAAAGGCAACACGGAAGAAAAAGAGGGACAAAGAGGACAGACAACGTATCAAATTCAAGGAAGCAGCGGAAAACCCATGAAAGCACTGTCTCCGCAGCGCTCGACTCTACGGAAAGGGGGGGGGAGAGAACGAACTGGCAGTCATGGCGTGCAAGACGACTTCCAAGGAAAAAGGGAGAAAGGAAAAGGGAAGGGTTGGCCGACAGAAAAGAAGACAAGAAAAAAAAGCTCCCCTAAAAAACACATCGAAAGAGGAAGGAAGCAAGGGCGGAAAAGGAAGCAGAGACGTGCAAAAGTCCTCGGTCAAGAGGGAAAGAGGGGGGACTGATAGAAAAATAGGGAAATACACAAAAAACCAAATAACTGGCCAGGAAAGAAGAAGAATGGACAGAACCCCTGCCGTGTGAGCCACAGAAGGAGAAGAGAGCTGTAAGACGGAACAGCGGCGCCGGAAGAGCGCCTTTCATTTTAGGAAAAAGACGGGAAATTGCGGAAAAAAAGTCGAAACAAGTCGACTCAAGTCTGAACGGGAAACCCGGCGGCAACACACCCAGAAACCAAGGTCCGGATGAATCCAGGAAGAGGAAGGAACAACAAAGAGGAATGACGGGACTAAAGACGGGACATCGGGGAAAGGACACGGTTCATCGGGCAGGACAGCGGGGCGTGACTTACGACGAACAAAAAAAAGACGGCGCGAACATCCAGACTAAAAAAGGCGCCGGATAGGCCAACATCGTGAGAAACGCGTGGTACGAGATCGACCATAAAAGAAAAAGAAATGAGAAGGTGAGAAAATATCTTGGTGAAAAGGATAGCTACCCACAAGCCGTGAGGGGGGGAAACGGCACGCGATCGCAAGACAACTTGATATTGTACTTAAGTTCCCAAAAAAGAGGGCTCTTGGGCCCCTTGGCCGAGGAGGGGTGGTCGGGAATTCCTCTCATTAAGGCCAGGAGCGCAAAAACAAGACTTTCCGAAGGAATAAGAATCCCTGTCTAACCAAATAGAAACAAAGGAGAAAACAGAAAAAAATAGGAAAAGAAGTGAATCCTCTGACTCAATACAGAAACTCTGGAAGAAGGAAAAAAAAAAAGGGGTCAACGATCGGGCGCAAGTACCAATCATGGGGGAGAGATCGCAGCGCAAAAAAAAAGTTGCAAATCAGGAAGTATCAGCAAAAGACCAAAAAAGAGAAGGAAAAATTGCCTGATCTGTGTCGGAGGTCGTATACACAAAGGGGACGAAAAAAAAAAGAGTTAGATCTACCTCTTTGAGGAGAAGTAGAGGTAACGCATCAGGGATTACGTCGTGGGAAAGAGAATGACAAAGCACGCCCCAGAAGTCAGCGGAAAAGAAAAGGTCTGAAAAAAGGGATGTATAGAACTCAGTTAAAAGAACCTTTGCTGAACAAAAAAGGGAGCACAAGAAGGTGCCGAGTGAGTTCCGAAAAAAAAAGTTAATTGAACGGAAAGCGAACTCAGGTAGAGAAATGCGCGCTATGTTAACGGAAACTATTGGAGAGCACGAGAATCGGCATGATAAAAGAACCTGAAAAAGTCACCCAAAAGGCAATCAGATTATTCACAAGGAGGGAAGTGATGAAAGCCAGACCTTGTATCGGCTTGGTCTCCGGAAGGGGGGGGAGCGAGAAAAAACATAAGGAAATATCGGAGTAAAGAAAACGAGAAACAATTTTCGCATGGGGCGGCTCGAAAAAAGAAAGCACCGACTGAGAGACTCCCAACAACACTATGATGAGGAACAAGAAAAGAAGGCGAAATGTGGTAAGGGGGCGGTCCTCCCATTGAGGACCGTCGGGGGAATTATCTAGTTCATTAGTAAAGGTACACGAGAAGAAGATATACAAGTTCGAAGAGAGGAACGCACCTGCTCACGGAAAGCCAGATTAAGTAATGGGGGGGATGTGGACGGGAGTCGCCTGATGGCAGGAAAAAAAGAATATAAGAAAAAGAAAGGCTCTGGACCTAAAGAGGGGGCGCAGAAGTGCCGCTGCCCTTCACGTAGGGAAAGAGCTCGGGAAAAAAGATCCTGCCGGACGACTGGGAAAGAACTGAGAAGGTAATGGGAGGGTTCGTGCTCCGCCATTCTCAGAAGGAAGGCCCAGAAAGGGGAAACGGATGCAAAAACCTAAAAAAAATGTGAAATGCACAGCTGAGGGGAGGAGCCTGGAAGGTGAAACAGCCGGAGAATCATCATCGCAGAGGGAAGGAGAATAAGAGGGGATCCAGGGACGTCTGCGATAAAGAGTGCAGGGAAGGAAAAGGGGGACGTAAAACATCGGAAATCCCGTCGCGAAAAAAGGCCCTCCAAAAGGCTCTAACATTTAGTACCAGAAAAAAGGGTAAAAGCGCACCCAAACGCGTCGTGTAGGCGACAGATAGTTACCCAGTAAACGCAGAGGGGAAGAAAAAAAAAAAAAGGGAGTGCTAGAGTAAAAAACGGACTTCCCTCAAAAGGGAGGGCGGGCGTCAGCCGTATGTGAATCTGGGGGAAGGAGAGGAACATTTTGAAAGTGGAAGCAAGGTCTCGGCACTTATGAAGTCTTGGGCTAATGAGAAGACCAGCCACAGGGACAGAGAAAGTGGAGTATAACCGTCCACTAGAAGGGAATTGGCATAAAAAAAAAAGGGGAAAAAAACCCACCAGTCATGGTGTAGAAAAGGAAAGAAAAAGGAAACGGGACGGCTGGCGAGGCGGTCAAACGCTCAGGGAGAGAGAAATGGAGACCCATTTGCGTCATTTGCTCAAAAGGATGGATTGTCGAAGACCACGTAAAAAAAAAGAGTGGCCCACGGAAAAAAAAAAGGAGGAGGGAAGTTCTGGACCGCCGTCTTGAAAGCCACACGAGAAGAGGGGGAGTAAAAAAAATGGCGCATGGCACTAAAAATCTGGCTTGGAAAGGTGCGAAAGGGGGGGGGGGGGGTTGGGAGAGCCGCCCGGTTGAAAAGGGGGGGAAAAGCAGTGACGACTTTGGGAGCCATAACTCCTCAGAGAAACGGACCGAAAGCGATGGCGAGGCGCTCTCCCTAAGGATCCGCTAGAGGGAAACAGAAAAAAACCTCAAAAAAGAAAAAAAAGATGGGCGGCACCGGCAGGGGAGGAAAAGAAGATAGAAGAGAAACCAAGGACTTTGGGGCCTTTGAAGGGATTAATGGCGAAAAAAGTCAAAGACTGCTTGCACGTCAAAGACGGGAAAGACGGAACAGTCAAAAAGCGAAAAGGGGAGGAAAAGGAAACTGCGGTTGAGGTCACGAAGTGAGGCCTTGTCGCCAAAAAGAAACAGAAAGGTAAGGGCGTACAAAAATTCAAGCAGCTTGTTCCTCGGTTAAGTGGATCCGCGGAGAGACAAGAATCTTAAACAGGCCGACTTTGGGGAGGGGGGAGAGAAAAAACGGGTTACCTCCTTTGGAGCCGAGAGCCCCCGTAGTCGAAGGGATAGTCAAAAGAGGGAAACAGGTAAGCTGCTTAAGGCGGATACCAACGGCCGTCCAGAGGGGAAAGAAGGGGGATCCGTGAGGGAAAAGAGCGATAAAAACACAACTGAAGAGGAAACAGGTCAGAATCGAAAGATCAAAAGGAAAAGAATGGAAAAGAAGATGGTACGAAAAAAGGGGACATTCTCTCCTGGGCAATAAGGAAAGACCGTAAGAAAAAGGAGGAAAACGTTTCAGACTCATCGTCGCACGAAGTTCTAAAGGTCGCCGCATCGCTCGACCTAACTTGAAAGGCCAGGAGAAAAGAACCTAAAAGCAACAGGCGGGTGCACGGCTACGCAAGGGATGAAAGGGTGTGGGAAGGAAAAAAAGGCAAACAGGTGACGCGACATAAAAGCAACAGGAACATCGCCATTGCGCTGCGCCAAAAGGTGAAAGTGAGAAAGAGGTGCGGAAAAAGGTCCGAGACCTGTTCGTGAGGGATCGCAGAAGGGAGCAAAAGAAAAAACTCTTGCTCCTCGAAAGACGATGCGGGAAAAAGGTGGAAAAACCCACGCCGCAGCGATGGCATGGGAGGAAGGAGACGGACTCGCAGGGAATGTGAAATTTCGATCATCCATCGAAAGATGTTCTTGGAGGGAATAAACAAAAGAAGTATAACGATGGGAGACCGAATGAAGGAGAAGAAATCGGAAAGGTCGACTACTTACCCGGAGGAGGGGAAGAAAGCACAACAAAGACACGATGACCTCCAAGCGGGCTGGAAGGAGAAAAAGAGAAAAGCGGGCTCTTTGAGCGAGAAAAGGGAAGCAATTGGGCTCCAGAAGGGGGGGAAGGCGGGCGACGAAAAGGCTTTTAAAGACTGCAAAGGAAAACGCAAAAAAGACGATAACGGCTAAAAGATAGTAAAAAACATCGTGGAGATATCCGGCTCAGAGGAAGAGAGCGAGTCAGTAAAAAGGGCGCTTTCATAGCGTTCAGGTTCTACCAAAGGAAGGGGGGAAGACTTAGAAAAGGAGACACGGTAGGCTTATGTTCCACAGGTTGGACGGTGCGCTCACGCATGGGTGAGGAGAAACAGCGCTCAGTAGAAAAAAAAAAAGTTCGCCGCCTAGACCAAGATCCTGGCGAAAGGGAAAATCTTACTAAAAAAAAAAAGACCAAAACGATTCATAATAACCTAAGGAGAGAAGAAGCAGCAAGGGGGGATAATCCCGGGTGGAAGAGCATAACAGGGACCCAGGAGAGAGACCAGTGGAGATCGCCATTCCTACACTGAGGTCATCGGGAAGGGGAAGGAAGCCTTGAGGGACGAAACTGAGCAAGGCCTGATCAGTGCGCGGCCGGCGGTCCGATGAGAGAATCAAGAAAAAGACGAAAAAACAAGCCTCGGGACTCGCGCGGAGGGGGAGGAAGTGAAGGAGTAAAAAAAAGCATCAAGTGCGAAAAGGAAGAGGGGGATATCTGGTGAAAGGAAAGGAAGAATGCAAGGCACGAAAAGAGTTCGGAGTGGGGGAGTAAAGAAAAGTTCCGGATTGGAGTTCGGCTGACCTGGAAAAAGAAAACTATAACATGCCTATGGCAGATCCCAGGAGAAGAAAACGGCTGGAAAGAAATAACGCAACGTGAGCGGCATCGGGGGCACCTGCTTCAGCGATGTAAAAACCCAAAAAACCAGAAATTTAAGAAAGACACGATCAAGAGTCGGCATGATTCGCCACGAAGAGAGGAACCGAGGAAACAGCGAGAGTCAAGCGGATGTAAGGATTCGAGAGGGGTCGACTCAGGGAAGCTGGGAAGAAGGGAGCGGGACCTCGTAATCAAAGGAAAAGGGGGGGAGGAAATCAACGACTTTAAATGGGCGAGAGGGGGAACCAACATTACAGAAAAAAAAAACTCTCGAAAAACAACACGGAGGATAAAAGAAAAGGGAAGAACGACATCCATGTGGGTGAAGCCAAAGGGAGGACCGTCGGGAGAAAAAAAAAAAGCTCACGTCCATGAGGAGGGAAGAGACGGTAGAAAGAGGCGAAAAAAACCGCTCTCAGCCTAGCCGAAAACGCGAATATCGCTGCTTGCGAGGTATAAGGGTGCGAGAAGGCGACAAAATGCCAGAGCTCATCGGGGGACAGCGCGATCTGCCAAAGAAAGGGAAGACGAGCGCAAAAGCCGAGATCACGGGACTGGGCCTAAAAGAACCCTCGCATAGTCCATGAGGTTTAGGGGAAGTCTCGCGAAAAAAAACTAAACTTCTAACAGGTACCCGGGACAAAAAACCGAACGAGGGGGTAATTTCCAGGAGGAGAGAGCCGTCTTGTCCAAGAAAAGAAAGAAACAAACACGCGCGTAATTGAAAGCTTCTGACGAAGAAAGACGAAAAGTCACTAAAGGGAACTGCCGTGTGCACCCTTGAAGGAAGAAAGCCGTCGCGCCCGGAGAAGGAAGCCCAGGAATCGGTAGACTTTCGAAACTAGGGGAAATGAACTGTTGTGAAAATGCTCAGTGTGCTGGCTCTGGAAAAAAAGTCAGGGCGGCCAAGAACCAGACCCCGCGGGATCGAAGAATACTGAGTCAAAGAAGTGTAGGAGGAAGAAAGAGGCTCCGTATGGAGGGGGAAGGAGAGCAAAATTTGAACATAGTTGGGGGGAAGACAAGAGGCTAGGAAAAAATTGAAAATGGCTGGGCGATCATGATTAAGTCCGCCAAGACAACAATTCCAGTGAGAACGAAAAAATGGGGCAAGATAGGGATGACAGGACAAAGGGCGGATCCTACGCGTGCCGCACCCGCCAAATGCGGGGTAGAAAGGCCAAGCTTCAAAAAAGCAACGTGGTCTTAGAAGGTGAATCTGAGGGAGTCAAGGAGCGCGGATAGAGAAAGGGAGGAAGCAGGGTACTTGCTCATGGACGCCTTTAGGGGGATGGAGAGATCGCCAATGAAAAGGACTACGCCTTGTCCAATCTAGCAAGAAGAACTTAACAAGAGGAAAACACATGACCGTCGTGGTACGATAGAACATCAAAACCCCTGGGGGGGTGAGGGAGGAAGGGAACGTACCGCCATGGCTCTTCTTTTTTGGGGGGAGGAAGTAGAGGTTCCTTAGAGGAAAACATTCAAGTAATGGAGCAATCAAGGAAGAGGCCCTGCAACTCTGGCCGGGTCTACCGGGGACAAGAAAAGAAGGAATGAGAGGAAACAAAACCTTCTCCGGATGGAGAGGAGAAGGGGATACGCAGAAGTTTCATCAAATAGAAGGACCGTGTTCAGAAGAAGGGGGGGGAATGCGGAAAAATAGTATAGAGCCGCAGGTCCATCTTGGGGAAGTGGGGGTAGAAATCAAAGGACGACGGACCTAGTAAAAAAACTTCCTCCAGAGAAAGGAGAGGAATGCAAAAAAAGAGCAGCGGGAGATGGGCCTGACTGAAAGAGGAGGGGGCGTCGATCTCAACGCCTTTACAAATACAGAAAGAGGCCAGGAAAAGAAAAAAAACCAAAGACGGGGCTCCATCCGAGCGTTACGGGTTTAATTGCGCTGAATAGAGGAGGCGCTTGCGGGGGGAAAGGGGGCAGGAACGCCGGGCATAACCTTTTATCGGAGGAAAAAAAGGTTTCGCCCGTTGCGCGAGTAGCGTCCCCGTGAGAGGTGAATGGGCGCCCGGAAACAGACGCTTTAAACTGCTTAAGTCGTAGAAAAGTGTCGCCTGTCACCCTAAGGAGAAAAGAAACGAAAAGTCAAAAGGTAAGAGAAAA
>Ga0179593_1564921_pt1 | contig 19737 bp, 20 predicted proteins | sample CZODoug2_1_08_16_FD_185931 | JGI IMG/M metagenome (GOLD analysis project Ga0179593, IMG submission 185931) | Vadose zone soil fungal communities from Angelo Coast Range Reserve, California, USA - CZODoug2_1_08_16fungal (PacBio error correction) | ecosystem: Environmental > Terrestrial > Soil >...
CGCACCTCTACGGCAATAATGTAAGGTAATCCGGGCGGAATTTAGGAAAAGACGACAATCTTCGTCAAGGAGATTATCGCGAAACCGAGCACAGGTCTAGTGAGATCGCAGTTACTCCGAAAAAAGGTCAATCCGCGGGAGGAAGATAAGCCTTAAAAAAATTCCGCCAACTTCGGCAGCTGTGAGGAACCGCTTGGGTGAGGAAAAAAAAGACGAATTAAAAGAAGTCGTGCCAGAAAAATGCCGAACCTCCCGAAACTCGCACGCCGTAATCTTCAAAGCAGTTAAAGGGAAACCGCTTGTCGCAAAAGGAAGAGACACCGCGAGGTGGCCCCGCCGAGTAAGACGGAGGAACGGAAGTCGCCCTCGGGGAAGACGATAAACCCAAGGGCCGAGGGGCTGGATCAAACAGGGTAAACCCAAGGAGAAGATACTTTAAGGGGCCATATCATACCAATAACACCAATGATAAAGAGGGAAGATGAAAACAAAAATTGGGAAAGAGGAAAGGGGCGGAAGTATAAACACTCCGCAGTGGAGATGTCTTGCGACAAAAACTGGTCCGATCCGCGAGAAAGGACGACGGAGACCTTGCTCAAACTTCAAAAAACTTGCGCGGGCAAGTACTACTACTCAGCTTAGGAAAACAGACCAGAGACTCTCCCAACAACAAAAAATAGAGGTCCCAAGGTTTCGGGGCAAAAAAAGATACTGAGAAAGAGTGTCCGGAGAATCAAGCTGGGCACATCGGCGCAAGTCAACGGAACCGTTGACCAAAGGCGGAAAGGAAAAAAATGCATTTGCTGGGGCCAAGCGGCGTGTTCCTCCCAACCGAAAGATCTCGGGACCATTCGGGGGGTGTCAGCAAGGCGTATCCCCCCTGTAATGTTGGTTTCGAAATGCTCGGGAACTTGCTATCAGAAGCAGAACCATCTCACGACAGGAGTCGGGAAGGTAAGCACGAAGCCTGGCGCAAACCGCGAGGGCACGAATCGGTCAGGTTACCGACCTCTGGGAACAATGCCCAGGAGAGAAAAGAGAGACGCAGGTCAACAACCACAGAAAACTGCCGCTGAATTCAGACTAATCGCGAGACGAGAAAGATCCTCTAAGAAAGGAAAAAAAGGAGGTATAAAGAGAGAGGAAGGTTTGAACTAAAAAGGCGACCCGATCCTAATTGAGGTCATTTTCGGGGGGAAGATCCCACCCGACCAGGGTAACTCAAATGATGCGTCAGGGAGACTCACGAAAGGTGCCTCAAGCACCGAAATCGCAAATCCCGTGACTAAAGGGACAAACTGACCTCTCTGGCTGATCCATTGAAGGACCAATGGAAATGCCGGGGAGGCTCGGGTTGCCGGTGCGAACCACCGGAGGGACTCAACCGAACAGAACTTCATGGAAAAAAAGAGGAGGCGTCACGGTAAGGAGATTCAAGGGCCAGGGGGGAGCTCATAGGACCAAAGGCTTTAAGATGACCTGACGTCAAGCGGCGAAGGACATAAGGCGCTGAGTCATCGGGGAAAAAAAAAAGAACACCGGAGGGAAGCGGTCGGGGCAAACTCCAGTACGGGTCCGGTGTTAGAAGGCGGAAAGGCGAGGGATCCGATAGGAAACTTGGGAGTTCGCAGACTCCAGTATATTTTCCAAGGGTTTCCAGCGCGAAGAGTACACGCGAGAGTCAGAAAGGGAGTCTCTCGGGACACTCATAGAGGCTTTAGTATGAGGAATTTGGAATCGGTTCTTGCTTTGGAAATACGTGAGAGTCACAAGTCCCAGAAGCTGAAAACGTAGGGGGTCGCCACGCGGCTAGGGTTGGATCAGGAACTCTTTGGGATGCTAAGGAGAGAGGGTCTCGAGGGGGGGGAATGTAGATTCGCGGGTGTGAGCTTTCTCTCCAAAAAGAAAATCTTGACATAATAAAAACATTAACAGATCCCTATCAATCTTCCCAAAGAGGTGTCTTGATCAACAGTCTCGTAACGTAGGCTGTGTTCGGCAAAAAGCGCTTGAAAAAAAAAACCGACTGGAAAGTGAGAGAAACAGGGTGTCGACGCCTCTAACGAGCCGAAAACCTAACAGAGAAAAATAGTTTTTTAGGGGGCTATCAGATTGCCGGGAGTCACGTAACGACCCCCAAAAAGTAAAGGAAGGAGGTTGGGAAAACTTCGCAAGAAAAAAAACGCAACGGGGATTTTCCTTTGGGTAATAACCGAAAGCTTGCCTATCGCGCCAAAGAGAACCGTTGGGAAGAAGTTCGTCGAGTAAACAACGTGGAGGGGTTTCAAGTCATGAAAACACCCAAAAAAAGATCCAAAGGGTGTATGAATCCGAACACGAATAAACGAGTGGAAACAGTTTTGAAATCAGCCGGAGGTGAGAAACAAAACCACCCTGTTTTAAGATCGCCGCTACCGGGGAAAAAAAGTCAAGATGAAAAGTCAGCGCTTGGGAAAAAATACTGGTGGGTGACGTTTCTGTACAAGCGAAAGAAGGAGTCCACAAAAGATTGGGGGGACGACGAAAAACTGCGCGGAAAACCGTTTCGGTCTGGAACAAAAGAGTGCAGACCTAGGAAACTCCAGCAGTTGAGGGAAGAAGCGGGAAATGAGTACCGAAAAAGGTCGATACCAAGAAAAAACCAAGGGGAATCAGGATCACCGGCAACCCGCGCAGTCGATTAGGCCCGAAAAACGCAGAAGGAAGGAGCCGCGTCAGAGAACGTAGTAATAAAGCGACTGAAGAAAACGTTAGTCTGCAAGGGAAAACGGCTCAACAACAATTTAGTCAAGAGAGATTCTCAAATCGTGCAAAAACTTGCAACCTCCAGGAAAAGAAAGAAGGCTAAAGGGAGCAAGCTGAACGCAGGGGCTTACTGGAGCTTCGAAACATTCTAAGCAAAGTTTCAAGACTGGGAAACGTGAGGTACAGACGCGACGTTTTGTTCGGGGCAAACCCGCTGAAGCTCTTCTAAAAAGTAAGCAAAGGATGGGGGGGCCCGAAGGGGTTGCAAGAGAACAAAGGCAAAAAAAACGTGTCTCTACAGGGGGGAGGCGCCTCCAGGGAGGGTCGCCAGTGGCAAAGGAGTCAACGCGTAAAAGACGCCTCAAGGCCAGAAACCCGGCGACTGGGGGAAAAACTTATTTGGGGAAGGAGCTGAGGAGAGAACAGGGTTTTGGTGGGGTGGCGCCATGATCCTCCGAAAAAAAGCTCCATGTCAGGAATCTTCAAAAACCTCGGCAAGGGGGAGTTGGGGGGTGTAATGTCCCTGCAATGCACGATAGAACTCCAAAGGGGGGGGATCTCCCGCCCGGGCAAAGCAAAGCGGAGATTTGCCGTTGCAGGGGGATAATCGCCAAAAAAGGACCTTGGGGGGGAGGAGTACCAAAATAGACTCCACGACCGGGCGGGTCATTGAAAGAAGAAGGCCCGAAGAAGGAACTAAAAAAAACTTACACGTAACCGATCCGTGGGGCTCTGGAATTCTACACTACACTCCTTATTCTCGGCCCGTGGGGATCAAAAAGAGATCTACGGGGGGACCATCGCGTGGCTCCGACGAAAAAGGACCCGTCGCATTTACAACTGGTTAAAATCACCAAGGGTAAGCCGTGGGATGGGTCCCAGGAATCCGAGAAGAAAAAGGCAGGATTGTCTACTCTAGACTTGCAAACGAATGAAAGAAAAGGCCCCGAGAAAAAACTTCAGAAAATAAGAAGGTTCGGAACCGCTAGGCCCACTGAAACTTCCAAAAAGTAAGAGGGGAATCCTCCAAGAGTGGGGGAAGCCGTGCGGGTAAAAAGAAAGAACACTTTTCGCCTCTGAGACTAATACAAAAGTAAAGTATTTGAAAAGGTAAGTTCAGGAAAAGGGGGGTGAGCCGGGGGCGACTCGCTGCATCTTCCGACTTTGAAGGGAGCGGACTAAAGACGAAAGAGAATCCGTGAGAGAATCGGCGCGGGGCGGAAATCGGGCCGATTGACGTCCAAAGGAGACCTTCGCGAGAGAAAATCGGAACAAGGGCAATCGGCTGTGAGAAGTCTGCGGGAAAAAAAACCGCGTGCAAACAACGGGGGATTTTTCTCGCTTTCAAGTACTGAAATCTGGCACTGACCTTTGTGAGACGGGGGGGGGCTTCACCGAATGCGCTATTAACTATACAAATAGGGGGGGTGGCAAGAAACCTTCTAAAAGGGGGACCAACAAACAAAATCGAACCGGGGGAGAAAAAAGGCCCGAAAACTAAAGAAAAAAAATGAGAGTCACATAATGGAAGAGTATTCGAAAGTCTCCAAAAAGTCACCTACACGAAAAAAAACTGGGGGGGCTCTGGAGTGTATTAAAAATGGAGAGTTCGGGAAATCATGGTACTGAAGTATTTCAGCCGGCTGAAGTCAATTAAGTTCCTGAAAAGGTTCCGCGGAAGCGGAAGTTTCAACCAAAGACTATAGTCTCAAATTTTCGGAAGCAGAGGAAGCCAGGGTCTCACGTACAGATGCTCCAGTTAAAAAAAAGCCGGTGGGCGAAATTGGAGGGAAAACGTCGCAAAAAAAAAGCCGGGGGGGGGCAATCAGCGCCGGTTGCCAAAATCCGTCGGACTGAGGAAAGCTTCAAAAAAAAAGAGGCGAGCCGCGGAGGGGCTGAGGGAAAAAACTGCAAGAGGTGACGGGAGGGAGAAAACACTCAGGGCGAAAAAAAATGTCACTGGGGTTTCGCTCCAAAAAGCGGAAGAGGAAAGTGTGGTTAAAAAAAAAGGTGGCAAAAGCGGCTGACGAGATGAAACCCAATGGTAAAAGAAAGGCACCGCCGGAAGGGGGGGGAAGCGGCATCTGGGGGAGGGACGGGAAAAAAGTCAAAAAACCGACGGTCCCTCGGAAGGAGCGCGATCTTGATCGGGGGAAGGAAAAACTAAGGATCACTCGCAAGAAAAGGGGGGCGTCAAAACCAAGGGGGAAACGCGGGGGAACGCATACAACAAAAAAAAAAGAGAAGATCGTTAAGTCCTCCGCTTCCGCGGAGCGTTAAGGGGGGGGGGACGGTAAGTAGTGGAAAGGCCAGGCAGAAAGCGAGAAGGTAAACTTCGAGCTTAAACTCCGGGAGATCTCCGAAAGGGTCTCCAGCAGGGGGCTGCAAGAAAAATATCCGAGAACAGACGCCATTCAAAAATGGTGTAACTGGGTGCATAATGACCGAAAATTTCAGAAGAAAAAAAGTGTGGAGGAACGGAAGGAAATTTACAGGGGAGCCGCTCGAAGCCGCGTTGAACCATTTTTGGGCGAAAGGGGGACTAGGAACAAGGATTCGTAGGGAAGAGCGGACAGGGCGAAACGATACTGGGTCAACATCGAAGGAAAAGCCTTGAAAAATGTTAGAGGGAAGCCCCGAGATTCGAGGGAAGAAATCCGCAAGAAGAGGGTCACACTTAAACTTGTCCGCAGGAAAACGCGTGAAGCTCTTGCGCTAAAAAATACCAGTAACCCGCACTGGGAGAGTTAAAAAAGAAAAACTTCGTGACTTGCCTCCACAAGAGCCGCAAGGGAAAGGGGTGCCTGTGAGAAGTCTAAAGAATCATCCCCACCGAAGGGATGACAAGGGGCGGAGAGACCCATTAGGAAATCAACAACGCGAATTTCTATACGGAGGACCGTGGGTTACGGGAAGCTGGCTCAAAGGGGTCCACATAATTCGATCCAGTATTTGAAAAAAGCATGCTGACAGTAAGTGGGTGGGGGGGGGGGGCATGGAACGGTCGCGGGGGGGAAGCTCAACGGGGATACGGACTGATGAACGGACTCTTCACGGGAGAAGGTCCAGGGGGAAGCTTTTAGACCTGCGTAGCTACAACGGGTCTGGGATCGGCCACTCGAGAATAGGTTCTTAGAGGGGGGAAAGGGGGTGGGCGAGGCGGACTAATGCGGCCGAATGGGAAATGGGCTCGCGGGGGTAATACATCTTCTACGAGTTCGTTTAGTTGTAAGAAAACCATTCGACGAAAAAAAACCCAAAAAAAAAAAAGATGGCGGAAGTCGAACGGACTAGAAGGTAGATGGGGGAAAAAGGGGGGAAGCTCGCAGCAGAGATAAAAAAAGTCAACAAGACAAGTAGCTTCAAACTCGACTAGAGCTAAGATGTAGGAAAAAAAAAAGTCTGGGAGAGAAAAATTCGGATGGAGGACTGACGGAGGAAAGGCTAAAAGTCCGTATTCATCACTTAGGACCGAAATCTCCGGAAATATTAGAAAACTCGGAAGATCTCCAGGCGAAGGGGGAAATTCGAGAGCCGGGGAACGACCTCTGAAAGAGAACGATTGTTATTTGGGAAAGAACTCGGCGGGAGGAACCTAAGATGGAGTCTGAGGTAGCAAAATCCTTCCACAGCTCTAACATTAATCCCTAAAAGGGAAAGACGGGCGGGAAAAGAAGGAAACATGTGCGTGAAGATTACCTTGTCGGAGGGGACGTTAAAGGAGTTCAAAAAAGTCACATCGAAGGAAAAGGACGTCGTGGTAATCTTAGAACTTGGGGGGTCCGAGGAGAAAAGGGGGAAAAAAGGGGCTAAATGGAGTTCGGGGGGAAAGAAGAAGGGGCGAAGGTACTTTTCGTTGACGGTGGGGCGACGAAAAAAAAATCCAGAAGAAAGGATAGGGAGGAAAGGGGGGGGAGGAAGGAGCAGGCCGCCACTGCCCGTGGCGTCGGGGGTACCTTTTTGGGCTAGATACCACAAAAAAATCTACGATAGAATGAAGAAAGGGACTCACGGTGGGGGCGAAGGAGGCTTGCAATTTCTATCCGAAAAACATTAACAGTAAAAAAACAAGAAGAAAAAAGGTGGGTGTTCGGAGCAACCCTCGTCGTCACAGGATCAAAAGGGGCCGTCCATGGGAAAAAAAAAAAGGAAATCTATAACAGAATGAAGAAAAAACTGGCGAAAAGTAATGTAAGAGCTTGTGCATCGGAAAAACTTCTTATAAATTTGGCGAGAAAAGCTGAAGTGGAAAGGACATTACCAGAAGATTCGACGAGAAAAGACTTCGACGAAAGACAACAATCAAACCCAACTTGTCTGAGAAATCGGAACCTACGAAGAAGGAATATTTAGACCGAAGGAACGAAAAAAAGTGTTCCGCCCGGCAAAAAATCTGCTGCTGGGAAAAAAAGTACGCAAAGAATCACCTTGAGGGAGAGGGTCTTAGGGGAAACTCCAGAAGTCGAAAAGTCAGGAGATACGTCTCAAGCCCTTCAATAGAAGGCGACAAAAGTGCCGGCAAAAGGATCTAAAGAGAAAAAACAACAAAGGGCGATGGAGATAAAAAAAGAGAGGAACGTTTCCCCTAGCAGTAGGTAGGGGAACGTGAACAACGCCGGAGAAGATGTGAGGGAGGGTCCGTCGTGAGAAGAAGAGCGGAAGAGGGGATGAGCGGTCGCGATGACAGCCACGACTTTTGTGGCAGGGAAAACTATGTGAAAAAGAAAAAAAAAGACTAGCAGGGGGGGGACCCACAGGCGGGAAAATAGCATGAAAAAAAGACGTGGTAGGAGCGGAAAGTCTAAGAGAAAAAGACAACTTCGATCGCCAGTCGAAAAAAAGGAAAAAAACCGAGTCCAAGCCAAAAAAAATAAACGAAAAGCCGTGGAAAGACTGCCAAAAAGAAAGAGTGACGGGTCGCCCGAAGAGCGCTGCAAAAAAGGTTGTTTGTGGAAAAAAAAAAAAAGGCGGGAGAAAAAAACCTTGAGTCCTGGGAAAAAAAGTAAAGAACACGCCATAGGAGCACCTTGCTGGGATTTCACTGAAAAAACCCGAACGCCCTGTGGGAGAAAGCGAGAAAGATTCGAAAAAAAAAAGGGAGAAGAAACCACGGAAAGAAGGTTTCCGAGGGACGGATGAGAAAAAAAGCGCCAAAATGTAGACCCTTCGAACCCAGGAGGGCAAAAAAAGCGGGAGGACTTAGAATGAGGCGCCCGCACCGGGGAGGAAGGGAAAAGACGACTCAAACCACGTTTGCGGAAAAAAAAGGGGAGCACGCCACGACCAGGGGGGGGACCTAGTTTCGGGTCGAAAAGGTCGAAAAAAATCAAAGAAAAAAGGGGGAAGCGACTTGTGGGAAGGGGAAACTCCTGGGAACGCCGACAAGAAAAAGCACGGTTGAATAACGGGAAAACTCTGGAGAATGCTGGAGGGGTCGGATTAGAGGTGTGCGGCAGGGAGGGACGTGTTTCTCAAGGAAGCTCACTCTTGGTGTCAAAAAAAAGACCGAAAAAAAAACAGACCTCTAAAAAGGAGGTTCATCCGGGGGAATAACACCGAGAAAGCTCATGGAAGCTACCTGAAAAGGAAAAGTAAGCGGAAAGTCTTCTTAGGGAGCTGTCTGGCGCGTGGGATCAGGACATACATCTGGTAAGAAATCCAAGGGAAAAAAAATCCACGAAAGAAGACTCTCAAGAGGGAAAACTTCCTCTCTCTCTCTTTTTCGGTATCAAGGAGCCTTTCGTGGGGGGGGGGGGGTGGGGGGGGGGGGGGGGGGGGGGGGGGGGGGGGGGGGGGGGGGGGGGGGGGGGGGGGGGGGGGGGGGGGGGGGGGGGGGGGGGGGGGGGAGGGGGAGGGGGGAGGTTGTGGGGGGGGGGGGGGGGGGGGGGGGGGGGGGGGGGGGGGGGGGGGGGGGGGGGGGGGGGGGGGGGGGGGGGGGAGGGGGGGGGGGGGGGGGGGGGGGGGGGGGGGGGGGGGGGGGGGGGGGTGAGTGGGGGGGGGGGGGGGGGGGGGGGGGGGGGGGGGTGGGGGGTGTGGTGGGGGGGGGGTGGGGGGGATGGGAGGGGAGGAGGAGGGGGGGGGGGGGGATGTGGGGTGGGGGGGGGAAGCCTTGGAAAAAAAAAAATCTCTTGCGAGGAGAAAACCTTACAAAGCTGAGCGTGCCATCCGGTGATGAGGGGGTCCTCCATCGGGCGGGTTCTTACTGCTTGAAAAACTATTGGATAAAAGGGAAACCACCTCAAAAAAAAAGAAGAACCTTCTAAGGGGGAACGCTACCGAGGTCTTCTGTAGAAGAACTGCCGATGCCCGCCAAGAAGCCTTTTAAACTCCTGGAAGAGGAAGGGTCTCGAAAAAAAAACTCCTTAAAAGACCCTTGTGAGATGAGTATCGGCAACGACCAGGGAGGAAAGTTTCCGGAAAGCCTTAGCCGGTGAGCCCTCAAAGGGGGTCTCAAAACCCCTAACAGAAAAGAATCCGCCCTACCAAATGCTACGGCAAAGGGCAGTACGCTCAAGGGAAAAAAAAAGTTGGAAAAAACGACCCGGGGGAAGAAGTACACGGAGAGGGGGGGGGGGAAGGCGTTCGGGGGAGCACTTCGGGCGTCAGATGTGCAGGAAAATGACTTTACCCGCCCAAAGAGTGAAAGCAAAAAAAGCTTATTCCGTATAGAAACGGAAAAATGCGCCAGGAAGAAATGAGGGCCGCGGTGGAGAAAGAGGGCTGCAGTGCAAATACGATCGTAACTCCAGATTTCCGGCAGTGGGGGAAAAGCCGGCAAGCCCGGAAGAAAAAAGGATCAGGGGGAGACTTCATTTTTACCGCTGGGAAAAAAAAGGAGCCTCGAAAGAAGCCGGTGCGTACAAACTGCGAAAGCTGTTGGGTGCCCTCCAGGAGTCGCTGAAAAAAAAAATTCAAAAGGAAAACACGCTAAAAGAAAAAAAAGCAGATCCGCGGAGTCGAGGCAAACCCGTTCGAGGGGGGGAAAGGAGAAAACGAGTGGGTAACCAAAGATCCATACTGCACTGGTACTGCGAAAAAAAAGGTGCGAAACCACCAAAAAGAAAAGGAGTGTGAAAAAAGCGGTCAAGACAAAGGGAAGGACCCACAGGGGAGAGGTCGGGAAAAAAATTCAGAATGCAATAGGGTCTGCGGAAAGCGACTTTGACAAAAGGTTCCCGCTAGAAAGGAAAGGGTCGAGGAAGAAAAGGCTCGAGGAAAAAAAGGGAGGGACACTACTAGGGGAGTGTCGCGGAGCCGAAACCCAAGCATAAAACGATCGAGCATCAAAAACAAAAGCAAATAGAGAGAGAAAACGGAAAAATTGGCAGGAAAGACCCAGCGAAAAGTGACGAGGGAAAAGTTGGGAAAAAACGGATCTTTGGACTATAGACACATCAGGAAAGAATCCACGAAAAATCCGGGAGGAGGAAAGTCGCCGGAACCCTCGCCAGCAGTGGCTGAACGTTAGCTCCTTCACCAAACAGAAAGACCATTAGCCTCCTTTTTGGAAAAGAGAGATATCTAGGAAAAGGAGGGATCACAAAGGGAAGGCTCTTGGTGGGAAAAGGAGGCTTATGATCGCCCCAGAATAAATCGTATCCGAGAAGTTGAAAAAAAAATCGTTGTGGTATAAAGAATCTTCAAGGGGAAAATCCCTTGAGCGTCGGGGGCGCCGGGAGAGTGTTAACGAGTGGCTAATGCGATCGGGGGAAGGGACGCAAACGGGGCAAAACAAGGGGGGGGAAAGAAAATGATTCGTGCTGAAATCCGCACGAGGGTCCAAAACGGAACTGCATCTAAAGATGACAAGTGAGAATCGCGCGGCGGACGACCGCGGAACAAGAAAAACGTCTGTAGAACGACGTCCGGGGGGAAGGAAAGAACAGAAGTTCGAAAATCGGAAGAAAAAGAAGTGGGCTTCCTTAAGAAGGCTCGGAAAGAAGCAGACCAAGTCCACGGGGGGGAGAGGAGGAACAAGGGGAAAAAAAAAACACTCGAAGAGCAACCGCCGCGATAAAAAGAAACGATGGTAGTCGCGCTGGGAAGAAAAGAGACTCTACGATGGGAAGCCATTATTCCGTCGGAAGGGGCAGAGAGTCGGAATCGGGTTTGTGCTAAAAACGCGGGCGTCTCAAAAGAAGGACGGCGTGGAAACCTGAAACAAGGCCTGTCCTCGAGGCGCAGTTCAGAAAGTTAGTAATTCTCAGTCACAACGGAAGGACCGAAAAAAAAGACGAAAGAAGACTTCGAGGCGTGAAAAGGGAAAATCACGTGCGAACCGGCGACGAAAGGGGGAATTAAGGGGACGGCGTCTCTGTGAACCACTCCGAAAAACGGTACGTTTGATGTTGTCGGAGGAAGGGAGCACTGTCGAACCGGAACCCGCGAAGAGAGAACAATGAAGGGGCGGGGAGGCAAAAAAGAAGAATTAGCAGGGGGGGGAAAGGACCCGAGGAGATTAGCTAGCGAAGCAAACAGGAAACGTCTCAAGAACTAGAAAGAAAAAAAAAAGGTACCAATAGTTAAAATTATGATCGAGGGAGGAGGGGTGGAAGCGGGAGAACAGGAGGACTTATTTGCCTGAGGAGCAAAACCATAAAGCTAAAAAAAATAAGAGCCGAAAAAGCTTTGACACGCGAAGTAAAAATTCGAGACGAGGGGAAGAACCGAAGGAATATCAAGGAGATCTAAAGAGAGTCTGGAGGGGGAGGATCGGTTGACGGTGGCGAGAAACATATTTCGAAGAAAAACTTCATGCAAAACTCCGAAGAAAAGTAAACCAGGGGGGGAATTACGATTTAAAAAAAAAACCGTTAGGAGAGTACAGGGGATGTTCGGCGTAGTAAAGCGTTCCACGGCACCCCGGGACTTCGTTGGGTTTCGAAGGAACCTGGAAATCGAAAGGAGTCTTATAAGTGGGACACGGGGGGGGGGTTCTGGAGTTGTGAGCGGGAAGGGACTTTCCAGCGGACAGCGGAGAAAAACCGCAGCCAGGAGGAGACGTTAGTCCGCACGGTCGGAAAAAACCAACTGGTAACTCTAAGTTGGAGCTGAAGATTTGGTGCTCAGTTCCTCTACCGACGGAAACTCCGAGGCAAGAACCCAAGAAAAGTTAAAGAGCGATGCGGGGCAAAGGGAGAGCTGCCGTGGAAGGGGAAAAAAAACCTCAAGCAGAAGGGGGAGGTTAAGAAGAGACCCGAAAACTAACAGGGGGCCTATCCTTCCGGGTTAGCAAAAAACCGGAAGGGATTATAAATAAGAAGAGGCTCCAATTAAGGCGGGTTAATCTAGTATCCCACTCCGGGGGGGGTCTGGTAGAAAGGGGAGACTAGAAAGGAAGGTCCATCACAGGAAAGCTGAGTATCGAGAGACCGAAAGGGGAAAGGGCGCACAAGACAAAGAAACTGTGAAAAAGACTGCCACTAAGCAGAGCAAAAAACATAATCGTGGAACTTCCCCGGGTACGCGGAGGAGGAGGCCGCAAAGCCCAAAAAATCGCTGTACCATTAAAAAGGCCAAAGAAAAAGCAGAAAAAGTTCGGAAAAAGAGGGGCTCGAGGAGAAACTAGACCAAGAAGATAGGGCTCCGATCCAATAGGAAAAAGAGGCGAAACCGACTTCCGCGCGACCTTTCGGCAACGAAAAAAGAAGAAACACAAAACAACAAAGGGGGAGGGAAAAAGAGAGCTTCGGAATCTTGAAGAAAAAATTCCCCAAAGAGTCAGGAGGAATTTAAAAGGACGACTTGCATCTAAATCGATGGGTCGTTCGCTGATTACATAAGCTTGTTTAAAGGGATGAAATCCCGAGTTGGGGGGGGGATCCTCTTAAGGTGGGGCAGTCTTACCCCTCAGAATTTCCGCGGAGGGAACCTTGAGAGGGAGAATATCTATGTGGAAAGAAAATTTTGTATCCATAAAAAGTCTACGGGTGTGCTTGTCTAAGCCTTTCGACAGAAAATAAAAACTTTTGGAAGAAAAAAAAAAAAAAACTTATAGGAAAAGAACACGCGCAACCCCATAAAAGACCTGTGAAATTCCATCTCGGGGGAAAAGACTAGGGGAGAGGAGCCCGGAAGGGGGAAAAGTCTAGGGGGGGGTAAATCTTCCCAGGTTGGGTCAATGACGGACGGAAAAATAAAGTTTACCAGAACTGTATCGAAAAGCAGAATCCGGAATGGGGGTCCGACCCGGCCAGATCCGCACGGTGTCCACTTCCAAACAACCCCACCAGAGAGGAAAAGATTGCTCCACCCACTTGGGTCGGGGATGATCAGGGGAGCTTCGTTGGCGAAGGGGGGGGGAAAAAACATGTAAACGCAGACGTGAGGGACTCTCCTTTTAGGACCCTACACACCTGAGGGAGGGATACAATCTTCTGACGGGGGGGGGGTAAAACGCGGTAGAACTCTCACCGGGAAGAAAATCACACCTTCCCTACGAAAAAATGTGAGGAGAAACTTCGCAAGGGAAAATTTAGGCCAGGATGCATCGCGAGCGAAACCTTTTAGAATCAACGACGGGGCAGTAAAACGTTTTGACGGTGACCGACAAGCCGAAAGGTTCGGAGGGGGGGCGAAATCAGTGCCCTTAGGGGAAAAAAATGAGAGTTCCCTCGATTGGTGCGTCGGGCAACCCAGCGGGAATCTGGTGAGCCGGCCGGAAAAAGACTCCCAGGACTAAAGAAAATCTCTAATTGATGGGAGAGCCGGGAGAAAAAGAAAGAAATCGAAGTAGAAAAACCAAAAATGCCCAACTTCCCGCTGATGCAGTAGGAGAATTGATCTCCGCTGCTGATCAAGAAAAAGAGCCGGGAAGGGGGGACGCCCCAGGGGGAGGAACTAAGAAGAAAGGAGAGCCGATTCAATATTGGGACTCCTCGAGTGGGGCTTAGGGAGATTTGGAGCCGTCGAAGTGTCAGAGGGTTTGCACCAAAAAGCACAAGAAAGAAGTACTCGGGAGGACCAAAATGAAAATCTTCCTTCAGACTCGGCGCGCAAGGATCGATCTGTTCCAGCATGCGGCTTCTTGAAGCGGCGAATTCCGCAGAAAAAAAAAAAGCAGAAACGTAACAATCGGAGAGGGGGTGATTCGCCCGAGCGTGCCAGAAATTCGTAAGAAAGGCAAAAAAAGGAAGGGCATTCCAACGAGTGCCAGATCGCAGGGCTTCAGCGTCCACCAAAGACCTCCTTTCAGGAGGAGATTAGAACACGGAGGGGGAAAACGGTGTTTTGGGGGGGTTTGGTGTGGGGGTTTTTACTTCCAGTACGTAAAAAAGAATGGTAAGGAAGGAGAATGATTCCACTAAAACCCAGGCCCTCCATTCACAAAAAGAAAGACCGGCCACCCCGTCCCATTATCGCTAAAAAATAATTTACATGCTAGCAGAAGAATTTGCGGGAAAAACTACCGGGTCAAAAAACATCGATGAGGGGAAAAGGTCTATTTATAAGGGTGGAAAAACTTCGATGGAAAAGGGGTCCTCATGTGGATTCCCCAAGGTCATCCCTAGGGAGGAGGATCTGACTGAGAAAAAGAATCCCGTCCCCTTAAAATCAAGGGAACGACCCGAGGGGGGGGCCGTTACCAAAGTACTATATTCTGACGAAGGGCAGAGGGTCAGCTCTGTTCAAGAGTAAGGGGGAATCAAACTGGTCACAAAAACGAGGATCATTTCATCGGAAGTGGACCGCAGTAAAGTCGTCCAGCCCGGGAAAGGCATGCAAAGGACCAATGGTTGTGATAGAAAAGAAGTCGCTGAAAAGGGGAGGTTCGCAACACACCCTCAAAAGAAAAGACGCGGACCAAGGGGGGATTAACCACGGGGTGACTAGGTATGCCAAAAAGAAAAGGTTGAAAACCGGTCTTCGCTCCCATTGGAAAACATACGACCCCAGAAAGAGGAAAAGTTTGATACTCCAATCGGGAGCTCTTCCGGGGAAGTTGGAAGAAGGGAGATATCGCTGGGGGGGGGGGGTCCGTATAACACGAAGATGAAACAGCACTTCACTGGCCTGAACGACGACTGGAAAAAAAAGGCTGTGAAGCGAGAAGGGGGGTGCGAAAGATCTCCGGAGAGATTCCACAAGAAGTCCAGCTTAAAAAAAATCAACGCAAAAAGCTCCGAAAAGGAACTCTAGGATCTCTGAAAGAAAAAGGAGAGTAGAGGGAATAACTTTGCCACAAGGGTCGAAGAAAAAAAAAATCGTCAAGAGTGAGAGGACTCTTGATGGAGAGATCAACGAAAGCATCGAACCTTAGGACAAAGGACTAAAAGTTCGCGGGGATCCTGCAAGGGAAGGTCGAAGGAAAGAATTTCTGAACGTTTTAAAAACCACGATCTCCTACCTTCTGATTTTTGGTCCCAGAATAAAGATGACTCAGAAATGAGTACATCTAGGGGGGTTTGGTGACGCAGAAGGGGCTATTCCCGCCCCAGTACAATAGGGATCGCGCTCGAAACCGCAAATCATTGGGCAAGAGAAAAAAAAAGACGTCACGGGGGAATACAGAACCGCGATGGGCCAGGGGGGGAGGCCGCGAGTGCGAGGCGACGGTTAAGAAAATCTTACGACAGGCAACGCGGGGAAGCAATGCAAGAGGGGGGGGAGAGGCATGCGCAGAGGGGGGGGGGGGGTCCACCGGGTTGGAAATGAACTAAAAAGACAACTGATCAGAGGAGTCTAATCTTAGCGGATCGCAAAGGGAAGGATGTAACTTCCCATCACTTCAAGGGGAGTACGAGGGAGGGGGAAAAGACCTCCAAAAGAGGGGAAAACCCCTCTTGAAGACGGGGGGGGGGACTTGTCGTTCCTCTGATCAGACGGAAAGACTTTGGGGTGTTAGGGAGGATTACGCAAAGAGGGAAGGAAGAAATTCTCGCAAACACCGACGCGAAAAATCGGGGCAGGTACTAAATTGGGGGGGGGGGTCACTCGCTGTGGACTTTACGCTCATACTACAGGAGGGTGGAAGAAAAGGTCAGGGGGGGGTCGTGCACGGGGGGGCCTTCAAACCCTTTGAGCGTGGTTTATTTTGCGCACATGGGAAAGTCCTGATTACAAATGAAGAGAGAGTCAGTGGGAGAGAAGTAAAGGTGCCGCGGAGGCTCATAGGAACTTTCTTTCCGAATTGACCAGTCTTCCAATTTTCGAACAGAGCAGAAAACGCCTTTCACGCGGAAGAGAAAAGGGGTACGAAAAAAAAAAAGTTAATGGTTCACAGATGCTTACACTCTCGCGACGGGAAAAGGTTCGTGTGGGCGGAATTTGGAAGGCGAATATCAAGTCTACTAACCGCTCAAGGGGCAGATCTAAAAAGCAGGACGCGCATGGGAAGTCGATGGTAGAGTTTTGTCCAAGCTACGGACTAAGAGAAGTCTGTTCTACCGTAATCTACAAAGTCGAAGACTCTCAACGCTAAAAAAAAGGAAAAGGCATTATCGATCAACCAATCTGGGGCGGGGAGATAGAGGGAGATCTGGATGGGGGTTAACGGGGAATGATCAGGCTTGAGGATCAGAGCTAGAGATCAACCTGACTATCCATAGCTCATAGGGGGGAGACCAGAAAGCGTCCGAGAGAGCTTGAGAAATTGTAGAAGAAAAAGCTGAATACGCATAAAGGAGAAGAGGTTGCTTACGGGAAAGCGGTGAGAGGCGGAAAACCAGGACGCTAGGACTCAACACTGAGGCCAGAACCTCGTGCAACAGGGGAAAATATCGGAGAGGTCTTTAGCAAGGAGGAAGGCAGTCCAAAACCGTGGAGGATTGTCGGCTGGGACACTTTCCAACGTCGAAACAAACTCGAGAGACGTCGAACGGTGTCGGCAACGAACTCGGAAGGGGAGTGTAGCTTGTCGAGAAAAGGGGGAGGTGTGTTCGCCGGGGGGTGTCCGGGGGCGAAACGGGGGGGGGTTCTTAGTTCGGGGGGAAAGGGGGGACGGTAACCCCACAGAACCCTATATGTCCTGGTGTCGGGACGACGAAAGTCGCGGTTCAAAAACGTGGCAGAGGGGGAATTTGGGGGGAAATCTAACACAAATCTTTCCTATTCGGAAAGGGGGGGGAAATCAAGGGGTGAGAATCAAGGATCGCAGTAGTAGGAAGGGGAAGTGACATTAAAGAAAAAATCATCCGGAGGTATGGCGGGTTCCGAAAGACCACAGAATACTCTACATTTTTGAGATCCTTATCAAGAACAGGTCGCCCACACCAACAAAAATGAAAAAAAAAAAAGGCCCGAGAGGGCGACAAAAGTCAAAGAAAGTAGTTTGCAGAGAGAAACGGCGTAAAGGGAGGGGGGGGGGGTATGTGACTAGGAGCAACGATTACTTGCTATCCAGAAACCTCCCAAACTGGGGGAAAAAAACTGAAACTGGAGAAAAAGACAAAAGACTCCTGGTGCTAAAAGCAGGAGGGGGGAAAACCATCGATTCGTGCTATCACTGGGGGAAGCGCAAAGGAAGGTTCCGAAAACGAAAAAAATCGCTTAGTCAAAGGAAAAAGGCCGACGCGTCTCATGAAGAAGGGAATGACACGCTGTCTTACTTAGAAACCCTTATAACAAAGAAGACGAAGGGAAAAAAACGATAAAGAAAAGGTCCTCGTTGAAAGGGGGGGGAATTCCGCGAAGTTAGGCAAACTACAGACTCTCAAAAAAGGGAAAAGGGATCTAGCAGGGCCTCAGTAACCTTAGCGAAGAACGCTCCGTCAGAGGACAATACTACGGCGCCGAGGGTCGGGGTCGTTCGCAAGGGATCCTGGGAGAATAAGATTTTCCAAAAAGAAAGGCTGGCCGTGGTGAACTGTAAGCGACTTGGGGAAAGAAACTTCCGGAGGGGGGAAAGAGGCCAAACGACACGACAAGGGGAAAGACGACTTGGAACCGAGCAGAACCACGGCAGAGTTCGGGAGCAAAAGCGAGCGTAAGAAGTCGGGCGGTGGAAGCTCAAAAAGTAGAGAACTTACCATAAAAAAAAACTCCTAAACCTCCTGTACTCCATCGCTGAAACGCTTAAGGGGGGGCTCAACTAAAGGGAAAAGGGGGGAAATATCATCTTACCAACCGTTTGGGGGGGCGCGACGGCGGGGGAGGCTGTTGGAAGAAGATTCGCTCGTAACGGAGAACGGCTAGGGGGGTCCTGTCAAACGAAAAAAAAGAAGAAATTGAAGGGAACTTGATTAGACCCGACTCTGGCGCGATCGTATCCGGGGGGAACGGGTGGGTCGAGGAAGGAGCAAAAAAGGAAAACGAGCGGGGGGGCTGCCCCAAAGATTCCGAACACCGGCGCGCTCAACGTTCGAGGGGAGTTGGGAAGGAAAGCTTTACGAAGAAAACGGAACACCTTAGCAATTCCCCACCGCAAAGGAAGTTGTGCAAAAAAAACTCGCCGACCACCCCTTTCAACCGAGAGCGCTCAGAAAAAAATTTCAGAACCGTCAACTACGCCAGTCCGTACGTGGGGAAGGGAAGCGCTTGTAAAGAAACTCCGCCACCGAAAAGGGGGACTAACTGGGGGGAGGAAGAAGCCCTGCGGTAAGGAGAAAAGGTCACCGGCGGGTGAAGCTCGGATTTTCTACGATGAATGCGCCTCGGGGGTTAGCCAAAAGCCTGCAACCGGCCAAGATCTCGCGAAAGAGGAAAATGGGCCTTTTTAGGAGGGAAAAAAACACGTAATCGTGAAAAGTCGTCTAACTGAAGGGGAACGGTTCTCTACAGAAGGGGTCTTGTAAGGGGGAAGGGGTGTAGAGGGGGTCTACTCAATGAAGAGCCGATCCGTACCTCTTACAACTGGGACACCGAAGACGACCGTCAAGCAAGCCGCGAGAAAAGAGTTGCTGTATAAAAGGGGAGCCTTGAGAATTGAGACTTTGCCATATTCGTGTCGGTGCAGAAGGACGAGGAAGATGGAAAAAAACTTAAGACGTCAGCGCGGCAGCACGTGAGAAAGTTTAAAAAAGAAGTATACGGAAGGTCCGGGCGCCTTAGGTAAAACACGAACACCGGACACGTCAAGCCGGAGTGATTCTCAAACCGCGACAAAGACTCTGAAAGGGGGAAAGGAAAAGAAGCGGCCGGGGGGGACAAGAAGAAGCGAAGTCGGCTCGCGCGTTGCGGAAACGGAACCGCCTGCACTTCGAATACAACGGTGAATGTAAAGCCGGCAAAACTGAAAAAGGTCGGACCGAGGGGGGAAAAAAATCCTAGGGGAGAAGGACCCCTCAGTCCGCACCCCTCGCCAACCGCCAGGCAAAACCCGAAAGGGAACAACCCGCCCATGCTCAGAAAGGGGAAGAAGTCGAGACGGCATTGCTGAAAGAAGAGAACCCCAACGATCGATTTGATCGAGGAGGCGTGTCTACAACTTGAGAGGGGACTTTTCGTCAACAATGGAGAATGATAAAGGGAGAGGGGCAGCCGGGGGGAAAGGGATCTGACAAACAAGTCACCAGACCTCGCAAAGGGAGGGGGAGGACGGGGTCGACCTAGGGGGGGAGGTCCACAATAGCGGAATCAGCGAAGTTGGAAAAGTTCTTACCTGAGCGCCGGCACTCGCTGAAGGAGATCAGTTTAAGGGGGGCCAAGTCAGTGGACCCGTGAGGAAAAGCCGAAAAAATTGCAAAAAAAGTTGAACAACGAAGAAAGAAGATCACGCTAAATCGCCCTAGGAGGAGAAAAGGCCTGAGCAGGAAGCTATCTCAAAGGCAGTGCCGCGGTGGTAGGGAAGAGGGGTAAAAAACGAGATAAAAGGAAGATGGGAATACTCAGACCGGAATTCACAATCTTAAGGTGATACGAAATCTAGACTCAGTGAGATTATAAACCAACGAGGAAAACGTTGTGGGAGAACCCGCAGACTAAAAGGAGTGCAAGGAGGGGAAGGGCCCTGCGACCGAGTGATCAGGGGGACGACTTGAAGAGAAAACGCCTGGCGGAAGAAAACTTCCGCGGCACGAGAAGAACCATACGATGGAAGGAACCTCTCGGCCAAAA
>Ga0179593_1632365_pt1 | contig 19737 bp, 24 predicted proteins | sample CZODoug2_1_08_16_FD_185931 | JGI IMG/M metagenome (GOLD analysis project Ga0179593, IMG submission 185931) | Vadose zone soil fungal communities from Angelo Coast Range Reserve, California, USA - CZODoug2_1_08_16fungal (PacBio error correction) | ecosystem: Environmental > Terrestrial > Soil >...
GAAAGGGGAAGTGTCTCTACAACGGGGAAGCAAACTAGATCGAAATCGAGAGTCCTTTCGATAAGGGCAGGCGGTCGATCCTCTCGAACGCCCTCTGAAGGAAAGGGGCAAAAAAGTCCAGAAGGGAAAGAAATGTGCAAAGGGTCTACAATGAGAATAGAGCGTCACGAGGGAACGAATTCTCAGAAATTGTATATTGGTAATCTTATAGAGGTCGCGGGCGAAGGGAGAGGCGGGCTGAGTGAACGCAAACCTTTACCGTTTAGAGCTGCACCCCGGTTCTAATCATAGGTACAGACACAATAGCGCAGCTTGCTTCAAAGTCAGTAATTAGCCGACGAGGAGGCCAGCCCTCTTGCAGGGGGAGAGGATCCAGTGGGGTCCATGAATGGGACTCGTTCCGAAGGGTACACTGGCTACAAGTAAGAGGGAGCGTCTGCCTGAAAGGCCAATTTCACCAACGAGGTGAGAAAGAAGAAACCTGCATTTAGAAATAGAGGGTCTCATGATAGAGCTGAAAATTGCGGTGAGCCTTGGTGGGAATGCCTTCTTTGAGAACCAAACAATTGGGAGATTGAAATCGCGCGGAATGCTAAACGAGAGCCGGGGGGTATCGGCCGGGAGTCTGTCCCGCGATCTGTTCCATGGGGGTGGCATGCAGACTGGCCGGGACAGATGGGGGGAACGGGGATTAAAATAGTCTACCGATGAAGGTGGACGCGAACCCAGGTTGTCATGGGAGCGTCCGTCCCATAGGTGTTCCTCGCCGGAGGAGGGACCAAGGGGGGAGTGGGGAGACGGCGTCGCGCTGAAACCGTAAGTCCTGAGGCCTGACGAATGAATAGAAGAAGGCCCTTATTTAAGTCATCTGTTTCAGGGGACAGGAATGTCGCCAAGAAAAGGACTATTTGAACGGAAATTCCTCGCCTTCTCGAGGAGTCCACATACATCCTGTGAGTGAACAGGACTTGGTCGGTCAGGGGAAGGGGAGATTAAGGGGGCCTGAAATGAAAAAATTACATCAAAAGCAACATCAAAGAGGGTGAATTGCCAAACGTCTGTCTATCGTGGAAAAAAGAATGAGGCTCTGTGGGGAGAATTGGCGCTGACGACGGGGGGAGCGTCAGGGAAAGCCCTCCATGGGAAGAAAATAGACGATAGACAGTTCCTCTCGTCGTACGGAAGTTCCTTCCTTTTCCTGAGAAAATGGTCTCCGGTAAAAAGGCAGCCGAAGGGAGAAACCGAGAGGGATAGGCGTCGATAAGGAAGGCCGGACTCTTCCATACAAAAAGACCTAAAGTACTCTGTGAGCCGAGGACGGCTAAAAATAGGGAACGAGGGGCCAACTGAAAATTCAGGAAAGATAACCATTGACATGAATTAAGTGAAAGCAAGTACTCGTGCGGGTAAAACGATTTTGCTCTGTAGAAAACCGTGCCAGTAGGGGGGGTGGGAGCCATATAAAAGGGTAACCAGATTGCATGATAGGCCTGGGAAGGCAAACTGGGAAAGTTAACTATGCTCGTCCTTACAACCGTGAGAAAAGAAGAGTCTGGGAAAAGCAAAGCGGTGCATCCCGCTTCTAAAGGTGGTTCAAAGTGTGGGCCTACAAAGCTCGCCGTAGATGGTGGCCGGTAAATACAAAGAGAGTGCTAAAAGGGGGAGGGCCGCACATGCCGTGGGCGGGGGCACAGAAAAGGCGTTGGCGAAAAATGTTCCGAAGAAGCGCGGCATAGTGAAAAAAAGAAAGCAGCGGGAGGAGAGGGGTCTTAAAGAAAAAATGGCACATCTGGGGGGGTTCGTGCCGTATGGAGCTCCGCCGGCAAAGCAGAAGGACAATAGGGAAAGACAAGGATAGAGGGGGCGGGTAATTCTCAAGAGGAGACGCTCATCAAGTTAAAAAACTCATATCCATCTTTATAAAGGGGATACCAGCCGCTTTGAGAAAAAAAAAAGATTCACGCGAGATGAGGGAATGTAGGAAAAAAAATTGATTTTCGTGGAAGTAAAAGAATTCCGGCAAAGTGACCAATAGGTCCGAGAAAGACACATACGTTGATAGGGGAAAAGACATCCTTGAGGAGGATTTTTTCGCCGGTGGGGGGCTTTATCATCGGAATTGCATTTTAAAAAATGAAGGGTGGGGGGGGGGGGATCACGACCTGCGCACATGCGAAGCGTGAAAAACTGTGCGCCGAGAAAGGGATCGGCCGGGAGTCATGGAGCCGAGAACGGGGGATCTGGAATGCTCGGGCCTTCAACCGAGGAAATCGTGCTGCAGTTCGCAACGACCCAAGTTCGGCCTAAATGGAGAAACCAACACCAAGTTCGAAGTAAAAAAGAGGTGGAATGAGGAAGCGTAGAACAAAGACAAGTCAGAGGGAACGAAATGACCAACGATCTGATAAAAAGATGGCGGGGGGTAGCACTTGAAGAGGAAAAAATGGCAAAGGGGACCATGTTAATCCTGGGGTCTTCCCGCAACGGGGGGACGTCCATCGGGTTCAGTCTCATCTCGGGGGAGCGTGAAGGATAGTGACTCCCAATTTGTAAAAAGATCTCTGCAGCGAAGTTCTTGACGCGCGTTGAGCGTTCGCTTTCTTGAAAGGGGGGCCAGGTGCAAAGTGTCAAATCATCCGAAAAAGATGGGCTGGAGGGTCTCCTTTCGGCAGACCGTACAGGACAAAGTCGCAGTCAAGGCAGGAAAAGACACGAAAAACAAACGAGGACAGTTCCAAAGGCTGTGGGTGGTCCTGAGGGGTGTCTCACGACCACACGCTAATGAGAGAAAAAAATTGGTGCGGAGGCACAGAGCGTGTATCCAGCGATCTTCCCTGGTTGGCCACGGCACGAGCTGCTGAAAAAAGAAGTCGGAAAGAAAAAAATTCTGCTTGTGGCAACACCGTCCAGGGCATAGTGAAGGGACCGGTTTTTGCCGTTGGCGCAATCATCTCCGGCTGGTCACGCCGTGGAGGGAAAAATACAATACGAGGGCACGCGAAGAAAACGCAAGGACGTGTCGCTCCTGAGAATTCGGGGGTGCATTGTATACGCAACGCCGAGGACAAAGACTGTTGGGGTTGGGGTTCCGAGGGTTTCATAGGAGCGCCCGTGCCGCCTGTCTCTGGCGGACGAAAGAGGGATAGACGAGAGCGGTGGGGGTCGTTGCGAGCGGATCGGGGGAAAAGGGCGACGGCGGCCCGGGGGAAAGCCTACTAAGGAGAGTGTCGCAGACAATTAGATAAGGGGCCAGTAGTACAAGGCCCAGCGACACTAGCGCAGGGAAAGCCCGGCCAGCGCTCATGGCTGCCAATCCTTCCGAAGGGCGAATCCACCCAGGGGGGGGAGGGGGTCATCACTTGGGGGGCGAACAGGTGAAAGGGCCAATCTGATCAATTAGCCGGGGGCTTTACACACCTCATGCTATTTTACGCTAAGACGCTCACGAAAGGGAAGGCATTGTGAGCACCTGAGGGCACTGCCAGGAAAAGGTAGTTCTCCTATAGGGGGGACGAGAATCCCGGCATGCCTGCTGAAATCGTCTTCACCAGGCAGGATTCCGGTGAGGGGGAGGTTGGATAAAAACCGAAACGAGTGGGGGAAGCCTGACAGCACTTCGCGAAACCGAACCGTGCCGTGCGAGAATATGACCAGGGAGCATTTCCTTACACAAAAAAATCGGTCGCGGGAATTAGAAGGGGGAGGGGCCAAAGGGTGTAAAAGGTTCACACGACAGCCGAGGTAGACAAATGGGAACAAGCCTCGCCGAGGTACATCTGCAGAAAAAAAAAGATTCCTATCTCAAAGAGAGGTCTCGAAAGGAATGGGGCGGGCGGGGGGCAAAAGAGCCAGCGGCAAGATAAACTCCACCACCATGGGGGGGGGGGAAGCGACCGAAGATGTCACCACCCTTATCACCGCAAAAGCCCAGGGGACCACAGAAAAAAACCTCCAGTTCTAACGGGATGGATTAACGGTGTTGGGAGAGGGCGGGGTTGGGGTGTTTTCTGTATTCACAAAAGCGTGTAGGGAAAGTTGATGGGGTCTGCAACATTTCGGTCTGGTGGTTATAGGGGAGCCAGGGCTCCCGGGGATGTGCTACCAGGCACCCTGCTATGGCTGGGGGGGGGATTTCTGCAATTGAAAAGAACACTATATAAAGGGAAGGGGAGTCCAAACCTAGTAAACGGGGGGGGGGAAGCCAACGATAGCCGGACGGTAGGTTCTTATCTAGGGGCGTGCACAAAATTCGAAAAAAAAATCCCTCTACTTCACGCGGGGTGAAATCCATCTCAGAGTGCCTAGAGGTGAAAGTCGTCCCCGTGACGTATGGAGAAACTTTTGGGGGGGGGGCCCTTCGGAAAGGCGCGCACAACCGAATCTTCCCATTTCCTTATACTAAAAGGGTACGCTGTTTCGAAGTCAAAGGGTAGGGGAGCAGCAGGAGCAGGGAAGGGGACCATAGTAGTATCGTTGCGACAATTCGGTGAAATCCCCATAGATGGGCAGCCACAAGGGACATCTTGTCGGACGATTCATAGGAGGGGCCAGGACGGCTATCTTCGACGACACAAAAAAAGGAGGAGATAAGAGGGGGAGGGGGGAAGGATGGAACTGCCGCGCGACTCGGAGAAAAAGGCTCTGCCAACTGAGGGAAGATCAGAAAGAGGTCCTAGAGGGGGGGAGAAGCATTGATGGGAAGAGGACAAAAAGAATTGCTACACACAATCGACGACGAACTCACAATGGGCCGAGAGGTCGTGGCATCATCCCTCCTTGAGGGGGACAAAGAACCGCGGAGAGGCACGTGGATTACTGTCACAGGAAGTAGAAGGGGTGGGTGAATGGCACGTCATTGAAGCGGCATACTGTGCTCGCGGTCCCGCGAAAAAGGTTGTCGTCTTTTCAACCAAAGTGCAGAAGATAACTGTAAGAAAAGAACGGTAAAAAAAGATTATCGTGCGCAGGAGCAAACCCAGGACGTCTGACACGTTACGATGAAAAAAAGGGGTGAATGGTTCTGTTGAGATAGCAAGGCGTGATCGCAATCTCATAGCCAGTGAAGACGGCAAAGAAGGAAATATGCCGAAGGGAGAAAGCGGGGCGTAATGAACGCGCGAAGGGGGGCTCCAAAAGGAAATCCGTTGTAAAGGGGAACAACGCGGCGCTCTAAAAGTGCCAGGAAGGGGTGCGCCTCTCGAGCTGGGATAAAAGGGCGGGGGGGCGGGGGGAGGGGGAATCCTGAAGAAGCCCACCAGTGGGGAGCGCTAACGGGAACTAAAAATAAAAAGCCCAAGAAAATGCGGGGGTCTACGCCTTAAAGGAATTTATCTAATCTGTGGGGACAGAGGAGGCGAGCATGAGGCCGCCGTTAAGATGGAACGGAGACCAAGGGCAGCCCGCAGAAGTCAGAAGATCTTCGTTAGGAATCTTCGGATGGTTTGGTGGAAAAAACCTTTACGGGGGGGTAAAGAACATGGGGGGGGGAAAGTGACGCCATATGTAAGGTCCTCAATCTCCTTGGATGGGAGGAAAAAAAAAGGGGAAGTTTCTGGGTTCGTCGTTCTCAATTATACCCAAATCATCCCGAAAAAAAAAGGGGAAGAAATGATCGAACCGAGACTTACACCAAGGTGTGTCCGAAGGGAAGAAAACGACCGAAAAGCTGGAGACCTGCTGTCGTTGGTCCTGGGGGGGGGGAGAGAAAAGGCATGGCGAAAGTTAAATCGGAAGGTAATGGAAGAGAGTTCCGGCTTGCCTGTACTGTGGGACACAAGGCGAAAGAAGCTGGGGTTGAGCGTCGCCATTCACCGATTGAAGAAAGAGGGAAGGGGGGGGAAGGGGCCCAAAAGAGGATGCGCTCGTGCTGGTTGCCTTATGGGTGATCAAGGACCGGTCCAGGAAGAGTGAAAACGAAGTCCGGAAAGCGGCGACCTGGTCTCAGCGCAACGTGAGAAAGCACCTGCCCAAAAACTCCGGCCAGAATTCTGAAGGTATGACGAATGGACGAGCTTAAAGAAAGAGCGACCCGATACGCGGCATAAGGACCGAATGACGCTAGGCCCGCTGTTCAAGGAGCAAAAAAAAAGGTCGGAAGGGCTGAGGCTGCAGGGGGGGGAGCGACTCCTCATTGCGCTGTCGGGAGGAATGCTAGGAGTAGGGGTCATCTGCCCTTCGTTAAAAAAGTGAATGTGACTTATTTCTCTTAAAAAAAAAAGGGAAAATGGGGGGGAGACCGGTGGTCGAGCACCAATGCATCAGAGGCAACCGCTCGGGGAAGAACAAGTCAACGAAAGAAAAGGCAGCTCGCCTTCTATAGAGCTTTTTTCCGTAACAAAAAAAAGGTGAGAGGCGAGGAGGGGGCCTCAGCGGAAGGCAATCCCGGAAAACGCAGAGTAAGTGTGTGTCCCGAGGGGACGGGAGGAGCGTGCTTCCCATCCCTAACGTTTTCTGAGGGGGAGGAAAAGAAAAATCTACGAACATAGAAGAATGATTTCGCCAGGCAAGAAGAATACATCCGACGATCAAATCATCTCAAGGCTCAAACGCAGAAGAAAGACGCCATTCAGTACGCCAGCTGGATGATAAAGAGGAGAAGCCTCTTTTGCTGCACAAATGAGAAGGGACCTTTGGGAGGAGAAAAATTGACCACGTAGGACCTCCTGGGGACCATGTGCATCAGGAGGAGTAAATGGATTAAAGGAGGGCAGAGACGGGGATGCTCTAGGCGTTGTGTTCGGATGAAGGGAGAGGAAAAACCGTTGGGGGGGTGTTTGGGTGGGATGAAGCGAACACTCGCGAGACCCGTTCCCTTTCAGAGGAATGGGGATCAAGAAAGGGGGATCGTCAATTGAAAATCCTAATGTGCCAAATAAAGCTCAAGGGAAAGAGAAGTAAAGGACTCTTCGAAGTGAAAAAAGTCGCATTTATATCGGAAAAAAAACCAACAAAGTCTGGCGAAGAAAAGTGGAATGTTCCATCCTCTCGGAAAAACAGCTCACGTATTTACGAGGATGGATAAAGGGGGGCTTAGAAAAAGAACCGGGCGTCTTCGGCCTCCTCCTTAACAAGTTTTGATCTCACTGAGACGCTGTTAAGAGTCTCAGGGGGGGGAAACCAATCGTAAAGGAAAGTAGAACAAGCAAAAAAAACTTCGATACAAAGAAGGGGAAGGGCGCGTCGATCAGAGCGTCCATGGTCCTTCGTTCTGAAAAAAAGGGGGGAGACATCATGCCGTAACCAGATGCTGGAGAGTTTCAGAAAGAAAGCGGGGAAAAGGCTATAAAGGACAGCGGAATGGGGAATCAAAAAGCACATTTCTCTGGGAAGTGTGGGGGTGGGAGGCAACAAAAACCTCCTATAACATTTCCGCTGGGTGAGGGCGAGTAAAACAAGGGCCGTCGAGCGGAAGGGTGTGAAAAAGAAAACTGGATGCCTGCCCTCTCGAAAAAGTACTTCGCATCGGGAAGGGGGGTGGTGGGGGAGGCGAAACGGGAATTTGGTGAAAGGGAGCAATCAGGACTGCACTCTGTTTCACGGTAGGAGTGGAACGACTGTATCAGAAAAAAAAAGCGCTAATTCTCTTTACGGAGAAGTGTCAGGTGGAAGTGACAAACGCCGCTGTGTACTAAGGGGGGGGAGGAAAAAAATGGGAAATCAGAGTGCCTTCATGTGGTCAAAAGTAAAAAAGGTATTCTTTCTCGGAAGAAAGGTTCTTAAAAGGGCGAGGGGCTCTGGGGGGTGGTTTTTCCTATTGGCGGGGCGATCGCGGGGAAGACCATTTGAGGCAAAGCAGTAATGACGCAGATTCGAGTCGCCGCCCGAGAGCATTTGCTTCTTTCGAAGAATGCTCAAAAGCCAAGGCCGGCCATAGAGAATTTCTTCAAGAAGGGAATCTTCGGACAAAAAGGTTCGCGGGTGTAGGAGGAGACTACATTAAAGCCCTCCGGGGTCCATCGGACTTTGCAAATTCAAAAACAGCGAAATTTGGTTTTAAGAACTAAAAGCGTCGGGACTGGCGGTACTCTCGCTTAAGAACGGGCCATAAGGAAGAAAATCGAAGTATCAATCCTGCATGCGTTGAAATAGTTCAGGCAGGTATAGGGGGGGGCGGTACGAAGGGAAATCAATGGGCAAGAACAAAGACAGAGAAAAGGGGCGGGCGAGAACATGAAACGCTTCCGCCGTCGTAGCCTCCTGAAAGGGGGAACGTGCACAGGGCCTTCCGGAGAAACTCCGCATGGGGGAAGGCGACTGGCCGGGAGTCTCGTCTTATAGGGGGTCTCCTTTCTTGGAGAAAGAGCGAGGAAAGTTGGGTCCTCGAAAGAGATTAACCTCTGGGGGATGTAGGTAGAGATAGAAAAAAATCCTGCTATTTCTAACGCAGGTTCGGGAACTCTTTTTTCATTGGAGGAAAGAGAAAACACAAGGAATTTCGGCGAAGGAACCGCGCTATGAAGAAAAACCCTTCCCTCGCGAAAAAAGCTGGCCGATATTCTTTCTCAGGAGGGGAAAGAGACAAAGCGCGGTGATGTCCGGGGCGTAGAAGCCAACGACAGCCGGACCGGGGGGGGTTGTTCGGATAGTGAGGGGGGTGGAACGACGAAACCGGCAGGGAGGCACGATTGGAAAGGAAGAGACATCTCATCGAGCATGAAAGGAAGTTAAACTCAAAGAGCTCTTATCGTTCTTGGAAATTACCGGAGGCGAAAAGAAATGGTTCGGGAGTGTGGGGAGAAAGAAGCGAGGCCGCCGAGCAGGGGGGGGAGAACTGAACTCTGGAAAAGGAAAGGGAACCTCCTTTTCGAGAGAACAAGCGAGGACATCGGCGAGAGGGCGAGGCGTACCCTGAAGAAACTCAAAAAAAGTGATAAAATATAGTAGGAGGAAGGAGGAAAATAGAACAAAGAGGGAAGCTTTTCACTCTCGCAAACGATGCAGAAAAAAATAGGTCAAATATTTCCTGAGGGGGATAAGAAGGGAGTCGGAAAGAAGAGGAACCAAGAAAATCTACGAAGCTAGTGTACGAGGGAGGGGCGAGAGCCTGAGCAAAGAACGCAGGTAAACGGTTATCATTCACTTCATAAATCGGATTACGGAAAAAAAAAGCTGCTGATCGAAACGTTGGCGTGTCTTGAAGGAAGGGCTAAGGAAGAACAAGAAGCTGTCGTTGGCTTCACCCCAGGGGATTCATAACCTAGACGGAGTCAGACGAAGGAACAGACTTCTAGCAAAGGTCGTGTCGAAGCGACAAGGGTCTCTTTCAAATAAGAAGGTCCTTGAAAAGCGCTGAAGAAAATCTTTTTCTCTGCTCCAACAGCCGCCAAGGAAAAAACGTCGGCCTCAGAAATAGGAGAAAAAGGGGGGGGTTCGAAAAGGGAGGTCGTTGATAACAGGGGGGTCCAGGTCGTTCATCTTAAACAAATTCTTGAGGGGAATCGTCTCTTGCGAAGAAGAGGAACCTTCTAACTAAAAGAGTAAGAAAGGGAACGGAAGAAAGGGACGGAGTAGGCAGCCGTCTTTAATAGGAGGTTCCTTAAAGGGCACCCAAGGGGGAGGGCATCTCTCTGAGGAAGCGGCAAGGGGGTGGGATATGTGGGAGAAGCCTCAACGACAAACGGTCTTTTTTCAGGGGGGGAGGGCACTGTCAAGGGGGGGGAGGGGGGCTGAAACCTGGAAGAAAAATACCTATTATAGAAAACGCATGGCAAGGTTTCGAGACAGAAAGGGAAAGATTTTTCTTGAATGGGGGGAGTCAAACACCTGGGATATGTTAAACGGGGGAGGGTAACTCCGCCAGTGGAGCTAGTGGTTCCGGGGAGAGGGTTTTAACACTTTTCGGGGGAGCTGATACGGATCCTTAATACTTAGACTACAGAAATAGAAACGAGGGACGTCTCCTCTGCAGGAAGGATTTAATTAAGGAGGAGGGGGAAAGGAATTGCTCTAGGAGGAGATCTGGCGCAAAGAAAATACAGTGTTTCCCTGAAGATGACTTCGCTTCAAGAAGGGGCGGGAAAAAGTTTCTCCACGAGAGGAAGCAAAAAACGGATCTCCCAGAGGGCGTCCTAGAACTGCCTGATCTTCCATAGAGGGGGGAGAAACCGGAAGGGGTCTGAATCTACACTAGAAAAAATCGGCACTTTCGCAAAGGGAGAAGCGGGTCCGTGTCATCGAACTTACAAGGGGAGGAAGTACTTCTCTCCGATTGGGGTGAGGAGAAAAAAAAGGGACTCTTGGTCCAAATAGAAAAGCGTTCAGGGAGAGGTTGCTCGCCAAGGAAGGGGGAAACAGTTGAACTAGCTGGAACACGGTTTCCTCCACCAAAACTGCCAGAAAAAGCTAGGAAATCCAGCAGAGGTAAAAAAAGTGCCCAGGAGCTCGCCGGAGAAAAACTTATTCGTTTTGGAAGCAAAAGTCAGAGAGTTCGGTCAAAAAAAAGCACATCCAGAAGGAAATCATGGCAAGGGGAACGCCCTAATCGCGAAAACTTTCTTCCCATTAAGTGGATGAGGGCTTGGGGAAAAAAAGAGAAGACCAGCATCAAGGAATTGACTCCGTGTCAACTCTCGGCACCCAGGACAAGAAAAAAGACTGCATAACCTATCAATTCCAGAAGTGGAAAAGAGACCAGAAGGGGAAAAAACCCATTACTTCACTCTCTGACGAAAAATTTAGTGGGAAAAAAAATGGTAAGGAATCCTCAGGAATAATTTACAGAAGAGTGGATTAAAAAAAAAGGTTGCAGAAGACATCTTTCCCAAGAGGTCTTTTTTCAAAGACGGGGGAGAATTTAATAGGAGTGCTCAGGGAGGTTGTTGTGTGTCAAAAATTGAAAGGAGAAGCCTGGAGTCGAACTGCTCCGAGGTCAGGGGAACTGTATCTTCTCCTAGATCGCAGAAGGGACCACGAAGCTCAGAATCCTTATCACGGCTTGACCTCTTGAGAAGGATAGGGAAGCAAACCGGGTTCTAATAGGGGAGAAAAACACCAATGTCTGCCAGGAAGCCTCCACATCTAGGGGGAAATCCGACCGAAAAATCCAAAAAGGGGGAAATGCACTGCGGGGTTATTCTGTAAGAGGCGGACCAAGGGAAAAGGCGGGGGATTCTTCGAAAAAACGCAAAGGGGTGCCAAGAAAGCATAGCAAACTCCGGGGGACGCCAATCTTCTGGGATCAAAGGGGAGAAAGAGGCAGAAATTGGAAGCGCTAAGGGGAGGAAGCGGCGTGAGCGTCGCTCGATCTTGGTCAAGGAGGGAGTGAAAAGAAAAAGATGTAGGGGCGTGCAGACCGAACGAAGAAAAAACGTGGCAAGAAAAAAAAGCACGCTGCCGCGCTTAGAGCTTCCCTGAAGACTTGGGAAGGCCTGGAGACAAGAAAAGGGGCCGCCGAGAAAAAAGGAATGGGGGGGAACGGGCCAACAGATAGGGGATCGCAAAGAGGAAATGGGTAGGGGGGCGGGAAAGGGAGCAAGGGCGAAGGAAAAGGACTAGTGGAAGGCGAATCATAGTTCAAAAAACAACTTGCCCGGTGGGGGGGGGGAAAAGGGGAACAAGAAAAGAGATCACAGAAGGGACGGTCGAAGCCCACCATACGACCGAATAGGGGGCGCCAAGCGCAATCAAAAATCCTTTCCTAAATTCGATGGAGGTCAGTATGACACCTCATGGAGAGGGGCGAAAAAAAAGGGCAGTCGGCTTCGGAAAGTGCAGGAGAGGGTGGAACGTTGGGGGGGACGCGCCCCTGCCTGGGACCGCCTGGACCTGCTGGCCTGAGGGAAAGTTCTTGGAAACGCGTGAGGGGATGCGCGTTCCTAAGTGGCAGGCCGAAAGAAGTGACGGCCGGTCGCGCCGGAGGTCTTCCAATTTCAGGAGAAAAAGGAGACATCCTGAGAAAAGGGGTCCAAGAGAAAAGAAGTCTGAGAGGTAAAGGGGAATCTCGTTATGTATCTGTGGAGGAAAAAACCGGGTTCTGGCCCAGAAACAATCGTATCTATTCCTGGATCCTCCATTCTGAAAAAGGATGAGGGAATCAAGCCGAATCCTTTCAGGCGGGAAAAAAGCGGCGTGCCGCCGGGAAGCATGCCGAACGCGGGAAGAAGACCGGCATGCCAGGAAGGCCTTCACGGTCAAGGATCCGGTGCGTTGGGGCTGAAACGGGCCGACCAAAGTCAATTGGCCCTTGACACCATCTAGACCAGGGCAGGGGAACCGCGGAGAAAGCAGATCGGTGAGATAACCAGGGAGGAAAGGAAGGCACTTGTCACCATTTCCTTCTGAGGGAAAGAGCGGCCAACTGAGGGGAGAGCTGGGGAAAAATCTGAGATGACGATGTGTCCTGGATAAGCGTGGGGATGGAAGCCAGCGTCGAGGCTTCCCTCACGGAATCTACCGAAAGTCACAGCAAGGGACATAGGAGGGGGGGGGAAAAATACTTTTCTATTTCGAAAATCTTCAGTGCGAGGACGCTTTGGTGACAAGGGGGGCTGCGGCTCCGTAGAAGGAAGAAGGAATAGAAGGGGGGAGAAAAAATTCGGAAAATGAGAAGAAAAGTCCTTCGGGGGGGAAAAAACCAGGCTAAGAAGTCTGTCTCATGCGAGTGCCTCGCACAGCGAGGGTATGTGAAAAAAAGGGGGAGAAAACCGGGGGCAGGAAAGCGGGGGGGTCTTCTCCCGGGGGGGAGGTCAGTCCCAAAAAAGGAGCCTCGATCAGCATCAGGGGGAGGACCTTCTTTCCAAAAAGCATAAAGAAGTATATGTTGCTCTTAAAGGGGGAGTGACAGTGAATGCGGATACGAAAGGGCCCATTTCTTGAGTTCGGAGATGAGTGTTTCTAATTCAGCGAGGAAGCGAAGCTTCTAAAGGACCTGAAGGGTACGCCTCGTTTAATGAAGTGGGAGGGGGGGTAAAAGGAGTGTCGACGATGTCAAACGTGGCGTCCTCTTAAAAAGATAAGAAAAAAACAAGGGAAAAATCGCCTGTCAGAAGAAAGAGGAAAGCATTTCACGGGACCAACGAGGAATGAAATTCTGAACTATTTCCGGGAGAGGGAATTTCGAGGAAAAGACGGCAACCCCGCTGAAGGAACACATTCATCGCCTACTAAATAAAGATGGAAAAGGCAGCGCATAAAAGAAAAAGTCTTCACAGGGGAGGATAGCATAAAAAAGATGGTATCTCACCCGAAAAAGGGTTAAAGGAAAAGGAGGGGAAGGTTGCTTCGTGAACGGAAAAGGGGCGACAAAGAAAGAAAAAAAGAGAAGCGTTTGGCTCCCCCGGTCTGGAATCGTACTCACCGCGCGCGGAAAAAACCTCTGCCAGCCTGTCAACGTGGGCGAAAAGTGTCCGCTGTCTCAAGAGGACCTGAATTTTTCTCAAAAAAAGAAGGACGCGAACAAAGGGGGAGAGTCTAAAACAATCTGCGCTCAAGAAAACGCCGGGGGAACAGCTAAAGAGGGGTGCGGGCTGGTCAGAAGAGGGTCTCCTTGTGGTGAGCTTCGGGGGGCTGCTTCCAACAAGAGGAGGAGGAGGAGAATAAAAATGCGAACTCTGACCGAAGAGGGATCGGAAAGCGCTGAGAATATGTCCGGGGTCAGGTTCATTCCTACGCAAGGGTGGCGTGAAAGATGGTTCACGGTAAAGTCTTCGACAGATCAAGGTACTCGTAAAGGTAAGTAGAAGGAACTCGACCTCCACTAGGGGGATCCTCTTTGGGGGGAAAATTGAATGTGAAAAGAAAAGCTACGCGAAAAAAGGATCCTTCCTTGGGGAAGACAGAAGCCGGAAGGGAATCTGGGTTAGAAGGAAATAAAAGGGACCAGCAAGAAAGGCTTGTCCGATGCTCGTAGTCGGTCAAAGAGGGAAGGGGAAAAACGCCTGGCGGCCAAAAAGGAAAAGTTGCGTAAAGTTTTTTCGAGGAAAGATCAATCTGATGGGGGGGGGAGTTAAGGGCCGGAGGCGGCCGGGGAAATGAGGCGCTGGGGAATTGTCTCTGACAGGGGGGATGCTGCGAAGAAGGTCCATGGAAGGAATACCCGGGGGGGGGAAAGGAGGGTCTTTCCTTCCGGGCGCCGGAAAAAAAAGTCTCACTCGCGCGCTCGAAACTAAAAAAGCTCGGAAAAGGGGTCGGAGGAGAACCTTCCGGTCGCAGGGAAGAATCAGGAAAGAAGAAAAAGACGCCGAGGACGACAGGGGCTGTTCCTCGGGAAAAAAAAAAAAGGGGAGGGGGTCAAAAAAAAGGGGGGGAAGGAATTCGATTGGAGGAATTGCGAAGGACCGTTGCAAGGTACGTATTGGGGGAAAATCCATCGAAAACGTGAACATCGTGTTCGGGCGGGGCTGGCCAAAAAATCAAGGGAGTCCGGGGGAACCCGCATCTGGAAAACCTTGAAGAAAAAAAAAAGAAGCGGCCGGCCATAAAGAGCGCCTGAAAAAAGGCAAGCTCGCCGGGATGAACGGATCTGTTGGCCGAAAAAAAAATCAGAGGGGTCGTGTTGACATCCAGACAAGAGGAGGAGTGGCATGGGCAGTGGAAGGGGAAAGCGTCGAAGGGCTGCCCCAAAGAAAAAAAAAAAAGATCTGAAAAACCAGCATCTGTTCGGCAATTGGCGCCGGCCTTCAATCCTAGGACGACAAGATGGAAAGGCTCAACGGAAGGTCGAGGGGGATGAATACCAGCCGCTTGGGGAAAAAAAAACCCGGGCTTAAAGATTCGACAGTGAGCTGCACACAAGCTGCGTGAAAGGAGCCGCCGGAGTCAAGGGGGGGGGGGAAGACTGTTCAGATGAAAAAGGAGTTGAAATCGTTACCTCCCTTCCTGGAAGGTTCGCACGGTCGAAGGAAACGGGGTCGGAAGGGTTTGTGGGGGGGGATCCGCAGGCAGGAAACCGGAGTCAAAAACGATTCAGAGTATCGGCGCCGGGAAAGGGAGAGAGATTTGAAAATTGCGCCAAAATCTCGGAGACGGGGACCTGTCGCCCGGACCCGTGGGTCGACGCCCAGAGAAAGGAGAAAAAACACAATCCGGGGAAAAAAAAGTGTGGAGGAAGAAACCGGGACACTGCGAAAAAGACCTTCTTTCAATCCGCGGCTGATGGAAGTTTCTCTTAAAAAACTCTGCTAAGTGCTTCTTCCGACTTCCATGGGCATCATAAGCGTGGAAGGGGGGGGAAAAGGCGTTACAGGAAACTTCCGACCATTTTCTCCATCTGGCTCTGAAAGGACTTGTAGCGCGCTGGGGGGAAGAATCTTGGGAAGGGGGGAATGCCGATGCCGAAAAAAGGGCTGGTCGAGGAGCTAAACACCTCAGCCACCGTCTGAGGGGGCACGCTTCAAAAAAAAGTAGGCGTCGTAATCGTAGGGGCAAAAAAGGAACCGCCGATCAAGGAAAAGAGGTGTGGAAAAAAAAGATCCGTGCTCACGCCGGGGCTTCCCTGGTAGTGGAAGGAAACAGCTGTATGGGGAGTTGAGAAAACCAGATGCGGCGACACCGGGACTAAAGAGATGTCAAAAAAAATTTTGTCCTTGGGCAAAAGCAGCTCCTTCCCAGGGGCAAACTTGCACACAAAAAAAGATGCACTTTCGCCGGTCAAGAGGCAAACGGGGGCGCCCGGGGGCATTGCCGAAATCGAATGAGTTGAGATTACACAGGGGCGAAAAAAAAGGGGGGGGGGGCTAAAAAAAGGGAAAACAGCGTTGTGCGCGTCGCCAGTGAAGGGTGCTGGAACTCTCCTTCCCAGTAAGAGAGAACGAGCGGTTGCCTGATGCGGGGCGATCGTCTCTGTATAGGAAGGAGGGGGAAAAACGTAAGAAAAAAGGGGGTCAGGAAGGCCATGGCGGCGTGGAAAAAGGCAGTCCTGCAAGCCGTCATAGAAAAAATAAGGTCAAGCCTACTCAGGGAACCGGCCTCCGATTCGACGGCCATATAGTTATTCGCTCGTGAGGTAGAAGGAAAGAAACCGCCGGAGCTTCCCCAGAAGTTAAAAAAGGCGATTTGCCTCTAGAGGCAACGGTAAGTGGGCACAGCTAGGAAAAGGAAAGCCGGCTTTCCGTCCTTCGAAAAAGGCCTAACCAATCGAGAAAAGAAATGGAAGGAAGAGGAGGGGACTCGGAAAGAGAGGGAAGGAAGTTCTTTGGAGACACCTTCACATTGGCAAAAAAAACCGCCTTGGCGTGAGGAAAGAAAAAGAAAAGACAGGTCCAACAGATGAAAGGCCGGGCTGCGTGTAAGGCACGTGCCAAGAGGCCTTCTGCATTAAAAAGAAAGGCATGAGTGCAAGTCCCGGGCAAAGCGATTTCCAGTATGGCTGCAAAGAGCGATCAGCTCCCGCAAAGTGTGGCCGCTCGACCGGAGGCACACACAGGAAAAGGTGCGGAAAAAAAAAAAAATCCTGGGCGAGTAAGAAACGGATTTAGCGCCGGAGGGGGGAATTGACGCGAGAACAGCGTGTAGCCTGGATTCTGCTCTTTCGGGGAAAAGGGAAAAGGGTCTCCGCGAAAGTCTACCACGGCTGGCCAGATGCTGGGGAGAAAGAGGCCGGGAAACGCGTGATGTCCGCAACCCTTTTTAATCCAAAGGAGTGTGAGGGGATAGTGAAGGGAAGAAAAAACCATCCAAGCCCGCGGAAAAGGAAAAAAAGAAAATCGAAAACCGGAGGACGATAAAAAAAAACGAAGCATGATTGAAAGGGCAGTGGACGCTCTAATTCGTTCAGGAAAGGGGCCGAAAAAAGAAAAAAGAAAAAATTCGTCCGTCTAGTGTAATTGGGACCAGAAAAGCAGCCGAAAGACGATCAGACGTCCCTGAAAAAGACTGCCAGGACCTCTTTCGATTCTCAGGAAGGGGGGAGAGGAGGGGGGACAGGAAGGGAAAGGGGGGGGGAAAGCGGAGGCAACTCACCAACAACACGAGGAGGAAAGATTCGCCGGAGGGGGACAGGACTCAGAATCGTCGAAAAAGGGAAGCCAACGAGGAGCTGCATCGAAAGAAAAGCGCTGTAGGAGAAGCAGGGAAGAGGAGGGGAAGAAAGCTTCAATAAAAAGGGAAAACTAAAGGGGGTCCGGCGTCAAAAAAGAAAGAGAAACACGGTTAGGTAATTCATCATGGACAAGTATTGGGAGCACGTCCGGTCAGGCTTCCGGGAGAGGAAGAAGGGTTCGGAAAAAAAAGGAACTATCAATCTTCACCCATGGCATATTCATCGTAACAAAACCAGGCGCTGCTCGGAAAGATGAGCCAAAGAATATGCGTGGGAAAAGACGAGGTCCACGTGAGATTATCAGACTTCCGAAGTGGGGGGGAGCCCGCTCGCAGGAGAAAGAGTGTTTCGGAAAGATTTTCAAAGCCTGCAAGGAGAAAAAGGAATTGTTTCTCAGAGAGAGGGACACGGGGAGAGGTGATCCTGGTGGTGCATCCTCGTGGGGGCGGAGCGTGATAGGAAGAACCGGCGAAGAAAAAATCAGGAAGCAGGAAAAAAAAAGACTGTCTCTTCGATCCTTTGTCAAGAAAACGACGGAAGTGGGTGCACGTGCCTACCAGGGGGGAAAGCAGGCGGCGACCGTTCAGGAAAGAGGGGTCCAGGGGAACAAAAAACACGGCGGTTGGGCAGGATGGGAAAAGAAGCCAAGAAGGGGGTCGGCGACCGCCAAAGGATCCCTGCCTGAGGGGAGAAGAGGAATAAGGGATGATTTCGATACGGGGGAAGATGTCGGGGAAAAAAAACGCACGCTAAGGAAGAAAGGCTTTTCCAGGACCGTTCTCTATTGAGGGAGAGAAGAAGGGCGGGGGGGAAAGGAAGGAAGAAAGAAGGGCCTATTGGAAGGAGGGACAAGGCGAGCAAAAAAAGGTGACGTCTCCTCTGGAGGAAGGGTTGGAAGAGGAGCTGGCCGAAAACTGGCGCTTACGCTTGCGGAGAATTGTGCGCAATCCTCCATGGAAAAGAATCGGGACCGGTCGCATCTGAAGAGGGAAAAGTCCTTAAAAGAGAGCGCTCGAAAACGTCAACAACTAGAGGGCCAAAAGGATAACAAAACCGGCCGTTCGCTCCAGCACATAGGAAGAAATACTCGGTCACGGAAAGGAAAAGGCTAAGAAAACAACGCCAACGTCAGTAAAGAGGGGGGGGTCATACCTTCGATTTCCAAATTACTTCGGAAGGGGGGGGGGAGAGGGGGCTGGAGGGAAAAAAAAAGGGGGAGGGGGGTTTGTGGGATGCGTGAAAAAGGAAATTTCTCTTTCCAAAAAGGAACGTGACAGGTGAAAGGGAGGAGAGTCGCCACCACTCCGCAGAAGGACGCCTTGCTCAACGAGAAGGGAGAAAGACTGGGGAAGGGCAAGCGAAAGAGGTTTTGCCGGGACACCCAGATCATGTTAAAAAAGGCTTTGTAGGGCTGGGGAATGCCATCGCAGTAAAGAAGGAGGGTTCAGGAAAGAAAATCGCGGGAAGGAAAAATGCAACGGGGGGGAGAGGTCGTTCCTTCCCTCACTCAAGAAGGGGGGCTTATTTCGTTAAAAAAGGAAGGAAGGGACATCGAAAGAAAAAAAAAACACGCAAAAAACGACTCAAAGTAGAAAGAGCCAGCGTTAAGAAAATTTGAGAAAAACCCTGGAAAGGGAAGCACGCGTATTTAGAAGGAAAAGGAAGAGGCGGACGAAGGAACTCTGTCAGATCCACCGTGGCTAAAGTAAAAAGAGGGGAAAGAAGAAGGGGGCTTGGGGGAAGCCACCGGGAGGGCGGCCGGGCGACCTTGGTTTGTGGGTGGAGAGAGAAGGAACACTGGCTTCGAAAAGGTCAGCGGCAAGGATCGGAGCCGAGATCGTCAAGGGGGGGGACCCACGGTGCAGACTCAGATCTCAGAAGTCTTACTAGGGAAAGGGGAAAAAAATGTGCCATGTAGAGAGGAAAACCAACCAGTCCGGACCAACATCAAGGGAAGGATCCATCCTAAAGAAAGAAAAAAAAAAAACAAGAAGAAAAATCTGATGAGCACTGGGGGATAAAAGAAAAATCAATTCGTGACTCAGGGACGGCTGAGGAAGGGAAGGATCCATTTTTTGAACTCACTTTCATAAGCGACGTTAGGGGGGTCGTGCAAAAGGGGAACCCTTTTACTTCTCAAAAAGATCTTTCAGAGTCGGGGGAAGAGGCGAAGTGCGCGCGAGTCCTTTCCTGGACTGGCGCGTCAGGGGAGAAAAGCCGAACGCAGATGCTGAAGTTCGTTCATACCGAAAAAAAGAAAAAAGGCCTCAAAGGCTGTGACGGGAGACATTTCAAAACGGTCTATCGTCCGGCAGGGCTGGCAACACTACCTGCCAGCCTATAACAGGGTGGATTCAGGAAAGTATCTACGGGGAAAGTTAGAGGAGTATTCCTGCCAGCGAGTGGGGAATGGGGGCCGGAGGGGAGGAGTGGTTTCTACCCGGACGAAGCATAAAATGTAACCGGTTTTTCAAGAAGAAAAAGAGGGCTCAGGGAAAGAGATTGGACCGGAAGAAAAAAAAGCAGGCTCGAAGTGAAGGGAATAAGAAGGGGGGAAAGTCCGCGTTGACAAGGGGAGACCGTGCCTAGAAGGAAGGGGGAATTCAAAAAGTGTAAAGGATGTACAGAACTTCCTTTTTCGAGGGATGAACGAGTGTGGTTTGCCAGGGTGCTTTGCGACTGCGCGCTGTGAGGAAGAAAGGGGGAAAAAGGAAGAAAGCGGAGGCGTCGCCGTAGGAGCAGGCGTAGAAAAAAACAAACGC
>Ga0179593_1735550_pt1 | contig 19737 bp, 23 predicted proteins | sample CZODoug2_1_08_16_FD_185931 | JGI IMG/M metagenome (GOLD analysis project Ga0179593, IMG submission 185931) | Vadose zone soil fungal communities from Angelo Coast Range Reserve, California, USA - CZODoug2_1_08_16fungal (PacBio error correction) | ecosystem: Environmental > Terrestrial > Soil >...
AGGGTCGGGAAAGGGAAAAATGGCGTATCACCTTACATATCCTGCGATGAGGGACCGCGCCTCGTGCTCAAGTGCCGCTAAGATGCGGGAGAGAACGGCTGCTGTGCCCTAGCCAAGATCAAGGGGGGGGGGAACGTTAGAAGTAAGGAAATTGTACGGAGCAAACATCGCGGGCCGGCCTGATCGTAAATTTCTTCACAATCAGAAGTATCCTGACGACCGGTCCTCGGGATGATCTCGACCACCACCAGCCGAAGAGAGGGGGCTTCAAAAAATTCGGGAATGGGACTGGGGTTCATCTTGATAGTATACAAAAGGAAAGCGGAGAGAAGCCTGGAAGGATTTCCCGCCCGGGATGGATTAAGGGGTCGGCTGGGGGGGAGGGCCGGGACAGAGAGAAGACGATCTCGGGTGGGGGGGGGGGGTTCCTCGGAAACATTAAAATGTTAGGAGATGACAATCCGGGTGCTCGGCGGCTGACGAGCCCGCTCGGAAACGGCTTCAATCCGTTTGAAACTCTAAGGAACGTTCCCGAGGGAGGTCAAAGGAAGGGGAAGGAGTTGAAGGGGAGTTGAAGACAACCGTATGGGCCGGTGGAAGGCCCATCGTGCTAGTGGTTGCGGGAGTATCGCACACATAAAAAGGGGAAGATTCCTTGGAGAAGCAAAGGCGTCGGCCTCTCACCTCGCGGTGAAGGGGGAGAATCGGGCCGCTTTGAGTTCAGAAATGACATACTTAAACTCCGTGGGAGACTCGCCCATATCTGAAGGGGGCCCGGGGGCCCTCTCAAAAGAGAAGGGAGAGAACGCTGGGGGAAGATACGAGGGACGGGAAGGAGGTAACACGCAACATGCACGAAGCGCATGAGGGATGAAGAGATCTGGCGTAAATCTGCTTTGGCTTTTGATAATGTTCTGCCCGGGCATCCGCCTCTCCGGTTTTTGGAGTTAAATTTCTAAAAGCAGAAAAGCCGGGGAAAAAAGAGACAAGCTTCGAGCATTGGACGGCACGGAGACGCCCGATGCCCCCGGAATCTTCGATAGTCTTATTGTACCGGCAAAAGGGCGCAGGGACAGGGGGGGAGGAGTACCTTGAGCACGCTTTCGAAGAGCCAGGAGAGAGAAAGAAGTCAGGAAGAAAAAGGCACGTTCGGGCCTCCTTCAGGGACAAGATTCGCGATGGGTTAGTCAAGGGGTTTCAGGAGAAAAAAAAAAGACTTGGGGAGGGAGACTGGGGAGAAAGGGGGGGAGTCAGGCTGCTAGTGGCGCTGCCGAGTGGACAAGGGGACTACACCATTTTGTGGCGTCGATCATGGTGGGGGGGCGGCTCGCTTGAGACCGTGTCCCTACTCTCCGGAGGGAGGAGGTGGGAGGGAAGGAAAAGGGGAGACTGTCCTCTCAGGCGCCGCTAGAAGTGAGGGGGGTCCTTGGGGGGAATCGCCTGGGGAACAGGCGGCAGGAAACATTCTGCTAGGCAAAAAGAAGCAAAAAGAAGTACCGGAAAAAAAAGAAAAAGCCCAACAAAGGGAAATGAATTCTTCACAAGACGGCCATTCTCGCGGCGAAAATGACGCTTAAACGCGCAACTCAAAAACCTTGGCGGACACCTTAAGACAGTCATAGAGATCAACAACAAAGGAAGGGGAAAAAGATAGAGATTGACTTGATGTACGCGAAGTAGGTACTTCTTCGGGGGGTAGAGGGCGCCTGAAGGAAAAAGTGTGAAAACGAAGGAAGAAAAGGCGGATTTTTGTTGTAGTCGAAAGAGAGCGGGAATGGTGTCGTTCGGGGTATGTCGGGGCCCGAGCCGGATTAGGAGAAGAAACTGAAGGAGGGGAGACAAAGGAAGGAACAACAAAAAACGCCGAACACCAGGAGAGGAATTGGCAGGGCAAATGCGGCTGAGGGGGACTGGGGTCCCCTGGCAACAGCCCCGCCGACCAATGCCAGCGAGAAAGACACAAAAGGGGTGAATCCGGGAAAAACTGGACACGTAAGCTGCCCCTAAGAAGCCAAAAGAGACCTGACTCCCGAGGAGAAAAGCAGACAAGGCAGGGGAAATCTACGTTGGGGAAATTTAAGCCGACGGGTCATGTTCTGATCTAAAGGAAAGGCGAGCTGAAATTGCCGAATTTACTAGTTAATATCGATGTCCTAATGCTGCACTAGGGAGGATCCCGGCACAGGGGGCAATTGAACCTGAGGGGACTTAATAAGAAGCTTTAAGCAACTTCAAGCGGGGGGGGGGGATAACCAATGAAGACACGCCCCGGTCACGTCAAGCCGAGTTTTCGAGTGCGAATTCTGGAAAAAATTCTAAGTAAATATATAGATTCTAGGAACTGGATAGATGTATCAAAAGGAAAACTCAATAAGCGCAAGGTAAGGGAAGGTGCGGTATTGTTCCATGTTAAATTTTAAAGAGGGATCGGACACTTCGTCTCGACCCTGACGAGAATGAAAGGCGGTACGCGCAAGTGGTCGATTGCGCAGGGGACCTGTCCATCTCTTGCCGACGAGTGAGAGAAATCGCCTTCAATCAAGTCGACGCATTGAAGAAAATTGACTTTCGTTCCCCTCTCTATCAACCGGAAGGGGGAGGGCCATAAAAGCTTTTTCGGATTCTCTTTTTCTCAGATGTTAAAACGGAGACAATTTTCTTCTTGGTACTTCATCACATCTCATGCTCAAAAACTAAGATTTCCTTCCAAAATGGTGAATACCAAGAAGGGTCTGAGAAGAGAGAGGAAACTTCAACAGTTCCGACCCGGGTTCCGTCGAGGGTCTAACACGGACAATGCCTACACGTCAAGGCTTAGGGGACTAAGGGGGAAAAACGTTCAAATGTCCCTTATAAGACATCGAAGGACTCTCTATTTACAACATGGTTAGAAAAAACAATTAAAAAAGAAGACCTGATGTCCGTTTGCCCCAAATAATCGACAGTAGGTGGTTGATTCCGACAAGTCGGGAACAGAGGGAGTCTCAGAATAGGTGCAGGAAGGAGATGCTGAAGAAAGAGGAACACAGGGAAGACACAGTGAACAGGTAGAAAGAAAAAGGATATCCTTTGTGGGGAAGAATCAGAAATAAGGGGATTCGAGAAAGGGCTTCACGGAGGGAGTTAGGGTAAATAACTAGCCTTCTTAATCTGTTTTTATGATAAAGTAAGAGGAAGCCGGGGGTTGCACAACATGCGCTTTCAGATCACAGCGTCGTTATCCCCCTCAGAAAATATGAGCTAAAGAGAGGGAGAACTAAACGCAAAAAGGACTCCAACAGAGGCCAGGATATTATCGAAAATTGCTCCCTTTTCTTAATTCACAACAACAGAAGTAGAAAAAGTAAAGTCAGGGACTCCCAGGGGGAAGAGATTGAAAAGGCTATCCTTTCATAATTGTTTTTCGTCCCCTAGGTGAAAGTGCTCAGCTGGGGCGAATTCTTCGCAATATCCGTCGAGCGGACTTGGTCAGAAGGAAGATCCAACGAGAAGGTGGAAACTTCAGGAGAGAAGGTACGGAGAATCTAACACTTCGTCACGGCCTGGAACAGCAATCATTATCCGAACCGTCGAACTCTCAGGAAGAGACAACCATGAGAAAAGAAGGTTCGAAAGATCTTAAGGGGGAAGAGGTTAAAAAGGATCCAATGATCGGGAAAGGTGGATTTCGGGCGGGAAGGACCGGCGCCCCTCCCTGTCGGACCACTTACTCAGGAGGGTTGCAAGTTAGTCCAGGGAGTACAGGGAGGAGGGCTTAGTGAACCGGGGGGGGGGTAAAGAAAAAAAAAATGTTAGGCTTGCTGAGCTAACGGGCAAGCTCGTGCGGCATGAAGCCTAGAGACGTCCGGGGGGAGGAGGGGTCTGTAGGGGGACATTTTTACGAAAAAAAGCTCGCCGAGAGAGACTGACGGTCAAAGAGTTGGAACGAAGTTGATAGTATTGGGTTCTCAAACCAAGGCTTTGGGGGGGCCCGGAAAGACGAGGGTGAAAAGAAGAAGATGTTTATGACGTGAAAAAAAAATGCGTCACGAGCCGTTCGCCGGGCGGCACCGCGGGGGGAAAACTTGGGATGGGGCCGGAATGAGGAGCGGGGAGGTTTCGCCAAAACCATCGAAAACGACGATGTATTTTGGGTATACGGGATCGGGAAGAGACAGGCGCAGCGGCCAAGTTCCCAAGAAAAAAACTCAGTGTTCACTCGTGCGGAAGGTCGGCGGGATGGGGACACCAAAGGAAAAAAAGAAGAGCTGTTGCGCCTATCGCGGGCCAATCGGGGAGGGGACCTGTGAGGCAAGCCGGCGCTGGCAAGCCTCAAGAAGGAAATCTTGCCAGGGAGTAAGGTAGGCGACAGATGGCCGCAGAATAAAGAGAGGGAGTCTGAGGGGGGGGACCCGGATGCGTGATGGGAAAAATCCCCGAGGCCAAGTAAGTTTTGAGGTCTTTGAAGGGCTTATTTGTCCTGCAAGCCGAAGAGGGACAGTGGGATTATTACTGAAAAGCCGAATCATATCGGAATCAAATGCGAGAAATTAGAATGGAAAAAGGAAGGAGCCAAAACGAAAAAGATCGAACGGCTTACGCGAATGGGGGGGTTTGGCGAAGGAGCTGTCGTCAGGGAGTAAGATTATCAGAAAAGGAAGGGGGGAGGGAGGGGGGGGGAAGGGCCTTGCAAGGAGGGGGGGACCGTACAAATTTTGCTGCTCGCTATGGGTCGAGGGCTCGTCTGTGGGAAATCCCTTCAGAACCTGCAATCATTCTTCGGGTGCCAAAGGGGGGGCCAGAAAAAAAAGGGGAAGCTCCCCTCCCCGTGTTCTACTGTTCCTGGCGCGTTCATTTTAAGAAGGGCCGAGGAATGTCGTCCACATCATCTGCGGCAAAAAAACAATCAAGAATACCTTCAAATCAAGGAACAAAAGGGGGCATGCTCGAGGGGAGACAACAAAATCAAAGGGGCCTGGAGATCCCCATTTCCATCATCGGCAGCGCCTCGGCTGAAAGACACGGCGCGTCGGCACCGGGGTCGAAACCAACAACGGAGGAGAGTAATCTTAGGGAAACAGGTTGGGGACGAGCCGTGGAGAGGGAACGCTCGAGTGCAGGAGTGCAAGGGTGGATTACGCGGGCTCTTGGGGGGGGGCTTCGGGGAGAAGGGAGACTGGGGGTATTTTTGGGATAAGGGGAGGGTAAACTTCTGATGGGCGAGCAGTGCGTGGAGCGGGCTACGAGGGAGCCGAAACATAAAATAATAAAGCAGGACCCGCACAAAAATCTCGAAATGCTTGGTCGCAATGGATGAAATGCCCCCGGCTTCCTAAACAAAGCCGTACAACAGAAAAAAACCTAGAGGCGCCAGCAAAATGTGTAAGCAAGCCGCGCAAAAGCCGCGACGCAGCGGCGGAGACGCCACGGTAGTTTAAAAAATTGACGAAACCTCGAAAGGGCGCGTATGGGGGCCAATGAAAGGCGGAAGGGGACCGGGGACGAAAAATATAGATCCGGATGAGGATCGCAGCGGGAAAAAAGCCACATGTCCTGGCAGCGGCAGTGCAAAAAATAAAAAAGAGAAGAGAAAGAAAAAGGGGAAGGGAAGGTCGGCGGTGTCCCACCGGAAGCAGGGTTCAAATGGGCAAGAAGAGGGTTAGAGCAGGCAAAGGGCCGGGGCTTAAAGGGGAAGAAGGGTCAAAAAGAGAACCCGGAGAGGCGGAAGGGGAACGGGTATCCCACGCCTCATAAAAATATAGGAGGAGTCGTAAGGGTCAAAAAGTGGGGGGGGAGGACAGTAGAAGAGAAATTACCAACCGCGTATAAAGCTCGGAGGGCCGCTTCCGCCTTTCAGGATTGAGGGAGAAAAATACCGTAGATAACATAATCGTCAGGGTTAGTCGATGTACAGAGGAAAGCAGCATAGATTCCAGCATCAACCAGAAAAGGTGGGAGTGGCGCGCTGTAGAGGCCGCGAGGGGCTTAAGGAAGACGGCTAAAGAGCAAAAAAAAAAGGGAACAGCCTTCAAAACAGTCCAGGAATAAAAGACGGATCAACGCAACGCGATCAGTTTCAAAGCCGGGAATAGTTCCGACTCGAAGTACAAAAAAGAACCAGAAGTGGACTAGGCAGGCCGGCCATCAAAAGCTCGCAGACTAACATCATTCGAACCTCGATCAGATTACCGCAGTGAAAAGGGGCTCAAAGGCAAACAGAAGAGCAGAGAAAATCAGGGGTGCCAAGGGGTCTGTGTTCAGCGTGTCTTTCAGACCAACAGATCCGAATTAAGAATAGAAACACTGAGACATGCAGTACCACCAAAATGCCGTCCTGGTTATCAGATGACCCGGCGAAGCCAAGCGATAGGGAAAGGGCTTGAGTGTAAGAAAAGAAAGAGGACAGGGGGCTAGCTGGTGGGAGAGCCAAAATGGAGAAAAGAAAGCACTGGGATGAGGCCGGATGCATCACCTGCGAGGAGAGGCTAAAAGTAGTAGCCATCGTGAAGAGGCGCCCAAAAAATGGGGACAAAACCCACCAAAAAGAAAGTGAGAACATCGCTTTCGGCCCGGCAGGAGAACAACACAACGTAGGATGTTCCAAAAGAAGAAGAGGGGAGAGGACCAGGGGGGGGCTCTGGAAAAAAAGGAGATCCTGAAAGATGCAGTGTGGCGTCCCCTCGTGCGCACTTTGCATATCGGGGATAGGAGCGGAGCGGCTGCAGTTCAATCTACAAAGGAAAGGGTTGGTTGACGTAAAGGTGTCTGAGAAGTGTTAGGGTCTCAAATCTTCACCGAAGGGAGGGCACCACCAGTAGAACGACGCGTTGCGATCCTCAGCCGCGCTGAGCAACCACCAGGCCGAATGAAGACGTCGTCACCGAAAGGGCTTCTGATCAGGAGATCCAAGGAGAAGGGGAAAGAGGGAGGCTCGGGGAAAGGGCAGCGGCCCTCTCGGAGAAAGCACCAGGCGGCCGATCGTAATTGAAGGGGGAGACTGATAGGGGAAGGTTCCAGAAGGAAAATGGTGATTCGGACTGATCTAAGGGGGGCTTTGGAAGCGAACGAGGGCCCGCTCGGGCCGGCTGGAGGGTTCGACTGAAAAGGAAAAGTATTCCCGAACTGAAGGCCAGGGATCGCGCTTGCGTTGAGCATCAACCGGGGAGTCACGAGGGGGCTGTTTGGCGGCCCAGAAGACGAGCCGCGTCGTCACCGACCTGCTGTCGGTCAATGAAACTAAGTAAGCAAAGGAAATCGCTGCTCGTCGGGGAGGAATACAGAACGATGCTGGGGGGGGGAAAAAGCGTGAGAGGAAGGACGAGACCTCATAGAAGGGAGGGGAGAAGAGGGAACAGGACTCGCATCGGCAAATAAACGGGAAGAAGTGTGGAGCCTAGAAGAGGGAGATCCTGAAATGAATAACAATATCGCTTTCGGAGAATGGGGGAGTGGAAATACCGGAGGAAAGCTCTAGCGAAAGAGAAGGTGGAATATTGCCCCGAACGTGCGACCCGAGCCGGAGAACATAAAAAAGCGAAGACGAGTCGAGCATGCCGAGGAAGGGGAGGGTTGACCACGACCGATGCAACGTCCAGGGTCCTGGAACTTCTGTATTCTGGAAAGGCGCAAGAAATTAGAAGCTGCTCCTATCGGAAGAGATATCGCCTAGGAAAAAAAAGGCTTTGGAAGTTTCCGGGGGCGCTGCGCGACAAGGGAGAGCAATAGGGGGCGTAGAAGAAAAGACGCTGGCAGGGGGCCTGCTCCGGGCCTCACCGGCTCAGGCCGATGGGGTGCAGTAGGTTAGAAGGGGACGGGTCTACAAACACTGAGGGGGGGGACTCTCTCGCTGGGGTCTCTGCATGGTTGTGAGGGGGCGCAGGGCTGCGTCCCTCCCGACGTGCTTCAGAAGTCGTGCAAATTGCAAGGGGACTTTCGAGGGAAGAGACCTGCGGGGGGTTCGCTCCTAGGGGGGGGTGGCACTTGTGTCGGGGAAAGCACGGGCAAGCCGTCGGCAAACAACAGAAGAGAAACATTCAAACAACCTAACGACCCGAGAAAATGATGCGATCCCTAGGGAGAAAGAACACGCAGGGGGAAGGAGAAGACGGTGACAGACGAGCGCCACCCTTGCAAGACCGCAAAACAGGGATACGGAGCGTCGGGACACAGAATCAGGGGGGGGTCAAGAGATCTCAAAAAACGGAGGAAGGAGAAAAATAGAGGTATGGAAAGGGGGAGGTTCGGACTGGAGCAGGGGAGGAGGGGGCTCGAGGCTGAAGGGCAATGTTGGCGGGGAGTTCGCGAAAATGGTTGTTAGGAGAGCACATCAGTGATGGTCGGATTTGATTGTAATGGGAAGGGATTGAGGGTGGCCGAAGATTCTGGGCTGAAGCATTGAAGGAATACGCGTGCGGCACCAGGAAGATGACTAGGGGATGAGAGACCACGGCCATAAGCCTCGGAGGGGGGGGGAATTCTTCAATGTTGGAAGGTTCATGTTAAGAAGACAAGGGGAAAGGAAACCAGCCGACCCCGCCGAAGGGGAAACACCAGGAAAAGCGAAGCCAGCAAAATGGGGTGCCGGGGAACGAACAACGCATCGGGCCCTAAACACCTTAGTAGCTTAGAAAAAAAGGAAAAGCCTCTAGAAAGTCAACGATCCCATCGCTTAAGACGTCAGTGCGGCAATGAGCAGCCGCAAACTGGGAGAAGGGAATTTTAGAGAGGAAGATCTAAGAGCGTTTAAGTAATAATAACACATTAAAAGGAGAAATCGACCGGACAATAAGAAGCTATACGAAGAAAGGTCGGATGGGGGGCCCTTCAGGCGAAGTTAAAGGAAAACAGAATAAGCAGGGGGAGGGGGAGCCAATTCAAGGGTCTCAGTGCAATATTACAAAAGGGGAGGAGCGGGGGGGGGACCTAACAGGTACAAGCAAAGCATCGAAGGAGTTGAATTTGGGAGTAAGACGAAGTAGGGCGACAACCGCGTATAACGCGGCTCGGGCCGACAAGCCGTTCAGATATTAGGCGAGGAAACCTTAGATCAAATCATAGGAATTGTAATCTGGGAAGGATTTACCAGAGGACAAGGAATCAGAAGCTACAAGCCATCACCACGAGGTGCCGAACGAGAAAAGAGGGGCATTGGGGCGAACTACTAAAAACGCTCAAAGTAAAGCACAAAGAGGAGCACGATTTCCTGCCAAAAGAGAAGGCCCAGGTGAGGATAAAAGCAAGGAGATAGGCACATGTTTAAATCGTGCCGACTCGAATAGTTTCGCTGTTTCGAACACTACCAGGAAGCCGAAGCCCCCGCCGGACTGGCGGATGGAAAAATCAAAGTAGGAAAAGAAGAACATTCGGCTCGAATTACAACCTGGGCATCAGCAGTCCGGAATGGGGGAGGACGCCATGCCCAGAAAGCTCTATCATCCATGGGACGAAGAGGAAAACGATGAACAGTCCGCCCGAGAAGAATAGAAAGGGCACTGGAAGAATTACTCAGGATCAGCACATGAGAAGGCATGCGTCCTGTGGGAGAGACTGCCAGGAACGCTATGATCCTCACGTCTGAGCTCCTGAGGTGGGAGTTTGTGAAAAAGAAGAAAGCTGGGGAGGGTGTCTAAATAACGTACAATGGAGGAAAGGTCCAGTCGTTTGGCTAGAAGAAGACTCCGTCTCCTCCTGCGAACTATCAGGACATCGTGAGCAAAAAGGTCTCCCCAATAGGGAATTCAGAGGAAAGGAATTAGTTCTCACATCGAAGCGAGGCAGAAAAAAAATTAAGATCTCTCTCCAAAAAAAAAGGAAAACAAAAAAAGGAGGATTAGGGAAAAAAGAGGGCTCAAAGGGAAAAAATGGAAGGGTCTAATTCAACTCTCCTTGCATATGATGCAGGGGGCGGGGTGAACGCTGGCGGCTATCTTTCCAGGGAGCAGGGGTTCAAGCCGAATCGCAACGTCAGGTGGGGACCAAAGGGAAGAACTCGGGGGGGGGCGGGGTCAAAGCTTCGCCGGCCTGAGCTGGGATTGAGCAGACGCGCCGTTAGGATCCTAAATTTCCGAATCAGCTATCGGGAAAAAAAGGCCGCAAAACCTTGGCTGTTAAATTCTTCGGGAAGGATCCACGGAAGGAGAAGGAGGGGTACGCAGCACTGCCTGAATCGGCGACCTTGTCGGCAAAAAAGAGGAAATGGGCGCCTCGGCTGGGCATGGAGCCAAGCCGCATAATCGCACCGGTGGGGGGTGGACTGGAAGGAAACATAAAGTTTTAGAAGTAGGAGATCTTTGTAGGGCAATTCGACGGACTGACGAGCCCCGTCGCCAAGAAATTAAGGTTTCAGAAATCTCAGCACCTACTATCCCGTTCGTAGGGTAAAAAGAAAGGGGTACACTGGCAGGGCGATGGACGGTTGATCGCATCCAGTGAGGGAAAAAAAAAAACTCCCTTTTGGGCCGGCCCGCGTGCCGCGAGCAGAGCGGGTATGAGTCCCGAGAAAAGGACTGAGGAGACTTTCCCAACAGCAAGAGGACTCGAATCGCTGGGTGATGGGCCGCCGCGTGGGGGCGTCAAAGAACGAAGAGTAACTTACGATGAGGAAAAGGGGAGCCGTCCCTAAGCACTCAATAAAACTCCGAAATTATCATCGTCCCAGATGAGGGGAGGGCTCCGCGTTGTATCAAACGGCGATCATGATGAAAAGCGCCAACATGAAAGAGCTCGCGAAAGGCGGACGTGTGGCTTTTAACCGGCAACCAAGCTCTCTAACTCGAGAGGATTGGAACGGGGCGAAGTGGGTGCACTGTCGACGACGGGGGAAAAGGACTAAAGCTCGGCTGCGAAAGAAACGGAAGGGACAAAAATTGTGACATCAAGGTAACCAAGTAGGAGGGATAGCTTCGTGGTCGGCAGCCGATGTCGCCTAACATGGAAAGGGGGAAAAGCTGAGAGACTCGATCGGAGGGGATCACTGCTGCAATCCCGCCTTTTTCTAAAGGAGAAAGGTCGGTAAGGGCGATGGGCGGAAAAATTTTGCGCTGTGGGGAAAATCACCGAGGCGACCGGACCGGTTATCACCCTCGCCGGAGGCTCCAATCGTGGCGTAGTTACAGAAATAAAATAAGTTAATCATAGCATGTTCATGAGGCAGGGGGGGGTCGGCGGCGAGGAAAACGGGGTCCATCGTCGTCCGCCTTCCCATCATCTGACCAGATCGAAGGGCATCCCGTCGCCGGGGGGGGAGGCTGAAGGACGGTATCTGTTGCCCAGTCGCATGTGCACAGGTCGCATATCGAAGGAAAAGGAAAACGAAAAAGTAACCTCAACTCAAACCGAAAGGAATGGGCTAAAAAGCCGGACTAAAAGACCAAAAAGAGGGGAAGAGTCTCGGCTCGAACAGCCAACCTTTCCAATCAGAAAGAAAGCCCAGAGAAGAGACCGGCGCGTTCACCCGGGGGGGAAGAAATCGGACAAAAAAATGAAAAAGGATTCCCGAAAAGGGCGGGGGGAAGAAACTGTACCTTCTTCTTGAGGGCGCTTGCCTCTCGATACGGTAAGAAAGAAAAAAGGAGAAGGGCGATTTTTGGTTGTCGAAAATTTTCAGGTTTCGTGGTGGTTTTGAAGGGTACCTCTGGTTTGCCAGGTCGGCTATCATTGAAAAAGATTGAGGGGGAAAAAAATGAAAAGGAACAGCAGGACGCCAGACCAGCGAAGGCTTTAGGAGAAAGAAGGCATGAAAGACTGAGCCAAAATTTACCCGGCAGGAAAACGACTAAAATGACGGGAGTAAAGAGCTATACCACCCCAACCGTCAAACAGGTGCCGAGAAGGAGTCCATCGCCCTAGCAAAGGGGAGGGGAACCCAGGTGGAGAAGGGTCCTTAAAAAAGAAAAGCCAGAGGGATGTTACAGAAAAGTTACGCACATCGCATTCGGTTGGGGGACGGGATCGCCATGAGCGCCCTTAAAGGATCGAGTCGTATAGATTTCCGCGAGAAAGATCCAATCGGGGGAAAAATAAATCAAAATGTAGAGAAAGAGGAGGACTTACATAAGAAGACTAAGAGAAAAACGGAACTGGGGGGGAGACGGGGCTGGGGAAACAACCAAGTCACTGCACTACTTTTTCCAGATCTTTATCGGCGGCAGAAGGAGTCGGAACATAAAAAGGGGTAGGAAGTAGCACGGGAGAGCCGGATCGCTTTCCGAACAGGTAAACAAAGCACCGTCTGCAGAAGCGCGGGGTAGTTCATGTTGGTTTTCCATCCGAACGTATGTCGGCCAAAAAGTAACCGGCTCTGGAGAGCATATACGAGGGAAATCGTCAGGGAATTGGAGAGGGGACGGAGGAGAAAGGTATCAAACATCATCGGAGGGGGTGATGATGAGTTGCAGCGGAGAGAGGCATCGCGAACATCACAAAGAAGAGGGGATAGATGGGAAACTGGCCGAGGGACAATCAGTTATCAGGGAAATCAAATGATAAAAATAGCAAAAACAGATTTGCGAAAAAGCACATCGGGAAAAGTCGTGAATGATCCAACTCAAGACGTCGATAGCTCGGAAGACACGGAAGATAAGGGTTCGTTCCGGAAGGGGAGGGAAAACTCCTACAAATAAACAAATTCGAGAGGGGCAGTTCATTCCGCGCTCGCGCACAAAGCCATCACACGAGGCAGGAAACGACCACAGGTGCGATCAGGTCCGTCAGGGATGGGAGGACATGCACAAACTCAAGCCAGGATTGGACCGAAGTCGGGAAGGGAAGGAAGTAAGTTTGTACTGGAAAAGTTCAAAGGGGGAAGACTGAATAGAGGAACAGCATTATAGTCAACAGGACGGACTGCCGACAAAGGGAGGGTGGGTCGAGAATCTCTGACCGATGAACGGTCTGATATATGGTGGCACAGTGCTAAGTTTGGGGATGATCAAACCTTACGGAGAGGAACGTTTTGCAAAAAAGCGGAGGGGGACTGCGGGAACAGCATCCTCTCGATCAGGAGAAAACTGCAAAAGAAAGACACGAAAAGCCACAATAGGAAACAACTTCAAGTCTGCAAGATGAAGGGGATCCAATTTCGGTGCCCTGGCGAAAGGGAAGAGAGATCAAACAACAGAACGGAAGAGAGGAAAATAGAGATTAATTCTCCCAGGAAAGATGGAAAACTCCAAGTTAAGATCCTGGCATGAGAAACAGTTGGGCGGAAAAGGGGCTTCAAGCCAGGGGGGGGGTGCTATACTGAGTCCTAGGCTCAAGAAGGAGGAGGGGTAAAAAAAAGACGGCACTCACATGTTTTGAAGGAGCCGAAAATGAAAAGCAAAGACAGCTTCGCCGACTTATCGGGGCAGTAGAAAAAGCCGCCGACAGGAGGCTGGATCTCGGAAAAAAAAGGCCCGTGAAGGACACGTCAACTTCTTCTGATAAAGGGGTTCACTTCTAAAAAAGGGGAACGGCAAGGCGGTCGTGCACAAGAGAGCGGCCCGCAAGGGTCAACCTCCTGATGAGACGCAATGGACTTTTGGGGGAGGCAGACAAAGCTTCCATTGAGTCAATATGATAGCATCGTTAAGCGAGACCGAACATGATGTTAGGAGTTCTGATAGCTGCGACCGGGCGGGATCGTGAGAAGTCGGGAGGACGTTTCGGCTGCCAACAAGTTAAGAAAATCTCGCGAACTCATAGACCTCGGCAAAGATGCAGACGGGGGGGGATGAGGGTATGGGAAAAAAAAGCTGGCCTTTTTGGCCGGCCCCTCGTGAGAGTAAACGGGGGATGACGTTCCCGAAACGGACCGTTCCCAGCGGGCCATAGGAGACGGCACAAGTGGGGGTGAGGTCCTCCTTCTGGGAACTTGCCACTGTTGAGTGAAAAAGATCCAAAAAAGGAGATTTGGGTCTATTGTATCCCGTTTCCCATGAATGAAAACCGCAGAAGGCCAGCTAACCCCTACAGGTTGCGCCCTTCGGAGAAGGAGGGGAAAATCCAGAAAAGAAGCGCTGACGGGCCTATCGCAGTCAAAGGCTTGAGTGGGAATCCCTGTTCTAAAGACAGCCGGGGCGACCCTGGCGACTGTTTAGAGGAGGACCGGGATCGGGCCGGGAGGACTCAAGCCTCGCTTCTCAGAAGTGGCAAGCGGAGGCAAAAGGTGGGTGGAAAAAGAAGCCCAGAAAAGCAAGGGGTCGGAGGAGAGGACTTAGGGGTCCGCAAGCCTGTGCCGAAAAAGGGGTATAGGTCACGGCTCGATCCGGATAGCCTCGATAGTGAAGCAGGGGAAGGGGCAAGGATTGGCGATAAGAAAAAAAAAAGCGTGAGAGAGAGGGGAGTCAACGTACGCTTTACAGACGCTGGCGTTCGGCGGGGGTCTCCCGACAAGAGAGCCGGTTAGGGTCGATTGCCTCTGGGAGCCGGCGCACACACAAGGGTCTTGGGGAGGGGAGGTTAGGGAGGGGGGGGGGAGCTTCTGAGAGTGGCAAAAAACCTAAATCCGCCCTTCTAATCTTCGGGAACAAAAGCATTTGAAGAGCCTAGAAGGCGTTTTGCGGAGGGAAGAGCCTTGGGTAAGAGGGTGGACGCACTGGGGAGAAGGAAGTGGGAGGAAAAAAAGAGCTGACAAACTCATCAGTCAAGTCAAGCCGAACTACAACGCAGAAATTCTCTAAAAATAACCAGGGTGGGACGGAAGCGCCGAAAGTCTGTCCTCGACGGCGCCTCATCGGGACCAGAAGCGCCAATAAATACGATACCGTTCTCATCGGGAAAAGAAAAAGAAAAGGACATCTCATACACACAACAACGAGGGATTGAGACTTGGTCGGTTTCCGAACGGTGAGGTACTTCTTCGGTCGGGCCGAGTTCCTCGGAAAGCGGATATGAGCGCCGTCGAGGGCGGGGGGTCGAGAGGAAATTTCACTCCTTTGTTTGGATGGTTGAACATGGGGGGAAGGGGGATTGGGCAGAAGGAGGGGTGGTCGAAAAATAATGGCAAGAGCCAACAGGAAGAGCAAGAACAGAAGCGAACAAGGAAGGGAGGCCTTCGAAAATGGCTGCCAATGCAATTGGGTGGGGGGGGAAAGAAAAGATAGGCGAAAGGCGGACCCTGGCAGCCAAGAGTACAAATGAAGGGATGAACAGCGAATGGTGTACGTACCGCGCCAGTGGGGGTGGTGGTTAAACTGTGGGGGGGGGGAGGGGGGGGGGGGTGGTTATTGGGGTAAAAGGGGTGGATGGGGACACGTCCATGACCTCAACCTAGGAATCGAATCCTGGATAAAAACTAAGAAAGCGTCTTTTCAGACCAACCACCGCGATCACCACCCAAAAACCCCCCGCTTGTCGCGGTCCCTCGCAAGGAAAAAATTAAGGGACAGGTCGTGAAGAGAGTCCTATCGCGAATCGAAGGGGAATCCCCAAACTTCTACATCGGGGCCTGACAAATCGAAACTATCGACGAACCAAGGGAGATTGGTAAAACAGGGCAGGCACGGTCCAAATGGAAGAAGCCGAGCTTTGAGTAAATGGCGGGATCGGAGGTCCAGAGAAAGGGAACCAGGGGAAAAAGATATCACCGGAGAGGCGGAAGCGCAGTGCCAGGTATCACCAAAGCCTATGACGCCCGCGATCGGCAGAAATGTTGGCGGGGAAAACAAGTATGCAAAGCTTGAAAGAAGACTGGCCGATCAGAAAAAGGGCCGCCGAGAGGGGAGAAGGGACGGCGAAAGTATATCAACAGCATCGAAATTGAGAAAAAGGAAAGCTTGAAGAACATCGGCAGCGGGAGACAGAGAGGTGGGCCGAGGGGCCGCAGGCTGAGGGAGATTTTAAACGAAAGGAGGGGGGACGAGGTGAATCATCGCTCATGACAAACAGGGGCTTCCACGACCGGCAAACAGGACCGCGGTTACCAGGGGGTAAGGACAAGCGCAGCTTTGTCAAAGAGTGGCCAGGGTCATAGAAGGGCGAGATGGCGAAACTCGACATGAAAACGCAGGGACCGAGCGGCGTCAGGCCGAGCAAAAAGGCGGGCAAAGCGTCAGGGAAAGACCACTAGAATTTTTTTCGGGCGAGAAAACTGCGATCAGCGTGACCGGAGGGCCATGCCCCAGCCGACGTCATCAAATAAAGAGGATTTGTTGATGCTGAAGAGGAAAGCAGGTGGGCGAGGGAGAAGATCTGTATAGCTGGAGAAGATGAAAAAACACCCAGACTGGAAGTAGCATGCCTGTCCTGGTCATCTGGGAAGGGAGAGGAGGAGAAAAGAATACGCGGGGGGGAGAGGAGGAGGGTGAAAAAGCCGGGGAGTGTGATGATCCTACACGAGAAGCGGCACAGCGAGCGGCTTGACAAGGAACGATCGCAGGGAGCCCGCCTACTAGATATCGCACCCAAAGGGGGAAAGCAAAAAAGGACATAGGAACCGATATGAGGTGGAGAAACGGGGACCATTTCGAAGCAGAGGTCATCACCAACAAAGAGGAGAGCTACTTTAAAAACCAGGGCGAATGGTAGGCTCAAAAGAGAGACTTGGCATACGAAGGGGGCGAAAGAATGGGAACCTCAGTGCTCAAGCTGGGAGGAAAAAAAGGGCAGGACTGACGAGCGCTGCTGTGCCGATCGGAATGTGGAAAGGAGCCGTCTTCACCGACATGGTAAGATCAAAGAAAGCTGAGCCGAGGACTCAAAGAAGAAAACCGTTCGAAGACCTCGCCTTTCCTCGACAGTCCTGCCAGGCCGGCAATGATCGCGAACACACTTTAATACTTAGGTAAGAGAAAACTTAAAGATAAAGGAGGAGGAGGGGCCCGCAGCATGCCGAAAAAAGGGTTGAAAACCTGGAGAGGGGCAGGGGCCGCCTCTGAAAAATTTAAAGGGCAGGAAGAACTACCGGTGGGGTGCCGGGAAGAAAAAATAAAAAAAGGCAGTTCTTACTACGAGGGGGGCCGTCGTTAAGAAAAAAACCGGAGCACCCGGGGTCAAGGGCTGTTACGGCGTGGTTCGAAATCTGCCGAAAAGACACCATCGCAACGAAAGGAAAAAACTCCGATCGCGCAGGAAAAACATAATGGGGGTTAACCAGAGGGAAGGGGGGTCTTCGAGGGAGAAAAAAACTATTTGGATAAGAAGAAGGTGACGCCGTCCAAAAGGAATGCCGTCCCAAGAGCCATGAACCCCTCTTCACTCTGGAGTGCTTTCCGGGCGCTCTGGGACCGAAAACTGAATAGTCAAATGACGATGCTGGATCTACGGGATCGCGCCTTCATCAGGAAAGGACTGACCGGCGGCAGCGGCCTTTTCGCCAAAGCGCGGGTCTAAAAAGAGGGGAGACAGTACTGCGGGCGATCACGGGGGAAAAACGCCAACTGGAACTACGCCGTGAAAACTGGAAAAGGCAAAGGATTTGGCATGGAGAGGCGAACGGCGCTCCGCCATTACGGTGTAGAGAGAAACTTTCCCTGAGCATGAGCCTCGATGCCTCAGTACAAAGCGGGGCATTGGACCAGCGTCGCGCACAGAAGTAGGGGGAAAAGCCTTAAATGGGTGAAGAGAAAAGCAATAGCGGAATTTGTCCGAAGGAAATTTCTGCCGAAGGCTTCACCTGGCGATCTCGAGGAACAGATATCGCCGCTAATACCGGCGCGCTATGCGATCGAGGACAACGAGATCAGCTTCATCAGAGAGAAAACTGGAGATGTACGAAAAGATGGCTTGAGGAGGGGGAAGAAGGAAGGCGTCGCCGGCTGCTTAGGCGATTGCAGGCGTTGTGGGACGGCTACCACAATTTTTAGGGGACTCTCGGCGGGAAAAAAAAGGTGGCGGGGAAAGGCAGGGCGTGAGTCTGTCTTACCCGTCACTCCCCTGCAATCATCGTTCGTCCAACAGGGCCAACGAATTCCTCAAAAAAACGTGTTGCAAAAGGTCACCAGAGAGAAGACTTTCCCTGTGGACGAAAGGAAAGGTCTCAATGATCGCCGGGCTCGCAAACTCATCGAAGAAGAAAAACCTCATCCAAGAACAAAAACAAACCAGAGAATAACAGACGATAACAAAAAAAAAAAGAGGGAAGCATCAAAGAAATCTAAACTTGCCATCAGCCGCGCAAAGCCCAGAAGAAGAACTACCATCTGCACAGGGAAAGGGGGTCCTCTCTCTCTCAACAACAACCGATTAGTAGTGACGGGATTCGGTGTCCGAGAACCTAGAGCTTCTTCGGAAAAGGGCGCTGAAATCGGACGGGTTCAGTAAGGACGAAACATAAGAACTGGGTTTAGTCAGGGAGGAATATGGGGATTTCGGATTTGAGTGAAGGGGTACAGTTGCCCCAGGCTTGGCTATTGGCGAAATTCAAAAGGAAAAACCTTGCGAAAGTAAGAAAAAGCCTAAAACTCGCCGGAGAAAAGACTTCGAGCTAAAAATTGAGATGATGAAGGCGGAGCCGACAGGCGCCACAAAGCAGGCCGACCACCATGCTATAAAAAGAACGAGATCCACAAATGGGGGTGTAACAGGATTCGAAGAGGGCAGGACTCTATCCGCCTCGGACGCCTGGGATCCCGCAAAGCCAGGACTTGTACAGCGCAACGTTGAAGAACGCCCATACGATCTGGGAGCGGATCGCCAGATGCACCGAAGGGAACAGAGTCACTTGTTATCGGGGGGGAGGAAGAAGGAAGGAGGGAAGCTGTCGTTCGACGAATAAACCAGGCACTGCCGGGAGGGGAAGACAGAAGCTATCGAAGAAAAAAGTACGGGGGAAGCGGGTCAACACCTGCCGCCGACAAGTCAAAAATGATAAGAAGTTATTAAAAAGACGGAAGAGGGGGGGGGAGGTAAAAGCACCCGTCGAAATCGAGAAGGTGCCGAACATGTCAAGGAAAGATTGAAAAAGCGGAGCGTACCAAAAAGGTGTCGTTTAATGGCCGGGAAAAAAACAGAGAATCGATCTGGCACGCAGAAAAGAAGCAGAGATATTGAAGCGAGGAGCGGAGGCAACATCCTTTTCATGATATGGAAGATGATTAAGTTCTTGGGGGGTAACTCACGAAGACTAAAAAAAAAGCGCGTAAAATCCCATCTACCGGGAGAGGGGTCAATCGCGCTTAAAGCGGGGGGAAGGGGGCTTCGGTACACTAAAAAAAGTCATGATAAAACTAAAGCCAAACATGAGAGGTTGAAGACCATACGGGGGAGATCAACAGCAAACACGACTCCGGGAATATAGGTTCCGAATAAGAAAAAATAAGCAACAGTCCTCCGACGGTCTCTGACCTGGAAGGGGCCAGGGAAAAAGCTTATATGAAGGTCACTGCGCTCTGCTAATTTTCGCTAATTACACAATCCTATCTACTCTTGCTAACGTAAGACGATGTCGTGAACACCACTCGGCATCAGCAGACCGGGGAAAGCCATGCCCCAAACGGAGCGCTCATAAAAGGATTTTCGGGAAAAAGACACTTGCGGGCAGTTCAGAAAAAGGAGTGAGGGCGAAGCCCTCATTGCAAGACGAATGCGAGAATGAACACATCAGCACAGGTGCCGTGGGGACGATATCTTTCCTGCCGAGGAGTCTAGAATACGAAGAAAGTCGTCCCATATCAGTAAAGGACTGAATCTGTTGATGATCACTTAATGGAGACGTGGAAAAACAGGCCGTTGGCGATCTTGAAATAAACGAAAGAAAAGAGAGAACGACAGCGTGACAAAAAAAAAAACAGAAAGTTTACTCCACAGGACCAAAGAAGGGGGGGGGAGAGAAAAAAGGAC
>Ga0179593_1688696_pt1 | contig 19736 bp, 19 predicted proteins | sample CZODoug2_1_08_16_FD_185931 | JGI IMG/M metagenome (GOLD analysis project Ga0179593, IMG submission 185931) | Vadose zone soil fungal communities from Angelo Coast Range Reserve, California, USA - CZODoug2_1_08_16fungal (PacBio error correction) | ecosystem: Environmental > Terrestrial > Soil >...
AGGGAAAAATATCATGAGAGGGAAAATCGTATCATATATAGAAAACGAGCAATGGGGGGGGAAAGGAGGGGGGGGGAAAAAAAAAACTCCATACCATATACATCTCGATCTGTAGGGCGGGGGAATCAGGGAGGTGAACAATGAAAGGAAAAACTGAAGGGGAGAAGGAGACACAAATCTATTAAACCCCCCCACCCAAAAAACGAACCCGGTGTACCATCAAAGAGTTGATGAAAAGACAGAGACCTCCGCGAAGAAAAGGGTCTTCTTGCCCTAATCTTTAGGGGAAAAAGTCGTTTGTGGGGAAACGGCAAGAGTCACCACCGTTTAAAAGAATGGTTCCGAGTCGGAGACCGCCTTACTGAGGGAAGCACGAACAAGAGGAACGTTTCTTCTGATGGCGAGAGAGGGGAAAAAACTTATCAAAGAAGAAAGCTTCTCCCTCCTGAAAAGATCATAGGGGTGTCCTCCCTTGGGCAGGGAAAGAGTAAGGTGGGAAAAGGATACCGGTAGAGAAAAAAAGCAATTCCCATAAGGTGCATATGGGCACTCAAGAAACCTCTTCAGTATCTAAAACGAAGGAGAAGAGAGTAATTTCCGGTCTTCCTTCATAATAAGTTCAGGGAAAGGTAAAAAAGACTCTACTAGAAAAACCGGGGGATCTCCTCGAAAAAACTTCCTATGCAAGAGAAAAGGACCCAAAAAACTCTACACGGGGGGGAGGAATTTTAACACCATCTTTCCCAAGAAGAGAAAGCATCTAACCAGACAATAGAGGGCCATCACAATCAGGAAAGGAGGAAAGGGGGCATACCAAGAGTACCAGGATGGTCCAGAAAACATCGGAGGAAAAAGCGTCCTGGAGCGCCTTGACAGAGAAAACATTAACTTTGGGGGGAAGAAAAGGTAGAAGGGAGTCGCTTCGAACCAGATATGTCCAAGGAGAGGTATCGAAACTCCGGGGGAGAGGACGCAGCCAGATAAAGGTGACTTCACCTCGTCAGTCAAAGAGATACTCGCGGGAAAAAGTAAAAAGGGAAAGTGTTCCGAAATGGGCCAACCGGGAGGACGCACGCCCTAAAATGCATATAGGAAGGGAAGGGGGTCCTAAGGCCAAGACCGCCGACAGGGAGGAACTGCCCAACAGCGGGAAGAGAGGGGAAAAAAGGGCATGAGGGAAAAGAGGAGGAGGGGAGCTCCATCATGGGCTTGGGGACGCACGATCGCAACAACAAAAAAGACCCTCAAAAAAGGGGGGGAAGCTGGTCCAAGTATAAGCGAAGAAAGAAAATTTAGGCCCGAACACAGGGGGGGGAAAAAGTTCCCAACATTGTCGGCCTTAGATGGATGCTGTTTTAGAAAAAAACATCTGAAACAAGTCTCGCCCAGGGGGGAAAAACCCTGTTCTCGTGGACACCCGCGTAGGAAGATAGCGAGCAAAAAACTTTCCCCTGAAAAATTATCAGAAGGGAAAGAACCCTGAGTACTCAGGAGGGATTCGAAAAGGGAATAACTTAGTCTAGGAAAATGGAGCCTTGAGGGTTTTGGTGAAAGCAACGAAAAAAAGGGAATTTTCATGAAAGACTGCCTTTTCGAGTATCGGGAGGGGGGGTGCTGGGGGCAATTTTCCGCGCAGGAAGAAATACCGCTGCCGGGCCAAGTGGCACGACGGAAAAGGGAGAAGTATGCGAAGGAAGAAGCTGTGGGAACTGATAAGGGGGGACGAGGGAAAGAAGGGGGGTCTTCCTGAGGGGAAAGGAAAACCCTACCAGGAACTACGGCCCGAAAATAAAAGACGCGTTGCTCTCGAGGAAAAAAGAAAAAATCAGGAGGATTGAGAAAAAAAAGAAAAAAACGGTACAAAGAATGCGCGTTCGAGGGGGATCGGGGGTAAACGGGAGAAAGAAGAAATCACCATCATCTGCATCCATCATATAGGAAGGAGAGTTCCCGCCAAGGGAGAACAGAGCGGGAACGGGAAAGGGAGGGCTATCAAAAGGAAAGAGGAGCGTTTTCGAGAGGGGGGTTCAAAAGAACCCGCCACCGTAGCTTGATGGTGGGCGAAAATGTCACGAGAGAAGAAAAATTATCCGTCCAATTGAAAAAACTGTCTGTCGCATGCCAAAAAAAAAAAGGGTCCAGGACCAATGCGAAGGGAGGGGGGGGCCTATGAGCGGGGGGGGATAACCCTACAACCGGCCACAGCAAAGGATTGTGGGGGGAAAGACCAACTATTTCGGGAAAAAAACACCGGAAAAGAGGTGGCCGGGAGAGGAGGAACAAAACAACGAGGGGGGGGAAAAAGAAAAAAATTCTTATCACCACGTGTCCAAGAAAAAATTTTTTCACGGGATGGTACTAATGACCAATCCTTGGGCGGGGGGGGAAGTTTTCTTTCTTTTAACCAGCTCATCCGCCAAGACAAAAAAAAAGGGGCGCAGCCATTGGGGAGCAGGCTGGGGAGAAAAGCCTGAGAGGAGGGGGAAATTACTGATCCGGCATCCCGCGTGCAGTCAGATATGGTAAAGCAAACTATGCAGGGGAGACGGGGGGATGGTCGGGTGAGGAAGGGTCGATTCTCAAAGGCTCGGCTGCGAGCCGAAAGGGATCAGTCGCCAGTGAAGGGGGGAATCGGGGGACGGGAAAGGAGACGTCTATTTCTGAGGGATAGTCGGAAGATCGACAAGCTGTAACCAAAAGAGAAGGCGGGCGAAAAAGGAAGAGGGGGTGTACCAGGTGGAGGAGAAAATATCGGATCCGTTGTATAAAAAAGGATTTTTCACAGAGGACCATCGAGCAACGGCGAGGGGGTCGAGGAGGGGGGTCGGGGTTGGGGGAGGGGCGCTTAGTGCCACCCTTTAAACACGCGTGCTTGTTCAGAAAAGGGGAGCAGGGGGGAAAATTCCGAAGAAAAGGGGGAATTTAGCGTCATCGGAAACCCGCGAAGCCTCGGTAGGGGGAGGGCGCTCAAACAGGGTCAAAGGAGACAGCTGGAGGGAAAGGATTCTAACCCAACTTCTGGGAAAATATCTTACAATCGCCCTCCTAGGGTGGAAACGCACATAAAGAGGGGAAAGGATATGCGTAGGGAACGTTTGTCTACAATAATAAGCCTCTCAGGTAAAGGTCCTGTAAAAAACAAGTTAAAAGGGGTGAGAGGGAGAAAGAGGAACGTCTTTCTATGGGGTCACAGAAGAGGACGGTCGTCAAGAGGGCTAAGGGAACTTAGGAAAAGCATCAGGGGAAAAAAAGGAGAGGAACTTTTTTCTCGGAAAGAAAAAAGGGGGCAATTTTGGGTGAAGGGGGCGGCAGCAGGCGCAAGAGGGCAACCAGAGGGGGGGAATGCGGGGGGTCTTTTTGCCGACCGCTGCAAGAGGGGGGGCACCATTGGAGGAGAGAAGGAAGAAAAAGAGGGGCTGCGGGGGGGAGGGGGGGGGGTTCATCAATTTCTAAGGAAGGGGCGCAACCGTCGGAGGAGGTGGCGCGCTGGAAAAAGGCTTCAAAAGCGGAGAAAAAAAGGGGGGGAGGGGGCGTGCGTCGGGAGGGAGAAAAGGGTGGGCATTCTCTTTTTAGAGGCCCTCAGAGGAAAGGATGAAGAATCGCGTGGAAGGGAGAGCTGAGAAATACCGGGAGTTCGAGAACGACAGTGCCCGATACCGGGGAATAACAGTGAAGAGGGGGGAAAAAAGCTTCTAAAAGACATTCCTGGTTTGTGACCTTGAGTGTAAAGGAAGAGGTGGGGGAAGCAAAATGAGTCCAGAAGGATTCTTAATCCTTTTGGTAGAGGGGAGGGGGCCTTCTTCGGGAGGGCACGTGATGTTTGGGAAGGAGGAGCTGTGAGGAAGTACTTTCTCCTCATTTGAGAGGGGGTTCTTTGCGGGTTTTTTCCAGTAAACTATTCCGTTCAATCCTCGTCATGGTACATCGGGACTGCTGCTAAAGGATATGCGATCAAAACGAGGAGGAGGAGATGGGAAGAAAAACCACATGAGAAAGTAATGAAGGCCGGTCAGGAGGCGAAATCGGAAAAAGGTTCCAGAAGCTTGGGGGAGCACAGATCGACGTCGGGAAAGTGCACAGAGAAAAGGGGAAGAGGTTCGAAAGAACTTTCCTTGAACTCCGCATCGCTTAACGGACTAGAGAAGAAAAACAAGGTTATCTTGCAGGCTTTCGAAGTAGGGGCGCGTGAGGCGAAGTGGAAAAGAAAAAAGGTCTCGCAGAAGGAGGTGTTTGTCTATGCAGCCGTCAGGGGACTCTCGCTCGGAAAAGATGGGGGTTCAGGTCGGGAGGGGTTTTCTGAGAAATCTTCTACCTACAGCGGAGGTGTCTATACGACCAAGAAAGGGAGGAACGTACGGATCAAAAGAGAAGCATCGGTAATCAGGGAAAAGAGAGTCCCTCTTATAGAGGCGCCCTTCAGTTCGAAGAACATCCATCGGTGTCATAGGAAGAGACAGCCTAGAAAGGGGGTCTGGATCCTACATCGAGAGGCAAGAAGGACATGCGAAGGGGGAGAGGGTCGCTCTATTCAAAGGGGTCCTTCTGAGAAGACAGGAAAAAAAGAAAACGCTCGACAAAGGATGAAAACAACAACACCGAAAGAGAGATATCATTGTCAGAGGAGAAAAGGAAAACAATTGAAGGAATATCAATGAGAGGAATCAGGATAAAAAAGAAGGGGGGCCGGAGGAAAGGCGATCTCAGCTCTTCAAGAACTCTCCTTGATGCGTGAGAGGAGAGGGAGGCAAGAAGATACGATGAAACCTCTTCTTTGAAGAAGTTCTCTTAAAACAAATATATTGAACGGGCGGGAGTACCGAATGGTAACTAGCCGAACGAAGATAGGACAGGGGGGGGTACGTATGAGGAGACTGAAAGGGAGGGAGGGGATGAAAAAGAAACAAAAATCTATTCAAACCATGAAGATTGTTCAAAGGGAAGAAAAAAACCGAAAGGGAAACACCATCGGAAGGGGGGAGATTTCTGGGACGCTGGATGCCAAAAAGGAGAAAAAGCAAAAGCCGAGGAGAAAAAAGGATAAGAGGGGGGGCGCGAACCTATCCGAGCGGGGTAAGGGACACTATACCTGGAAATCAACATTGGGAAAGAGAAAAAGAAACTAGGGAATGTTCACTCATTAAAAAAGATCTTTTTCTCCGGGACCGACTCGGATAAGAAAAAAGATCAAGAGGAAATCCATAATAAAGTGGTCATTGAATGGGGAACATCTACTAAAAAGAGAGGGGGCTGGTATCTCCGTCAGTCCCTGAGGAACCAGGGAAAAGAGCAGAAACTGCAAGGGGGGAAGTGGAAAAGGAACCCCAGACATAACACACAAGAACAATAAGGCGCGAAAGAGAAAACGAAGAGGAGAACGAAAAAGGGTCAAAAACCATCATTCAACGAAAGCAGAGACCACGAACCTGAGTCCCAAAAAGAAAGTCTGTCCCTCTTCTCGGGATAGAGGAAAACTCTCCTTACGGGGAATACGTGGAGAAAAAAAGAGCCAGGAAGGGTATTTCCAACGTCTTTTTAGAGGGGAGGAAAACCTGATCTGCGGGGGGGGGGGGCAAAAGGGAGGAACGCCTGACAGCCGGGGGGTAAATCTTCCCCGCTGATGTCCATCAGCGGGGGGCGTCGGAGGGGGGAAATACCAGAGCTCCACACCATCCTCCGTCGCGAGCAAGAAGGGCAAAAATTTGCAGAACAAAGAAGAGCTTCTGAATGGCATTGGAAGCTCAGAATCAGTGAAACCGGGGGACGGGGGGACCTATAAATGCTGGCCCACAACAGACTACCGACAGAAGAGGGGGAGTTAAAGAGGGACTGAGAGAACCCTCATCTCCTTGACTTCCTGGAACATCCTTTTTCACTCAGAAGGAAGCAGGGTTGGAAAAAAAACGGACAAAGAGTCAACAACCGGGACCTCAATTAGCTTTCTGGGGAGGGGAATATAAGAGGAGGAAAAACGGGGAAGGAGAAGAAAGTTCCCCAAAGGGGGGGAGACGTTCCCTTTCCCGGGAAATTTCGGAATTATTCGTGGGGGGGAGGCTGGTTTAAAGTTAAACGAAGGGGAGGGGGGGGGACCGATGAAGGAAAAGGGGGTCTTCATATTAATCATTAAAAAGAAGCAACGGAAAAACACAGGACCATTCGTAAGGGAAGGATCGAGGAAGGGGGGGGGGAATCTGGGGGGAAGGACTTCGTCATCCATCACCTGAAGATCAAGGGAATCGTCAGGAGGGGAAACCTGGGTGAGGCAAGGGGGGGGGGGGGGGGCCAGCGGACGATTTTCAGGGGGGAAAATCAAACTTTGCGGACTTAAGAAATCTTGGTTCTGGGGGAAAAAGGCAGAAGACTATGGTTGGAGAAAACAGGGATACGAGTTCTCTGGAAGCCCCTATGCGAAAGAGAGATTAAGGGTGTGGCGGGAAGGAAAAGAGCCCTAATAAGGGGGGAACCATCACTGGCTTGGAACGGGAAAAGAGGCCTTTTGGTGGTGGACAATAGAAAAGAAAAAACAAAAATTTCATAAAAAAAGCCCTCTACCCATCCTCCGGATCTAATGGAAAAAGAGGGGGAAGAAATCTCAATATGTAAAGGAGAAAGTAGCGGAAAAGGGAAAAAGATTTTTGTACTGGGGGTTCGCGAAGACTACAAGGGCTTTGTCTGAAAAGAAAATCACACCATAGGCATCAAGATCGGCCGGTGCCCGCAAGGGAGAGGCATAGGGAAGGAACGGATAGGGGGCGTCTAGCAAGAACTTCTAGGAGAAGGGGGTTTTGGGACGGGAGCGACATGGGCAAAAACGAAAAAAGAAAGATCTTTCTGAGCATCCGGTATTGGGCACAATACGACAATGGACGAGGGTGGGAGAAGGAAGGCAGGATAATACATTCAAGGGGGGCTTCGCCTACGCTTTTGGGGGGGAAAACCCGAAAAGGGCGTCGGAAAAATGTTTCGGGGGGCTTTTTGTCGTGCGTAAAACCCCACAGCAAGATATGGTGGAGGCTCCCTATTGGAACACCGTATGGGGGGGAAGAGGGTGCCGTGATCAAGCTAGCGAAGAAAAGGGAAGAGAAGGGGATTTTTATCAGAAAATCTGCCATACGGGGAGAGCGGGCTTTGCAGGAAAGAGGGAGCGAGAAAAAAGGCTGAAAGGGGTTCATGGGGGAGAGGGAGGTATTGTTACAGAAAAGCTCTCGGCATCCGCACACCCAAGGGGGCAAAAGTTGGGACCGGGGAAGAATGCGCCGGGGAAAAGAGAGGGGAATGGCCTTCTAAACGCATACCTCGTGCATGGGGGAAATAAGTAAAAGGGGGGGAGACCAGAAAGAAGGTCGGGGGGAGGGACCACCAGCAAACTCTCGAGTTTTGCTCGGGCTAAGGAAAAGCCGCAAAGGGCTATGAGGCTAACGCGGCGGGAAATCGATTGAACTAGAAAAAAAGACTAGATGTGAAGTTGATCTCCCCGAGAACCCCGAGAATCTAGCGGAAGAACGCTTTGAGAAGGAAAAAAGTTTTTACAGGCGATCCTGAGAAAGCGTAAAAAGAAAGCTTCCAGAGGAAATAGGGGGACACTTCGGGGTCAGGCGGAGTTCTGAAAAGGTTGGTGTGGGCTCTTAGACGAAAAAAAAGGGCCTCTTGATTCCCAGGGGGGCTTGTTCTAAAGGAAAGAGTTCCGCGCCAGGGGATACGTCCTGAGCGTCCACGCCTTTAAGAGACGGGGCAGCAGAAAAAACTAAGACCTCTTGAAGAAAAGGCTCAACAAAGGTGTAAATTCGAAAAGAGAAGGAAAAAGCTGGAGAAGTAAAATCAGGGACGTAGTGGCCGTCTTTACAAAACGGATAAAAAGTGATTGGCAAAATGTGCGCAACGGACCTGCCGCGAAAGGGCCCTTGAGAGAGGCGACGAAAAGAGGCAAGAATCACCATGAACGAGCCGGGGAAATCGGAGGCTCCATGGGGAAAGGGGTCGTAGATATCTTCCGTCGTTACAGATGGCCGAAAAAAAGAAAAGGTCAAAAGCAGAGGGGAAGAATCTTCGCTCATCGAGGAAGAGTACCGACAACGGCCGGCAGTCGGGAAGATGTTTGGAAAGCAAAGGCGGGGGCCGCGATAAACGCAAAGGGGTGGAGAGGACGGGGGGGTTGCGGGGCTCGACAAATGCCAGGTCGGAAAGAGGGCGCTGTTAGTCGGCAGGTCCCATCAGGCGAAGGGGAAGGGAAGGGGGAGGCAGAGGGGTGGCACTCAACTCTCGTAAAGAGAAACCACCGGAAACGAGGGGTGAGGAATGCCGGCACCTATGAAAAACAATTTGTTTGTGAAAGAGGGCTTTCAGGGAAGCCGAATGGGGCTCGCGGGGTATGGGCGAACGCCGTTGAAAAGAGTCGATTTATCAATCAAGGAAAAAGAGAAAGGGGGCCGAACGAGAAGAAATCCGGCGGAGGAATCCCGCCGCCGGAAGAGACACCCGATGAAGTGACGCGCGGGAAGAAGAGACCCGGGTTTTGAATCCGAAGGGTCCGGAGGCAGAAAAAGATCGGAGGGAGGAGGGGAAGTTTTCGCGTCGTTGTCCATGAAAGGGAGGGCCTGAGGGTGATGGGACGCGACTCTGTTTAAGGGGTTGGAGCTGCGGGAGAAGAAAATTGGGGTTTCTGGAGGGTGGTCCCCCCGGTCGCCGAGGCTGAGAGAAGGTAGGAACGGATTCTAATCTGGAAAAGGAAGAAGCTTAGAAGGGAAAGATGTCGGAAGCAAGAATGAATTCATAGCGAAAGGAGAAAGGGAACTTTCGAAAACGGTCTTTGTAAAAGAAAAAAGGCGGAAAAAAACGGCAAACGAGGGGGACGGCGGGGGGAAATTCCCCAAGACCATAGAGAAAGAATCGAGAAGTGGAGGAGAAAGGAGGGCTTTCAATGCCAGTTAATCTTGCCGGAAGCGGACTGAATCTGTTGTGGGTCCATTGAGGGGAAAAGCACCTCTTATCCTTGTCGGGATAAGATACCAGGAGTTAGAAAAGGTTTTTGGGGCATCCCAGAATATCTGAAAAGATGGCTATGGGGGTTCAAAGGAGCTATGAAAATTTGCTCTATAGGAAACCATGTTAAAGGGGGGAAAGTTTTAAGTCTCTTTTCGGGGGGGTTTCTTCATCCAACCGGGAGGGGCGACCCTACGAGTCAAAGGAAAACAGAGAGAGAACCAAGTAAGAGGGTTCAGAAGCTCTTTTGAGAAGATTTGCAAAAACCGGTATTGGAAAAAACCGTCCCCAGAGTTTGTCTTGTATTCAGTTTCTCCATAAAGATGGGGAAAAGATAGAGAGAAAAGACTATTAGAAGAGGGAAGTAGAATGTTAAGAGGGGACCGCGCTGATGAAAAAGGCAAAGAATCCAGGAAGAGCGAGCTGCCGAAAGTTCATAAATACTTCGTCTTCCTTGAAGGGCTTTAAGAGGACCGAGACAATTAAGAGAGCGAAAAACAAAAAGGGGAGTGGGGGAGAGAGATAATGTGAAACGCGGCGCGTACCTCAATCTTCATAGGATTAGGGGAGAGATAGACTCTGACAAAGAAAAAAAGCAGGGGGAAGTCGGAAATATCAGCGATGGGATCCAATAATACTCCCGCAGAGCTTGCGTATCGGGGAAGGTAAGGAAGACGCATGAAATGAAGGGGGGGACGAACTGAAGGCAGGGGATCTAAAAAAAATTGACTATTTTAAAGATCAAACAGGGGGAACCTTCATGAAACGAGCCGCGAAAAGGAAAAAGATCTTCAGAGTCTCCTAGCATAATACTCCTGTTGTAGGGTCCAACCTAAACACACGCGAAAAGGGGATTCAACAACACCCTTCCAGCTTGAAGAGAGAGAGCCCAGGGGAATAGGAAACACCATCGCCAGGTTTCTTCGTCCCCTGAGAGTTTACGTTGGGGGGGGCAGAAGGGATTTGCCCAAACGGAAAGAAAAGCAACGACCTCAAAACATCCTGACAAAAAAAAAGATCAGCAAGGGGGGGGGTGCACCAAGGGGGAATAAAAAATATCATCAAGTAGGCAACTATAGGGGGGCCCTTCCCTAAGGAAATATAGCAGGAAAGGGTCAAAAAAACGCAAACAGGCGTCGATCTGGACGGCTACAAATCGGGCGGTACTAAAGTCCGGAAGAAAATCGTAATCATAAGGAAATTTGCTTCCCCTTTGGAAGGAGAAAAAAGAAAATAATACTAAAGGCCCTTTCCTGATCCGAGAAAGGGAGCCTGAAAAAATCCTCTTCTCAATCCAGGAAAGCAAGCAACGGCTGACAAAGTACCTGGGGAAACACAAAAATAAAAGGATTCTCCCCATAGGCTTTCCTACACTCAGCGAAAAGTCCCTCCTCCTAAAGGGACCGGGAAAGAACAAAGGAAGACCTCAGCATTACCAATACCGCCCCCCCTTACTAAGAGGAACTGAAATAGTAATGAAGGGACCTCAATTCTTCTTAAACATACAAAACTTCATTGTTTGTGGATAAAGAGAGGGGGAAGGGGAAGACTTTGAGAAAATGGAGCCCCCGTTAATAGTTCCCTGGACGGGGGGATCTAACGCCAGGGACCATCCAGGAAAAAGGGGAAAACTTTTCCCCTCAGCAGCAATACAAAAATCTACTTCGGACCGAGGCAATACCCGCAAACCAGGGTGTTCCCCGCCCGCAGGGCCCCTAGACAGGTTGCATCTGAAGAGAAGCCTTCATTGGGAAAGGAGGGGAAGAAACATCCGCCAAGTTGGGAGGCCTAAGCGCCAATAAAAAACAGCGCCTCAAAAAAAAGAAGGCTCCCTAAGCAAGCTGTCCCCGAGAAAAAACAATCAATTGGTGTAAAGAACTTCCAGGGGCCGATCTCAACCAAAAAAAACCTCAGGGTCAAAGGTGGAAGCTTGGTAAAGAAAAAGGCTCGGGGAAGGCATTTATGGAAACGCGCCGAAACCAGGGAAGACTTGGTTTCCAGGGCCGTAAAAAAAGTGGGTCGGGGGGCGAAAGGGGGTTTTTAGGGACTGAAAGAGCCTCTCTGCTTCTGAAGGATGACATAACAGGGGGTTCGCGGAAGGGGTCAGGTCTAAAGAAGGCCAAAAGGAATCTATTCAGCCGAAAACCCATGTCTTACTCCGCAAGGACCGCGCGGGAGGATATTAAGGAAACGTTCCATAAAATGAGAATATCAAGTGTACGGAAAGGGGAAAGGATTGCCCAAGGGAGGGGGGAAAATAGGGGGGTCCCATCGGCGGGCGAGGGGAAAATCCGCAAAAAGTAGGACTTGCTCATGGGTCCTGGAGGGGGACCACCTTGTTGAGGACCATGAAGAACATTTAAGACTTGCCAGGGGGGCCCTCTCAAGGAAGAGCGTCCTTCCTTCCCGGGACAGAGGACCTGATAGGGTAGAAAGAACGCGAAAGAAATTTTTTTTTTCGGCCGAAAAATGAGAAAGGACAGAACTGGACGAACCCCCAACAGCCAGGCCTGGCTCCAACGATGGAAGGGACGAAAGAACAAAGATTTTATCAAGGAGGAACAGATATTGCCCGGAAGGGCAACCGGTAAAACGAGGAGAGGAACTGCGGACGTGGAAAAGAATAAGTCAAGAGTGTCGATTTGAAGGGGACTATCCCCCCTCGGAGTTTTCTGAGAAAATAAGCATAGGATCTTCCGCGTTCGTTGTCCCCGAGCTAACGGAGTCCCTCCTTTTGAAAAGCCGAGCAAAACGTACGAGCGGTGTGGAGAGCGAAGGGACACGCCACAAGCGCCCACAGAGTCTTCTTAAGAAGGGTAATGATTTTCTAAAGGAAGACGAGGGGCTCAAAAGTCGAAGCGACCCGAGAGAGGGGAAATACCTTATCGCAGGGGAGGCGAAAGTTCCCGTTAAAAGCAGGGTCTCGGAGTTTTCCGGTCCTATTTTGAAGGAGTGTTTGTCCTTTCTGTAGCAGGGAGAATAGAAAGTGCTCCCTTATAAAGGGGGGAGATCCCCTCTTTGACAGTGCCTCAAAGACGGAAGGGTTTCCTTAAAACTTTTATCAATCCCGCCAGAAGAAACATGGTATTCAATAGGGATGGTATCACCTCCCACCGGAAAGACGGTGGGTGATTGAGAGTTTTCCGGGAAATATGTAATAGGGAGACCCCGGGTTTCATTGTTTTCAGGGTTTCGGGTGGTTTCTCAAGGGGAGCTTTACATAGGGAAAATCCAGAATTTGTCCCCGGGACGGCAAAAGGGGCACGAGAATGCACAAAAGGAAAAAAAAGAAGATTTAATGGACGGATAATGGAAAAGTCCTCAGGAAAAGGTTTCCATTTAGAAGGGAAGAGAGGAAGCTATCAAGCCGAAAACTCGGGTTTCGGGGAGGAAAAAAAATTTTTCCGAAGAGGCAAACCCGGAATGGGGGAAACTGACCCAGCGCTCAAAAGAAGGAGCCATTGGGGAGGGATCTACACTTCGTAAAGACCGCTTATTAAATGCCTCAAAGGTGATATTCGGGTAGAGGGAAACAAGCGGGAAAACCAAACGAAAAAGAAAAAAAAACAAAAATCGGGACCGTTTGAGGAGGCGCCAAATCGAAGCAGGTAACGTTTGGGGATTCCAGCCTTCCCGGAACTCTAGGGTTGAGGGGGACAGGAGGGAGGGAGGGTTGAAGGGGGGCGTCTTAGGACATGCCCTCTTGAAGGAACCGCGCATTGTTAAAGAAAGGGGCGGGAGACTCCCGGGACTTCCCATCCCGGGACCCTGGAAAAAAAAAAAATTGAACCGCCAAAAAGAAAAAAGGCGGGGAGCGCCTAAAAAAAGAGTGGAAATGAAAAAAAAAACTCAGGAGAGCTGTATGAATGTCAGAAGTAACCAGGAAAACGAATCCTCTGAAAAACCTCCGGGAAAAAAAGAACTGTTGCTAGAAAAAGGGAACCGAAATACATCGTTCGGAAAAGGAAGGAAGTTGCGACGAAGAAATGAGGAAAAAGTTTTTGAAAAAAAAATCCCTCGGCGAAGGGATGCTTTAACAAAGGGCAGTGGAAGGGGGTCTCTATCTGCAGTCAGAAATTCATATTTGGGGGAACTGTTATTCCCCATAGGGCCTAATAAGGAGAGGAAGCTTAAACCAGCCTCATGGAAAAATACTTTTAGAAGGAGGTCCCTTTCACGGGGGGCCAAAGTGGGTTTCAGAAGACTTTGACCATGCTCCAGCCGCGATAAACCAGAATTAGAAGAGCGGGGTTTCGGGGGGGGGCAGGCTTTACCTCAGGGCCATCGAAAAGGAGGGGGGCTAAGGAATCGGTCGGGGAGGCTGGAAGGGACGGTCTTTTGGGCAGCATGACGGCGGCGCCACAAGAGGCTTTGCTGAAAAAGGGAACGTTCAAATCAGAGAGGAGAGGAAAAGTGTTTGTCCGAGGCTGTTTAAGGGAAGGCACCCTTTGGGGGGGGCGCTAACGGGTAGTTAAGGAAGTTGGAAGATGCGATGAGTCAAAGGAAAGTGAAATGGGGGGAGACGCTTGCAGAAATCTAAGGGGGAAAATTCCGGCTTGGGGGTCGATCCAAAAAGGGGAAATAATGAGAAAAGAGTGAAGATAAAAAGAAAAACTGCCTTCAAGGCATCCCTGGGTGAGAATTCCCCAATTCCGAAAAAAGGGCCTCAAATGATCAAAAAAAAGGGGATCAGCGAGGGGACTTTTGTGTAAACGTGTCCCTTTTTTAAAATGGGGGGGGGGGGGCGTTGGTGCTTGTGAAAATGCGTGGGATGCAGGAGGACGAAAAGAGTTCTGGTGAGATTTCGGGAAGAGGTTTGGCGCTGGGGGTTTAAAGGGGGCGGGGAAAGGTACCTACGGTGTACCAGTGCTAAAAGCGCTCTGCTCATCGAGGGGGGCTGCCCTACATCAAATCGGCAACAACGAGCTCTTAATGGGGGACAAGCCATTTATCAGAAGGATGAAATATAGACTCAGACTTAACGGGAGAAAAAGGGGGTCCCTCCTTCTGCCGAGAAAGATCGAGAGGGGGGGGGCAGGTCAAAGGACAACTCTTCTATGGCAGTATTTCCGAAAAAAGGTACCTTTATCGTTGGTAACTCCGCGGCAAGCCCTAAGAGGGGGGATATCATGCCAAGTCCCCAAGGAATCTGGTGGGGAACATTCCGGGGGACTTCGAGAGCTGGGTTCTACAGTTTTGGGGGGGCATCCAGCGCATAGAAGGAGGGCGATTTTTTTACCTGGCTCTAAACGGCCGAACAAGTGTGGAAGCGTCAACCATCCTTAAAAAAGGTGTGGAAGGGGGTTCATCGGGGAGAGTGTGGTCGGAAAAACGGAAAAGGAAAAGTCAATGAGCCTCTATGGAAAGACCTTTCACGGGGAATGCGCTTCGTCGAATCATGATGGGAGAACGTAAAAAAAGGGGGGAAGGAAAAAATATATTTGGGGGGAGGTCGTAGCGCCCTAAGGGGGGGGAAAGAAGCCATCATCGGTTGTAAAAAAAAGGATTCGTAGGGCCGGACAGGACTAAGACGGGTTATCTTGAGTCCCGACATCGGGCGGGGGCAAAGAAGTCCATTCCCCAGGAGGCCCGCTTCGAGAGGAAATTGCCAGGAGAGTTTAGAAAGCATTGTTCGGAAACGAAAAATATCTCTCCTGAAAAACCTAGGAAGGAGAGAGATAAGGGGGGGAAGCGCAGGAAAGGGAAGAAAATATATTGTTATGAATAAAATATAATCTACAGAAAAAAAAAGAAGCCTTCCTTCGAGGAGGGAGGGAGAATCCAGATAATCAGAAGTATAAGTGCAACGGTAATCCGAGGAATGAACCCCGAGGGGGGTCTAACTTAATTGCTCTCACAGAAAGACAAAAAATATTTTGAAAGGAAATGTAAAGGGGGGCCGTCCCCATCATGAGGAAAAAAAGCCGCGAAGATAGGAGGAGCCATATAGGCTCCATGACCGAGGGGGGAGGGAAGCGTTGATGGAAAAGGAACAAAAAAAAGAAAAGGTAGGTGACACCAAAGTTTTGAAAGGAGGAGCCCCCATGACGGAAGGCAAATAGGAAAAGAGAAAACAAAACCACCAAGACTTTTCTTGAAAGGGAGCGCATGAGGGCCCTTTGCATTACCAGGAAAGGGAAACCAGCACGAAGACGGCGGGGGGAAGCCCGGGACAAATAGGGGGCCGGGGGGCCTGATATAAACACACGAGCCAGGGGCCAAAACGGTACAAGAGAAGTCCCCCCCGCCTGCCAGGCCATAGACTCGTTTCAGAAGGAGCATTCCCTAGCCAAGATCTGTGGCGAAGGGAAATCAGCCAAGCAGAGGGGAGAATTCCTGATCTTAAAAGGAGGAAACTCATGGAGGGGCGGACTGGGGGTGGAAAAATTAAATAAGAAAGGCCGTTGCCGGGAGAAGGGAATGAGCATCAATTAAAAGAAAGGCGCGAAAAGAAACGGACACCGTATTTAAAGTGGGAAAACATAACACCCAATCTCACGGGGAGGGGGGGACCCTAAATCATGAGATACCTCCTCTACTTGAATTCCATCACCAGAGAACCAATCAATCAGCAATAAGAAGAGAAAGAACCCATGATTTCATAAAAGCACGACTTGAAAGGTAGGGGGAACCTCAGAACCAGTAAGAGAAAGGAAGATACTTCAACACCCGGATGGATTGATTCATTGAAGATTTTCTCTTAACCTTATCGGAGTTAATAGTTGAAAAGGGGAATCGAAACAGCCGCAAGGCCGGATTTTAGAAGGTCATCTAAGCTCCCAAAGCTTATCAGAGACTGAGGAGAGAAATCTACTCAAAGAAAATCTGAGTACCAAGCGCCAAGGTTGGGGAGGGAGATCGACCTATTCCAACCGACATTCATGACTGTGGAAGGAAAAGTTCAATCTGAAAAAGAGCTCTTGTCCCATGGGGAGAGGGGGATTCCAAATCAAAGGGGCCAGCCAGGTTTAGGAACTCCGACCACATTGCAAAAGCATCTTCCGGAGGGGGATCCATCCGGGAGAAGGCGACGATAGGGGGGTAATCTCCAGCTTTGGACTGGCAGCTTTCCCAGAAAAGCCCTATCGGAAGGAACGCCGATCTCAAGGAAGGGAATTGTCTCAGTATCGCAGAAAGAAACCTTTCTTCCTCATCGGAAAGGGGAAGCTTTTGTCAAAGGTCCGGGAAAAAAAAGTATTCTATATGAGGGGGGGTTTCAAGGGTGCCCTCAGAAGGCTGAAACAAACTGAGGAGGTAAAGATTCATACTAGAAAAACATCCCGTCCCACAAGGGATACAAAAAAGAAGGGGGCCATAACCGGGAGTCAACAAAAAGGGTACTTTCCTTTTTCTTAAGCGGCACGTGCAAATACCATTTTATAATTTAACAGGATGTCTCCGGGGGGGGTCCCACAAGTTTTTTTTAAATAAAGTCGGGGTGTCCATAAAGTCCCGCAAAAGGTTTCCAGAGGGGAATTCAAGAAAATTTTGCATGGGGGGATTGTGGGAAAACTCTTGTTGACTCGTAAAGAAAGGGTACTCTGCCCCTGAGGGAGGGAGTAGGGGAACAAGGGAAGCATTCTGCCGAGTGTAATTCTTGCCTTCCGGCAAAAAAAAATCATTTCCTAACATCACTCGGGAGTTGGGGAGGACGGGTGTTGGGGAGACAAAAGGGAAAACCCGACTAAAAAGACTCCGAAACAAAAGTCCAACCGCCTTGGGGCACCCCTATCTATTGAAGCCTGGAAGAAAGTTGTATAAAACAACCGGGGGAAGGGGGGGATAAAGGCCGTAGCGAAAGGTAAAAGAATTTTGAGGAGGCCGTGGTCGGGCAGGGTGATAGAAAACCGCTTGTCGAGCCCCGACTATCCACCATAAAAAAAAAACAGCATCTGATCGGGAAGGAGCTTTCCCCCAGCAAGGGGCGATAGAAAAAAAAGGGCGACGGATCCTGGAGGGGCCGAGCAAAACTTCCCTATCCTGGGGGTCGCTCGAAAAAATTGGGTTCAAAAAAGAAAAGAACTTCTTATAAGAAGTAATTTGTAAACATGTCGAGATGTGAGGGAAACAGAATCAGAAGGGAAAACGCAATATCCTGCCCTGAAGAATGCCCTTGCCATTGAAGAGTAGGAAGGTTGCGAGCGCGGATTGGGGGAAAAGATGTAGCTGGGAGGGGTGCGTAAAAAAGAATCACACAGAAAGGAAATCCCCACGAGTCCCGCAACGAGTTTCGGCACGCCCGAAGAAAAAAAAGGGCCGATAAAATTTGCCGGGTTGGGTGAGACTCTCCTAAAACTTCTTCTTCTGAGAAAAAAAAAGGAAGCCCCGGCCAAGAACACGGGAGAGGTCACAAAAAAGGTTTCTAGGGACGTTTCCCGAGCCTACCCCATCCAAAGGACAATTGTGGGAGGTGGACTTGTTTAACACCACCAAGTCGGACTTCCAATAAGAAAAGCCGCAAGTGTGGGTACTCAGCCGGGACTCGCATTCGCCTCAGCCGTCTTGCTTTGAGAAAATCCTTTTTCTTAAACAAAGAGTGCACGTGGGATAGGGGGGCTATAAGACGAGATCGGTTTCGGAAAAAAAAAGGGGGGAAACCAATTTTGCAAAAGAAAACCCCGCCGACGTGGGACCTCCGTCGAAGCAAAAAAGGAATCCGGGAAAGGAAGGTGATTGGAATAATTGCAGGGAAAGCTCAGGACCGGAGGAAACGAAAGAAAAAAGAGAAGGGAAGTTCGGGAGGTAATCTACAGATGGAAGAATAATCGCTAACGAAAAAAAGGAAAAAAAGTCCAAAATCTTTGGAGGAGCTACTGCGCAGAACGTACCCGGAGAAGCTAAAACAGCTTCCATCGGGCAAGGAAGGGGTCCGAGAGGGATTTGTACATTTCGGGGGGGGAATGGGGGGGAGGGGAGGGATTGCAGAAAAAAACAGGCCTTCACGTTCCAAGAGGGGCTTGTTTCAAAAAGCCTCTACTCCCTTAAGAATACTCGCTTGAAGAAGCAAAAGAAGAGATCCTGGAGGGGCAACAGAGTTGGAAATAGCAACATCCAATTACCAAGGCATCGAAACAGGAAATTAGGGGGTCTTACAATCGGCCGATGGGCAAAAAACGAGAAAACTCACTTCTAAAATGAGGGGGGGGACCCTTGATATTGCGGAAGGGGTCGGAACAGCTCATAAAGATCACCATGGCCGCGGGAAGCAGGCCGGGAGGAGGCGAACCGGTCCGGCGTTTGACTGCGAGAAAAAAAAAAACTTTACGCATGAAGAGGCCGGACGCGGGGGAAAAAAGTGCGGAAGCGGGGCCGCGGGCATAGCGCGCGGAAACCAGCAGGGTTCCGACAAGGGGACCTGCCCGGACGATTGCATGGGTGGAAAAGACTTGCGGAAGCAAAAAGAGGCCGCGATCATGAGAAAAAAGAGCTTTGCGAGCTGGGAGGGTGGGCTAATCAAGCGAAAAAGGCTCGTCACCATGCTGGACTTTGAAAAGACTCTTTCGGGACCGCCCGGGAGGGATTGGGAAGCGGGGGCATTTCGATCGGGGGGGGAAGCACCGTAAAAAAGAAAAAGCGCTTACCATGAGAAGCGAGGGGAAAGAAGAATGCAAGGTTGAAAACGTGCACGGAGCGGACCCTTTGTGCTCTCGGGAAGGACCGACGTTCCGCGGGAGAAGGAATCAACGCGTGGGAGCTTCTAACCGAAGAAAGTAAATCCGGAGGGGGGCTAATGAGATGAAAGGGTCCCTATACCCGAGTCATTTCGCAGAGAAAGAAAAAAAATGGCGAATGCCGGGGTGGGGGAGCCTGTGGAAGGCAGACGGAAGCAATGATTTCAAGGAAGCATCTGTCGGTATCCTGGGGAGGTCCCTTGGGGACTGAAGGGTCTTGCAAGGTGGATCCCTGCGAAAAGGGGGGGGAACTCTGTGGTCCTTGTTCGGCTAGACCCGAATTATGGGCGCTTGGGTGGGGGTCTGGCTGGTGGGAAAAAAGGTACCTACTTTTGAAGGACTTCTCGAGGAGCTGGCTCATAGGAACCGGGGAAGATTTCTAAAAAAGATCCGGCGGAACACTTCTGGAGGTAGATGTTGAAAAGAAAAAACAGTATAACACAGGAAGAAATTCTCTAGGAGAAAAAAAGACTTCGAGGGCTGAACGGGCTGTCAGGAATTGAAATCGACTTAGGGAAGGACCAGAGTCCTCTGAGATTGCCTGGCGGGAGGTTCAGAGCTGGAAAAAACCTACGCCTAATCGGTTTGGTAAGTCCCATGAAAAAAAAAAAACCGCTTAGACAATGGGAAGGGGGGTGAACCTCCGCTCGGCAGGATGGTTAGAAAAGTGGGCCTCCCATAAGGAGAGAAAAAAGAAAGAAACGGGAGAAATGGGGTGGGCTATGCAAAAGTCATGGGGCTCTCGAGAGGGGGTCTTCCTTTGTGTCACGAGGGTTAATCGATAGGACGGTGGTGGTTTAAGGGGAATCTCTACCCGAGAAGTTATCCTAGATTGGGGATATACAACAAGTAAGAGCTCTTAGGCTCGGGTTTTCCTCATGGGGGGGAAAACGGTATCTTTAGAAGGAACTCTTCCATAGGGGTAGGGAAAAAAGGAGCCCAGGGCGCCAGGAGAAGAATCGGGAAATCTTACATTTTCGAAGAAAAAGACTATACGCAAGCGCAAGCAAGGGGAGTGATCGGGGTCAAGATGAGATAGCCCTGAAGAGAGAAGACTTGTCCTCTCTATAAGAGATCTTCCTCCAGGAG
>Ga0179593_1377964_pt1 | contig 19735 bp, 15 predicted proteins | sample CZODoug2_1_08_16_FD_185931 | JGI IMG/M metagenome (GOLD analysis project Ga0179593, IMG submission 185931) | Vadose zone soil fungal communities from Angelo Coast Range Reserve, California, USA - CZODoug2_1_08_16fungal (PacBio error correction) | ecosystem: Environmental > Terrestrial > Soil >...
ACTTTCCTTTGCAATTGGACAATTTTTTGCTCTGGGGATAAGAAGAAACGGCATGAAGGAAGGAAAAGGAACACACTATGCCGATAGTGGCGGCCAGAAACAAAAAGAAGACTCCAACCAATCAAGTACAAGGGGGGAGGAGACTGCCATAAAATTTTCATCGGTTTAAACTACTCTAGCAGGTAAGAAACAAGGAGCCTCACGATTCGCGCCAGGGGAAGGAAGACGCCTGTAAAAAGGAAGGGAGAGCGAGGAGGAACCATAGCACGTAAAAGGCCCGTAGTTCTTTCGGGTGGGAATGTAGTACAAACAGTTATCCGCGGCTGGGATGCTGTAGGGTGAGAAATAAGAAAGTCCTGATAGGCAAGATTGGCGTTAGATTTGCTCGGAGGTTGGAATGGCGCCCGCACGAATACATAGCAATAAAGATATCAACGAGATGTATACGTATCAAGTGAGGGAGCGGGACGCCAGCGCAATAAGAGAATGACGCACAGAGAGGGGAGTGTACCTGGAACTCTATCTGTGAGAAGCACTTTCCTGAGTAGTCGGAGGAATAGGGAGAGATAAAAATAGCAGGAAGGAACGTACGATAGGGAGTTGCCATAACAAGCAAACAATCCTAGAACTACACGAACGCATGGAGAAGCATGCGTGAGTAGCATAAAAAAGTGGGGCTCCGTTACGACCCCCCTAAGAGGCCGGCAGGACCAGAAGAGGCTACAAACACATGAGGGTGGGAAAGTAAAAGCCCTACCCACCAAGGATGACCAGAAAAAAATTTTTGGACGTGGAACAGAAAAAGAGAGACTAAACCCCAATACGGAGTCCGAAAAAGAAAATCTTGGCGCGAAAAAAATTGTCTGAACAGGAAAAACAAGCAAAAAATCCAATTTCTACGATTCTGAAGCAAAAAAAAGGCGAAACAAAGAAACAAAACACCGAGTCGACATAGCAAGGGAAGAGACAGGAGAAACGAAGAAGGGGATCTAATACGCTACGGTCGCGGCTTTGTCAAGCGAGCAAGGGGATGAGCAAGGAAAGGGCATCTGGGCGAATGGATGCGTTCGCGATACGGGAAGAACAGAAAGCCTATAAGAGAATAAGCACCAAAGCTAAATATAAAGTTTTTTGGGGGGATTGCGGCGACCTGCTTTCCTGGGGGCGTCGAGAGCGGTAAAGCGCATGAAAGGAGGCCAAAGTGCCAAAAACAGCAAAGAGACGGGGAGGAAAGCTCGTTATGGTTGTGGCTAGAAAGAAGGCGCCCCCGAAGTGGGTTGAGATTCCATCAAATTCCCTTTTCGGCATTGGGTTAGAGTGCGAAGGAAGAGGTTCAGAATGAAACAAAAGAAAGAAACGACGAACCAATCAGTCGACAGGCGAAATTGGATGAGGTTGCGGGTATGGCAAAGGAAAAGCATGCTCTCTTTCTGAGAGTAGCAAGAGGACGCGAGCGGGAAGAGGCGACTGGGGAAAGTTCGGCAGTGCGTTAGAAGGGTCACGTGGGAGGTGTCAGGCGGTTTTACACGGTTTTACTTCGGACGGGCATATAAACTCTGGCTGGTCATCGGTTTGTGAGCAAGAAAGGGCCAGGCGGCGCGAGTATATCTGAAAACGGCTTAATACTCACCGCGAACCGGGTCGAACATAGCCACCCGGACAAATCGCGGGAAAGGATGGTACGGGTGGGCTCAGGGGGAAAAAAGGGGGAGGTATCCGGAGTTATATGCTCGGAACGATTAGGAACGTGAGAAAGTCAGGCTACTCAAAACAACGGGGGGGAGACCAAACCAGAGAAGCAGTACATCGTGAAAAAGGGTACAATCCTGAGAGGGGCCTTGAAGGGAAGAAGGCTGAGACAACTCGAAAAAGCGAAGAAATATGCTTGGACACTAGAGGGCGAGCATCCGAGACTTCCAACAGGGTTGAGTAGCACGGTGAGTAAAATGGCGCGGCTGGAGAAAAAGGAAAACAAAGTAAAACCTTCTTCATAAAGGGGGGAAAGCCAAAGTAGCGAAGGGAGAGAGAAGGGAGAAAAGCATGCATTACTTCGGAAAGCGCAAAAAAAGCAAGATTGAACTGGACTTTTGGACCATCAAACAAAAGAACAGGGCTGCAGTTTATCAACACTTTGGGGGACAGTGATATTTGGGTCGCATGACTGAAAATAGACGAAAAGGTATCAGATCGCAACCACGTCGCCTCCCGCGACACCAAAAAAAATAAAGAAGAGGGACATGACTGGAAAGCAGCTTTTGGGGTCAAAGCGGCTTTCCGGCTTCTTGTTGACCTGAAATTGAGGACGAGATACATAAACCAAGGAAAAGGAACAAAAGGGATACGTTACGATTTGGGGGGCTAGTGATTAACAGTCGACTGTCCCGCTTGGGTCATACAGTGATTGCCGAACGTATAGTAGCCCCAAAGATTCGAACCACGAGAGGGGGAGGACTACCCCAATGACCGGAAGCCGGGCAATGACACGAGCAATTATCGCAATCTCTGAGAGAGGAGGAATCGACGTTGCAAGCTGGCAAAAAATGGGGGGTGGTGTGTCGTGGAAAAGTTTGGAATTTTCTAACGTCTGGTGGAATCACTTAAGGTTCTAGGGGATGTCCCTGAATGGGGGGGGGGATTTGAAAGTTCAACCGCAATCGCGCAAGAAAAAGGGCGGAAGAAAACGGGCAGGCAAGTGAAAGGATAGTAGCCTATTACGTGAGATCGCAAAAAGCAAAAGAACCCATTGTTGGAAAACGGTCCCCAACAATCATCGGGTGTAAAAAGATGTTGGGTCAATTGCTGCGAAGGCACGGTAGTAATAGATAAATTGAAGAAGGATGCCTATAGAAAAAGAAGTAGGTTTGAAAGAATGCACGACGCATGGTGATGACTGACCATGATTGTATGTCTATCACTAGGTCATCGGAAAACCCGGAACGCACAGAGTTGCCGATGGACTGGACAGTAGAACGCCCAGTCAGTGCGGTTACAAGAGGAGGTTCGCAGAGTGTCGACCAATCAACTCTAGTAGAGGGCGTGGGTCAAGAGATGGGAAGCGGGGGTAGGAGAAAGAAAGAGGCACGAGCAGGAAACAATTGAGACCGGTAAGCACTCGGAATGAATGATCGGAGAGAAGAAAACCTAGGATAATATTTCTACCTCATTATCGAAGAACTAGGCGCAGAAGCTGCAAGATATCTATGATCAAGTCAAAGTTATAAACCGTGGAAGATGACGAAGTGCGAGAATCAAGCGAAGTGGTCAGCGCGTCACAAATTTCAAGCGGTGGAACCAGGGCTATCGCAAGCGACGACAAAGCGCCATCAAGGCCTGCTAGGTGGGTGGTGTGAGTGGAAAAATATCGGCATAGGGTGCGCAGTTTCAGCAACGAAGGCAAAAGTATGAAACTGACCGCGAATTCGCAAAAGGTACCAACAGCAAACCTCTTGGGCATTTACGCACATAAAAATCATGCGGACGTTGTAAGCATCACGATAGACTCTCACAAAACAACTAAAAGTCCGGGTCATGGAACCAACGGCAGTGAGACGGGGTAGTAATGCGGCATTTTACCTTGACTCTGAAAAAGTGAATTTTGCTTGTGCTATGCGACTTGCGCTTGCTGTAAAATCCACGAGCAAAGACCAAGTGCAAAAAAAAGACAAGAAAACTACTAGACACCTGCAAAACCCTGACACTCCGCGATGGCAAAGGATGTGAAGGATAAGGCAGTATATCAAAGCTATTTCGAAAAACGGCCACTTTAACACGAACCAAGGGTCCGACCACGGTGGGGGGGTCAGTCATCTCAAGGTGACAAGGTCACGGGGCACAAGAGGTCGCATAGATACATAGAAAGTGCGCATAGTGACGTTCGTGGGATTATTGCCGAAAAGTGAAGCCGTGCAAGGGTAGACCGCTTCCGTTGTGTTGAAGGTTGAGAGAAAGAGGCACTATTAAGGAAGTGATTACCTCGCAAAAAATTTAGATAATTTCGTTTCGATGACGAAGACTTCAGGAATCCGAAACAAATGGACGGCGGAACCTCGATATAACGTCTAAATCATCGGGGAATGGGCACATAGGAGGGAACACTACAAAAAAGGGAAGTCAGCTTAACGGTAACGCTTAAATGTTAAGAAGAGGGGCCTTCAGTGAGTAGTAATACGGGGAAGAGGGGAAACGTGATAGATAACAAGACATCGTAAAAACAGTGCATACCAGGGGGGGGAAACTAAACTTCACCGCGGAGAACAGGATATAGGCCAAAGGTCACTTTTAAAACAAAAACGCTAAAACCTGAAAAGCATGGACCAATAGAGGAAACACGGTGGTGGGGAAAACCAAACAATGGGGCGGGGTTTGGAAAGACGTAAAGCTATCAATGCAGAAAGCCCCAAAGAAAAAAAAATCTGAACGTTGCGCGATTAATAGAACGGGTTTACCCTTTTCAAGACAATCAATGGTCAGAAACAAATTCTTGAAAGCGATAAGGATTCCAGACAATAAATACGCGGAAATCCGAAACATGGAAACCATAGGGGCCACCGTACTGAGCCAGTAAACTATGATTGCGATAATGTAGCGAAGATTGTCATTGGCGTGTCGAGGAATGCATTGAGGGCAGATAACGGGCGAATCTTGGGACCCGGTCATAACAATGCAATGGAAAGTTTGGTAATAAAAATGGAGATAATCACAAAAACCAAAGCAAAACGAACTTTGCAGTAGAATTCCATTATCTGTTGTCAGGGGAGGGTCAAGCGCATAAAAATAATGGAAAGCAGCAAGAAAAAAGCAGGACAACTCTAATGCGCGTCTGTATGGTTTGTTGGCGCCGGCGGGCGAACCCAGAAAAGGGGTTGTGTTCGGGGACCGCCGCGACCGTGGACCTTTGGGGAGGGAGGTTCTGACAGATGCATTGGACCTTTGAAGACAAAAGAGGAAAGAACACACAATTCATTAGATACTCAAGCGAGCAAGTATGGGAAAAAAAAAGAAGTTGACTCAATCAACTTGAAGAGGGCAATTGAATAGAATGCTGCATGCTTCATTCTCGTAGGGTCCAAAAGTGCAGGGTCAAGGGCGGGGTATCATCGAGTGGACAGTCGGGCGTTGCATTCAAATGGGGTTACGTCTCAGGGTTGTGAAGGCAAAGGAAGCAGGGCTTAGGTAACCCTGGCTACTATCCCTCAAATGACTGAAGGGAGAACGGATTATGATGATGCCCAAGAAGCTGTGGTAGCAATCTCAGAAGATTGGAAAAAATAAGTAAAACAACGGGGAGAGAAACAATCTTTTAAGATGCTCGCGGACTGGCTGTGAGAAGAACTCAACCACACAAAAGGGGAAAGAGGAGTCAAAGCATGCGCGTCACAAACCTAAACGTCCAAAAAAAAAGGAAAAAGTGGGCCGTAGAAGGGAAAACTTTGCAAAGTGGAGCAACCATCAGCAAGCTTCATACCAGCGGATGCGAGCAAGCTCATCCGAGAAATTACCGGCCTCGGGAAATTTGAAGGGGGGCTAGTAGCAAAAGTAGGAAGGTAGAATACGCTATTTGCTGAAGCCGGGAACTGCAGAAGTACAACCTCTAAAACAGGAGTAACCGCCCGCCGAAAACGGACTCTCACTAACGAAATGCAAGAGCAAAGGGACCTTGGAGATGAGGGCGCGCCGGGTGAATAAAGGGAAATATCCGGTACGGGGTGTCCAGCAAATGTCTGAGTGCCTGGATTTGTCGTCAGGGGGATTTGGTGTCTTCAAAAGAAACAATGAAAGAGCGCATTAAAAAACCGACAAAGGCGTGAAGGCAAAACCAGAAGGAGCCGCCCACAAAAGAAAAATAAAAAAAAAGAGGGTTAGGATCTTATTGGATGTTCGGGCAGACGAATCTTGGGAGGAGCGATTGGCGAAAAGACAGAAAAGCAAGGAGCCGAGCAGCAAACGCGTTGAAGTGGGACTAGTGCCGGTCGGCTTTCCGCGGGTGGTTCTTCCCAAGTAATGACAATGTAAAAAAAACCAGCGCCCTTATGAGGGATCAGAACTAAAAAATGAGCCGCAAATGGGCTGGTAGAGGTGATTAGCATCACGAAAGATCAGAATCGTGAAGGTGACCCTCTATGGCGCGAAAAAATTTTAGGTTATTTTGGGCGTGTCAAACGCAGGAGTCAGAACGAAAATATGAGAGCGAGTGTAAACGAGCAGGTGGATGCACTTACAATTGGCTGGGTGGTGATACTTCACAAACCGCGGGAAATAGCGCAAAAGGATCCGATTTTCAGAATGCCAGGGGGGGAGCAACACTTGATCGGTAGAAGATTACGTCTAATGTTCAAAAGCAAAGTAAAACAAGAACATTGGTTTGGGATGGTGTGAGAAAACAAATCGGGGGAGAAAAAGTGGGGTGACAACGCGGGAAGGGGGTGGTGAAGTAAGAGGAGTGATTCAAAAGCGAAGACAACAGGAATTAGGGCAGGCAAAGGTGGGAAAAGAGTCACGGGCTGACTGAACCATGAGAAAAGAACGTGTGAAAGGAAAGAAACTACAACCAGGTGCCGCTTCTAAACAGAGGAAAGTAAACTCGATGAATTGGCAATCTAGAATGGAAGGGCTGGCTAACCCAGAACACAGAGGATAGAAAAGAGTTTGGTAGACAAAATAATGGAGTTAAACGAGAAGCATCATCGCAAAGGAGAATTAATCTTCGACAGTTAAAAACGTAGTCAGATAGTCTCTCAAAAAATCTACGAAAATTGAACGCGGTATAACTGATCGATTCTACTAAGGAAACAAAAGAAAAGAACTGGCGCAAGGATGCTGGTGATGAAATCGAAGCGCCGTTAGACCGTGGCGGGAATTGGAGCACGGGGGTCGAAAAGGGTACAATTCAAGCAAGTATTAACCGTGAAATGCGGCTTAGGAGTTATCATGAACTTATAAGCGAAAATAGTGGACGCGCGAGGGCAGGCTGCTGGAGTTTGTTAAAAAAAAAAAACTATCGGCGGTTGCATCGCACACGGGCTAGGCACAGAGCAAAAATCTGAGAAGTGGAAAATGACAGTGTAACCAACCAAACCGGATAAGGGAAAGTGGACTCCGATGAAAAACATCAAAAAAGGTCATGCCTGGGGAAACTCAATCTCGAAAAGAGTCCATGGGACAGTGTACCAACGGAAGAAAAGTGGGAAAAATGCCTTCAAAATATTTGAAGTGTTACTTCCTTTTGCAATTAACGTTAGCCATTTGGAACTGGGAGAATTCGGAGAGGATTCGGCCAAGGCCGGTGACGCAAATCCAACACACAGTCAAGAAAGGAACCGGGGTACAACCAGTAGGAGGGCGCTTCTACTGCCCATAAGAAACATAAGCCGCTCTATCGGTTAAAAACTTGTCACCTTGACCGAAAAAATTTAAAAAAAATTATTCAACCAGACCGACCACGGGGGGAAAGACTTAAGGTACCAAGCATAGACAGTTTTCTTTGGATTTGCGGAGAAATCAGCATTTCATCCATCCTAAAATGTCCTTAGCGGGAGGATCGGACAGCACAAAGGAAGCAAAGAGTGTAAGGGTCGCGGGGGGGAGGGGGGGCAACCACAAAGAGACTAAAAAAAAGCTAACGAAAGGAAGCAAATACGGAAGACAAAAGTGAGCCGAACCAATAGAAGCGCACTACTCAGCCAAATCAAAACGAGCGGAAAGTGCGCTTCTGATGAGGTGAGAACGGCAACCTGCCGGGCGTAGGAAAAAAAAAAATGACTTGAGAAAAAAAGAAGGTATCGGGACATGTTAACGTAAGAAGAATGCCAAGAAAGGGAAGGGAATAACTCAAAGCAGAGGACGGAGGGTAGAATAGAAAAGGCGAAGCAACTTGGCTCACACTACAAAAAGCAAAGGAGCCTTTCGCAAACAAGGCCATGCAGACAACCTATTATTTGGGGGTGAAAAGAAAAGTCAAACAAACGACGGGTGGAAAGGCGTTTAAAAAGGTCGTAGCTCAGATGACTGCCCCAGACCGGCAAAATCTGGTTTGACTCCTGTGGGCGCGGGGGGGGGGCAAGTGTTTCTTGACGAAAAACAAAAAGAAAAAATTCCAATCGCTTTGGGGCGAGAAAAAATATACATAAAAGAGAGCCCAAAGAAACAAACACTGCAGAAAAGACCAAATTAACCAGTTAAGAGTTGCTATAATCTATACAACATTGGGGAAGTTCGCGGGTCATACAGGAGTGACATGGGGGGAAAAGACGGATGGTACGGATCTGGCGAACAAAACAATCGGCATTCTCAAAGATTAGATCGAAGGCCATAAGGTTAGCAAGCCGAAAAGCAAAACCAAGCGTCAAAGAGAATGGGATGTCTGCGGCGGGAGACATAATTTCAATATCGGTAGAGAAAAATCGAGGGAATGTGACAACTAAAGCCAAACTAGTTGTTAACTAGAACTCAAGGACGAGGTCAGGAAGATTGGTGTCAGTCCAGGGCGCCCAAAAACGGGTTGTCCCACGTCGGCTGGTGAATGCGTTTCTATGCAAACAAGCAAGATAAAAAAGACAGTATGGACAGGGGAAACAAAATGGGAGACGGAACGACATCAGTGCAAAACATTGGGATGAGGAATCCAAAAGGAAGAAAAAACCTCATACGTTCTTTAATGAAAAAGGAGGGCAAATTGAGCGGAAGTCATGCGAGGGCCTTCATCTCAAATAGGGAGACGCGTATTTTCGTCGTTATCAAGACCGGGTTTTCCTCAAGGGAACACATGTTTACGACTAAATCATTTGGAAGACCAAAGGAAGAACGTCTATATAATCAAGAAAAATGAAACTAAACAATCGGCCAGATCACAAACAGATGGGAGTAAGTCCGATGAAAAGCAATCTCTGGTTGAACAATGTTGTGGGATTAAAAAAATTGGGGAACGAGGGGGGTGATAAAAAACATCATCGGATTTTACGAAAGCAAGGAGATGGACGAGGCGCGAGTCGTTGATCTCTAAAAAAAAACAACAACAAGGAGGGGAATAGATCAACCTGCGTCAAGGAGTCAGTCCACGAGGAAGAGGTGAAACCAAATGAGTCGCACGTTCAGAGAGAGATAACGGAGCACAAATCTACTTGCAGACAAGCGATGGCGAAAGGCGGCTCATAGAACTATAAGATCAGAAGGTAGACAGAGCGGGAGGGACGTTCTACTAGCACGAATGGAGAGCGAACAACCGTATGAAACAGAACTACCCGAAGTAAAGGAAGAGCCGCCGACCCTAAAAACGACTACTCACTAACGAAAAGAAAACGGGGGCAGCACTTGGGAAATGCCAGGGCGAGCGCGCCGGTAAAGACTAGAAGAGAATTAACACGGGGTGGGGACTACCCGCAAAGCTGCAAATCGGTCCACGAGGTGGGGATCAGTCGATTTATTGTCTTAAGTCCACGCATGCGGTAAAGGAACATAGACTCCAGAAAAAAAACTAACGGCCGGAAGACACACTCGGGGTTCACAACCGAAACGCCACAAAATACAGAAGGAAATGACTAGGGCAAGCACTATTCATCGGATTGGGCTGTGACGCGCCTGGCATATCTTGGGTGACAGTAATTGACCAGGATCTACAAGTAGGGCAAGAAAAGGAAAAGTCAGTTTGGGGTTTGGCTAGTGATGAAAGTAAAAAAACATTTCGGATGTAAGCTTGGGGCTGCAAAAGCATGACGTAGCAAAAAACTCAGCAAGAGGGAAAAAGAAAACAATGGCGCCTCCCCCCAATGCCGAGAAATACAAGAAATGTAAAGAAAAGAAGATTACTCAAGGACGAATATTTCCGGGGGGGGGGGGGGAAAGAATAAGACGGTTTTAAACAAACTCATGAGCCTTGTAGTGTGGGTGGCGCGGGAACGCTCAGTGTCTATAAGATATAGAGCGCTGTCAAAGACAATAGTTGGGCTGCAATGTGAGGGTGAGTCAAAAAACGCTAGAGCAAAAAGTTGATTGTTTAGAGAACCGGTATTGGGGGGAGTAAACGATGAAAGCTATCGTGGAAAGGGACCAAAAGTGGTTGGAGTTGGGGGCTGGCAACAAAAATGGTACAAGCAGTATGGGTCAAGAAAGGGACGAGCGAAGAGGGGGTAGGAAAAAGGAAAATGGGCCCCTTATGGTATATCTCAGATCACGGAGATGATCACGGGAGGGCACGCGATGTACGTTAGAAACAACGCAATGGGTATCTGATGTCATCGGACACTAGGAAAGCAACCGGAAAGGTGGGACGTGGAGATCAAAAATTAAAAGACAGCACATGGAAGGATAGATGATTTTGGAGGTAGTAGTGGGGGGCGACGCGAGGGAGGGAAACCAATCAGAGAGTCGTCATCGATTTGGAGAGGACCCGTCCATTTATAAGGGGGGTGCGTCGAGAGGGGGCGCCAAGAAAAAGCGGGATTCTAAGACGGCCAGGAAGTCGTATGGTGGTAACAAAAGGCTGGACATCCCAAGATCACTGCATCTGAGAAATCTCGCCAAAACGAAAAGGCCAACTTTACGATGCGATCTATGATCGAACGCCGAAAACCGTTGAAAGTTTGCGAAGGCGAATACAAAAAAGCGACAATGGGGTGCGAAGGCTGAAGTTCACACAATGGGGTTACCGTGAAAGGAAAGAACTATCAGTGAACAGTAAATCGACTCTACGACATCGCGGATGTCGGCGTTGAGCTAGGTCAGTATTGTTGGAGGAAAGGCAGACACTGGAAACGCAACTGAAAGCGAGAAAAGAGAGGCAAAAGGGCAAGACACGCTCAAAAATTTCAATAAAAAAATTCCTCAACCCATGGGAATCATGATTGTGTCAATAAAGAAATCTCACAAACCAAACAAAAGATGGGAGAGAGATCGTGATGAGTGTAAACTAAAGCAGTGCATGACTTGATGGGGAGGGGAGTAGGCCTTCAAGAATACTTTTGCAGGTGGTTACTTTCTTTCAAAAGAAGTAGCAGATTTTGCAACTTAATCCGGCAGGCCTTGCGCTTTGCGGTAAATGAAAAAAGGTGACTCAAGAACCGAAAGAAACACCAGAGCAACGGACACCGCAGACTTGAAACATGTAGCGCTGGGGGGACGAACCACAATCGTCCTACTATTTTAAAAAGGAGTTGAACTGTCACTGCGAATTTTCGAACCACCGTGGTAGAAGAGATTCGATGACATCGAACGGTAAACTTGAGATGAGAAAATCAATCCTAAAAATAGGGTCGCGGAGAAAGGGCGTAACCTTATGCAACGTTACCGCTTCCAAGGAGGGAGGGAATTGGGAAAACATTACGTGATTACTCGACAAAGAGGGAGTAAAGAGGGAACCTCGCATTTGGTGCGAAGAGAATGCTCCCATTCATCGAGCCCACCATACTACCTGGAAGATATCAGAGGATAAGACAGTGAATCTTGGTAGCAAAACAAAAAAGCATCACTTGAAAAGAATCTCGACATACGGTTGTCAGTCGTGGCAACAAGGAAGGAAGTTGTGTAGATGACATCGGGGTAGATCCACGTACAATCAGAAGTGAAAAAAAACGTACGAATCGCGTCAAAGGAAAACTACAATAACACGCCGAGAATAGTGAGATAAAGAAGGGTCACCAAACTAACAACAAAGATCCCGATGCCTGGTAGCCGCAATGGACAAACTAGAGCATGGGGAAAAGACCGAAAATTCCCCAACCCATGGGGGGAAGTACGTGGGGTCCAGGTATAACTTACTAGGCTACTAGAAGAAGAACCCAACCGCATCCGAAAATATGGTGGGACGCTTTTGCGAGCAAAAACAATTAAAAGTGAAGTCAGAACGAGGAAAGGAAGAGAAAGCAGCGAGAAAGCCCAAAAAACCCTACAAGGTGAAAAGGGGCACTCGGCGAGACAAGGAAACGAATGATTGAAATGAAACTAACGATGGCAGGGCACGGGGTCTCATTCGATCATTGGGGGGGAGCCGAAACGCTATTAAGGGCGCATCTGGGGGCGGATGGAACGAAATACTCGGGGGGCATACAAAAATGTTGGGGGTGAAGAAAAGCGAAGGTAATGGTTACATAATCAAAGGACACTAAAGGCACTTTTCAGCTCAAAGACTAAAGTAAAAAAGTGGGGAAATAGTTAGAGCGGTACGAATTCAACAATAATGAAGCCGCGAACTCAAGCAAGACTATTTGCAAAGCTCTAATGCAGCGGTCTGGGTAGTTGGGGGGGGACGGGGGCCCACGAAGGGTGGTATGATGACCCGCTTCAAATAGCCGTTTGTTCTGGGGGCGTTTTCTAATCCTAAGGCGTGGACCTTTTGAAGAAATCGCAAGCAAAAGTGCGGAAGAAAGAAAATTGCGAGGTAGGGGTATAAGAAACCCGGATACTGGAAAAAGACAAGCGATTGAAAGCATGGATTACCAGGGGGATAAAGCGTGCCGAATTCTCGTAGTGATGACGCTGGAAGGTCGCGCGGGGGGGAAAGAAAAAGCGCGAGTTTTGTACTTCTAGTCTACGGTTCATCAGGTCAGTCGGGCGTGCATATACGAAGGACACGCTAAATCCCTCAGCACACACGTGTAAGGTAAAAGAACGGATGAGCAGACCAGAAATGTGGATGAAAGGAACATAAGGTGCAATGAAAACCGGATGAGAGGGAAGTTACATGGGGAGACGGATGGGACGAAGACGCACAGCAGGATCGCTCTCAAACAACGAGAAAAAATAGATCAAACGCAAAACGTAACCTAAGCTGCAAGCTCGAAGGAAAAGAAATGAAAAAAGTCACTTTAGCTGTGTCCAAAGTGAGACACGCGCACATCATCTAGCTGATAAAAGAGGTCGAAAAAAACAAAATAGGAATGGAGACGTTTGGATAGAGCAAAGCAAAGGACAGAAAGAGAACAAGGGGGGAAAAAGATAAAAACGGAAAGCCAGAGGAACCTTATACGCCAAGGAAAACCGGATGTAACGGGCAAAAAATCGACTCGACACTACGATGAAGGCCAACGCAAGCAAAAGTGCATTACAAAGCGCGCCGTGAAAGATAGTAAAATATTTCGCGGTTGACGCATAGGGGAGCAGCTTTCAGAACACTGATTGTCAGTGAGTTGAGTTGGCAAGGTACGCACGAGGGGCTGAAGAAACAGAACAAAGGAAAGGGAACGGCGGCATCGACAAAACTGGAAGTCGTCCGCCCAAAACAAAACCAACCCACAGAACGAAACGGCATAGAGAGGGAACACGGAAAAGGGGGAAGTTGGGATGTCCCCTTTCAGGGAAGAGGAGTGGGGAAGGCTGGACTCGAAAGACATACAAAAGGCAGGGCGCCGAGAAAGGTCGGCGGGTTGAATTGGTTGGCGGCAAACTAAAATGCTTCAAAGATACAGAATTGACATCCGCGATCGGGAAAGGTAAAATGCTCTTATCTGAGTCTCTCACCAGGAAAAAAACAAGATAGAAACAAAAGAAAAATCAGTAAGGGGTAGCTATTACGAGTCTAACCGGAAAAATCACTATGGACAAAAAGAGGGGCGGTGGTCTTTTGCTTGCGCTCTGATTTGCACGAAGTAAGAAGGAATCGATTGTCAAAAGGGGTGCCGGACAATTGCTTTATACGTTCAAGCATCAGAGTGCAACAAAATGTGCAAAAAGAGGGGCAGATTAGCTATTCGTCTCTAGAGAAAACAAGAACCCCGCATTGTTTTGGGGTATAAATCAAAAAAATCAGATTGTTTTGGTATCTAAAAAGGCGGTCAAAAACAATCGTGGGTAGTAAAGAAGAGCCGGTGGGCCTCGTATCACAATGAAATCGCGAGGATATGCTGGGAAAAGTATGGCACAAACGGCGATAGTACGGATACCGGACAAAGAGGGGAGCGGTGTATCAGAGTAAAAAGACACGAGGGAAGCGCACCGAAGGGGGACAGGACGACACAAGAAAAATCAAAGGCAGCAAGGGGATGGTCAAGCTAGTTGAGGCGGCGACGTCTGGAGACCGGCATCAGGGGCGTATCATCGATTTTAAAAACAAGGGTGTCGACGATTGGGGGAACCATCCGAAAAATTAAGATCATCTGTGGTCCTCAGGGGTGCCGACGAACAAGCAGGAGGGCTACAAATCCAGGAGGACGAGAGGCAGCGGAGGGGAAGACATTCGAAACCAAAAAGGAGAAATCTGGGTTGATAGAGTGATCAGAAGCCGGAAAAGTCGATTGCTTGCGCACCGTGGCAACGCGAAAGGGGAAAAGGAAAGGCGAGTCCGTGTAACCGGGATCGTAGTAGAAAAACACTACGTGAAAGGGGCCGCGTCTGCTAGTGTATGTTATGAGGTAAGAACCTATCGTCGGCCCAAAAAACTAAGGTATACCAAAACTGCCTACGAAAAGAAATCCAATGCGTAAAAAAATTCCTTCAAAATCCAAACTGGGATGGCTGATCCCTCTCCACCACAACAACAGAGAAAGTAAGTATTCAGTGACCACGACAGCTGAGTGTGATAGATGCCTCAAGTACTTTAAAATTTTGAAAACTGAGGTTGTTTGGAGTTAAAGCTTCACGCCTTCGCTTTGCGGGAGACAGAGACTAATTGAAAGAAAAACAAAGGAAAACAGAAACGCGAAAAAAAAAAAAAAACATCAAAACCGGGGTGGTGAAAGAAAGCCGCTATTATTAAAACTACTGAATGGGCTCCTGGAACAAAGTCCATCGTCAGAGTCTACGTGAAAAGAAATAGCCACGTGTAGACGAACAAACATACCATAAGCCATCGAAAGTACCTATTTTTTGGATGAGGCCGAATTAGTAGAAATCAATAAGAATTAGCCTCAGTCCTATGGAAAGGGTACTGGCCGTAGGCAAGAATACCGAATGCGAAGGAGGTCCAAAAGATTAAATGTTCATCGCTTGGGGGGTCGGAACACTGCTCATGAAGAGAAAGCGGAACCATTCACCTGGGGAATAGCAAAGCGAGTGAAGAACGTCCTATGTCGAATCGGGTCAAAGCAAAAAAAAACTCAGGGGGAAAAAAACACATGAGTGAAGTCATGATGATGGACAGCGGCCCTACGTGAAGACGGGGAACAGGAATCGTTAAAAAACTAAGCGCAGGGTGGGAAAAAGTACAGCGTCCTTGCAAATAAAAGGGAAACGTAAAAGAACGCAAGAGGATGGGATGCGTAAGCCATCATAGTCAAGGTGACCCTAAAACCTCAACCGACCGATGTTAAGAGACAGCCGCAATTTAGCAAAGGAGAGGGTAAAAGCGAGGATGTGGGGGGAAACCCGAAAAAAGCCCCAAAAGGAAGGTAAAAACTTGGCCCTCTACGTAATAAAGAAAAAAAAACAATCAGCATTCAGAAAAGGGGACTCTTGTGCAGCAAAAGTGAAGGGTGGTAGGCGTACAAAAAGCATGAGAAAGTGCACACAACATTGAGGAAAGGGAAAAAATCAGGAGCAAAGCGAAAAAAGATCACCCAACAACTGGGGGGGACGAAATAGATTGCAACCGGAAGACAACGCCAGTGATGGAAAATACTGATATAAAGAACCAAAGAAGGTCGCTGCTTTTTCTCCAGCTGGGAGAAAGCGAAAGCATAGTTGGGAGGACCTTTAAATAAAATTTGGTAAGGAAAAAAGCAAATACCTGAGAAGATATAAAACCAAACTGCAAAACGAGACCTGAGTAGAAAGAGACCTAAAAACGGGGTAGGTAACACGCTGGAAAAAATCCGAAAGACAGAGCCAAAGAAAGTAGGGGTCTCAAAATAAATCATCGGCTTGAGCTGGGGGGGTCCAGGCCGGAGGCCAGCAAGACGGTGGTTGTTTGCGTATTAAGAACGCATCCCGTTAGGAAGGCCTTGTGAATGGATGAAAATGCGAGAGATGAGAATAAGCATGGCGGACCAAAAAAAAAAATAAATCAAGCTGAACGACACAATCACAGTGCGACTGCAAATTGCGTGGTCAAACACCGCATCTTGCTAGACGGGGAGATTAGAGACACGATTGGGAATGGAGTCTGTCCCTTTGCTGCGATAGAATGTTAGTGCGGGGAAGGTTGACGGGGAGGGCAGGGTAATCAACGGTAAGTAGGGCTTTTCAGGGTTACTTCTGAAGGCAGCATAGCAATCACAAAAGAAAGAGGAATAAGTTCCAATTTGGACCCCTAAACTCCGGAAAAAAGGGTCGTAAGTGACCCGCCCGTCAAGAGGACTGGGGGAGCGCATAAATAGAAAATTGGGCACCTTTGGAAAAGAAACACAATGATAAAGATATTAAAGCTTAGCGCAAAGGAGATCTGATCACAAAACAAGGGAAATAAAGAGAGAAAACGCCCTGCGCGGAACGGACAAGAGTCCTCGAGCAGAGGAGATGATTGGACCTCCAGTTGGGAAGGAAAAACAACCAAACACATCTATGCTACAGACCACGTTGGCGGGCAGGAAAAGGCATCCGTATGACTGAAAAGGAACAGGCCGGAAGTGAGGGTGTAAAATTATGGACGCTACCGGACTGCTAACAAATGATACAGTCAACCGATGAAAAAAGTAAACCGGTGATAAAAAACAACTAACTAAGACAGCGACTCTAATAAAAGGCAAGACGTGTACGCTCAGGACTTGGCCCGCCGTCTGAGAGGAGCACAGTTACACGGGCCATACAGCAATCAAGGAAAAATGGGTGTAAGGGGTCGGAGGTTGTCTTCATCCACGAGACGGTGAAAATCGCAGGAAGAACCCAAACAAAAGCGAAAAGGCGAATCGCACCTGGGGGATGCGCCACCAAACGACCACAAACCAAAATGAAAATCATGAAGAGGGGGGTGTAAGACTAGTCCTGGAGTGGGTGAGCAATCCGCGAAAAAAAGAAGAAAAGAAAGCCTAATACAGAGGCAACAGCACGGGTCTCGGGGGGGTGAGGAGCTTGTTGGCAGGGGATCGGCAGAAAATTTAAGGGACCGCTTTTGGTGAAATCCAAGGAATGGGAGCAAAAGATCTTAAAAGGCCCGCCAAGATGCGCCCGGATCTCAAAGCCCCTCCAATGCAGAAGAGAACAAAGCCTAAATAAAAGAGAGGATTTTGAGAAATACAAGAAGACGTTCGCATCGGCGTTGAAGATGCGCCAAAAGGGGGAGGGGTGCGGTTGGGAAATCACCTAAGAAGGTCGGGAATCAAAGCGTAAATCGCGTCAAATCGCTGGGAGCAGGAAACAAGTACGTAGGAAAAAACAAGAGAATCGTCGACAAAGACACCATGTTGGAGAAAGCCAAAAAGGTTGGGCAACTAGCCTTGCGGGAGAGCCTCTTACGGAAAAGGGCAAACTCCACGAAACCACCAACGGGAGTGAGGCTTAAGCAAAAAAGGTGGAGAAAGAAGTAGGGGGGGAAGGAAAGGCACGGAACTGTTGTTATAATGGAGAAAGAAACATGGGACGAACTATCAAGTGGAGTGCTAGCTTCAACAGTGTATGCGGCAGTAAAAATGACCAAGGGTACAGGAATCATCGCACGAATTAACCACCAGGGTTGAAATACTAGGCACTATTTGAAACGACGAGAAAGGTGAATTGGTGACAAAAAGTTGAGAACGATTAAGCGACCCAATCAGCGCACTATGAAGTAGGGTAGCGGAGGGGAGAGAGAAACGTCAGGAGGGTGGGATAAGGCACATCATCGGAAAAAATCTAGAAAAGAGGAACAATCTTTTCAGATTAGAATGCCGATTCACACCGGAAAGACAAAAAAGAGGACGCGATAACGGCACGATAAAGGCCAAAGGCAAAGGACTTGCTAAAGGCTCACTGACAACAACTTCTTGCGAAAAAAGCAAGACAATGGGGTGCGGAAAGGAGGTCAGGAACAAGGGTCAGTTTGGAACCATGATAAGGTCTGTAGGCAGTAGAATAAGACTACGTGGGAAACGCAGGACTTTCTGGTCGTGGATGGTTTGCTTGCAAAGAGAGGCACATAGGAGGATTGGGTCCGACCGAAGCGGCACCAGAGACAAGGTCCTATGGGCAAAAGAAAAAAACCGGGGCTTGAAAAAAAATAAAAAATGTCAATGCACTGAGGAGGTGGCGAAAAGCATCAACATCTCTCCAACACAAACGAAGATATAGAGCTCCAGGTGGAGTACCACGGCAAGGGGGAAATGACAGGGTGGGAAATAGGGACATGCCTTTCAAAAATAAGGACAATTTCTGTGTTTAAAAGAATTAGGAAAGGGGAGAGGTGCTTAAAAAAAAAGCGCTTGGGGGGGCGAAAATCCAGCGAACAAATAGTTAGCAAACAAAAACCGCTCAATAAAAGAACAGGGCCATCCGGAGTGGTACAAAATCTCAGAAAATTACTCCTCTCTATCCTCGGGAATTCTTGATTGTAAGGAAAGACAAATGCGGATATGATTCTCGCAGGCGCACAAGCGCCACTGCGACCGAAAACTTTCGATGGAAATAGAACTCAAAGTGCGCGGGAAAATCGTGTTGGCCGAATGAGAACATCCTTTCCGGCCTAATGGGAGGGACCTTTTAGAAGAAAGCAAAGTCACCGATGAAAAGCGATAGGGGAAGGGAATAAGGGGAAAGGGTGGGCGAAAAGAAAGGTCAGACGACAACCTGCTACATGACGGGAAAGAAAGCAAGGGATTACGGTTAAAAGAAACAGGAGGGAGAACCATCGAAAAGAAATCAACGACAAACTTGAATGCGTACGGGGAAAAATCTCATGGACAATGAAAAACAAACCTTCCTGGGACGTGTAAAGAGGGGCAACAATGGGAGAAACGCAACCAATACAAGGAATGGGAGAGTCTTGCCATAGCAGAACTAGCACGGACAAAGCGGGTTCAGAGTAAAACAGGACGACACCTGGCTCCCTACGAGAAAAGTCAGGGAACATCAAAAACAATGGGGCATGGCGGGAGTACAAACACGATGATTGTGGAAAGCCCGAAGAACCCAAATGGGCAGGGGACCCTTGATTGGGAAAGTGATAACTAAGTGGGCTACTACAAAGCTTGAGGACCGTCGAGAAAAAAAAGGGGCAGGGTCTGCTTTTGGGTGAGGGCGGGAACGGGGGGTTCAAAAATTAACGTAAAAAGACATTATGGCACAAGGAGTAAACATTGGAACAATTGAAGAGCGGAAAATCAAGCGCGCAACAAAAAAAAACACAACAATGGTCAATGAAAAACGAAGCAAAAAAAGTAACAAGGGAAAAGGAAATACTTTGGAAGAAGGGGAATTAGACTAAGGGGGGGGGGAGGGAGCGTAACGTGCGCATGGGGGGTGCAAGACTTGAAGAAACGTTAAAGAATGCCATTACTTGGGAACCAAGCAGTGAGAAAAGAAATCACTACAACCAAAAGATGGGTGCTGTGAAGCTAACAGACTTCCTCCTGAACGGTGATAACGGTAAAATCAAAGCCCTTGGAAAGACCGGCAAGGACACCAGAGCACAGAGACATGGAAGTGCAACCTGCTCTATCCATGGCGGAAGGGGGTGGGTGGTGAAGGAAGTTAGCCCGAAGGGGGTCGAGGGCCACATTGACAACCAGAAGGGGGTAAGGGCATGTGGGAAAAAAACAGAACGATTTTGGACATTGCGTGGCCTTGAAGACAAGGAAGAAATAAAGAAAAAAGAGTGAAGGATAACAAATGAGTTCAGGGGGTGACAAAACGGGCCCGAAAGAAAAGTGGTCAAAAAAGGGATTAAAAAAAAACCAGGCATTTC
>Ga0179593_1428786_pt1 | contig 19735 bp, 37 predicted proteins | sample CZODoug2_1_08_16_FD_185931 | JGI IMG/M metagenome (GOLD analysis project Ga0179593, IMG submission 185931) | Vadose zone soil fungal communities from Angelo Coast Range Reserve, California, USA - CZODoug2_1_08_16fungal (PacBio error correction) | ecosystem: Environmental > Terrestrial > Soil >...
TGTCCAATCCAGCAGAGGAAACGCCCCGGCGTACCGCGCCTGAGAGGAGACACAACTGGGGGGGGGTCCAATGTGCAACTTGTTTAGGCGTGGGTGACGCCGAAGTCTGCGATGGCTTCTCAGGGGTCGCCGTGGTCAGGGGAGCGGCTGACAGGAAAAAAAAAGTCGGGTGCCTGGGCCGGGTTTAGGGGGGGCTTGGTTTGGACCTGGGGATTCCTTCCCGACAAAAAAGCACGGAATCGAACTCCCAATCCCACAGAGCTAAAGTAGGACTGTATGCAGAGGGCTTACAAACACAAAACCACCCTATTCTTCTTGAAAAGGAAAGAAAGGGCAATGGGTCGGGCTCTCTCTTCTTCTGCTCTTATTTTATACTTTGGGGGGACGTTAAGATGCAAGCCCAACGTAAGGCTACAAGACGAAAAAAGCCCTCCCAAGCTGTGAAAACGAACGTACGGGGGGAATCTAAGGCCGATACAAGCCTAACACCGGCAATGCAATTAAAAGGAAGCGCACGTATACTAACCAGGAAACCAAGTTCCCGAGCACCGGGGGAAATCTCCTTGACCCAGCTCTGCCGCGCGTCAAGTCAGCCGGGAATGAAGGAGAGGTATCATGGGGTCGAGCATGAAAAATACAGCAGTTGAATCGAGCTACGCAAGGGCTCTGAGTCCCGGAGGGGCAAGGTCAAAAATAGACGCAAAGCAGGGGACTCACAAATGCAAAGGGCGTCATGGAAACGATCAGAAAAAATAAAGAGAACGGGCTGCGCAGCAGAAAAAGGGGGGCTGGAGCTGTCAAAACAAAAATGCCCCTGAGCGTCGTGAAGACTGGGAATATCTGGAGGTGGGGACTTGGCGAGTTTGCGGGCGGGTTGAGAAAGGAAAAGGGGGAAGGCCTAGGATTCTATTTTCGAATTCCGCGACACAAAAAGGGGAAAAGGCGCGACCACTCCAAAGGGAGCGGATCAGACCCCGCCTAGTCAAACGAGGGGGAGGGAGGACAACTCTCTTCCGGGGGGGGGAGGAGACTAAGGTTAGAGGTTCGGGTTTGCGGTATAATGAGTGGCGACCGGTCGAGAAAGAAAACCCGGAAGGCGGGCCGAGAGCGCTTCTTGACTTCATACAAACCAGCTGGTCTCTTCTCGACAGTGGCAGGTCGCTGGGAAAGGAACTAAATCGGCGGCGAGAGGGGGGGGGATGTCCATATTCTGGAGGCTCGGAAGTCTTAACTGGTGGACGAGCTTAATTACGGGATGAAAAACGAATTGGGGTGGAGGGGCATGGGGGACCCCAAACTCGTTGGGTAAGGGGGGATCACCCGTCGGCAGGGAGTAGGATTGGGCAGTGGGGGGTTAATTGGTGCAGAAGGTTCAACATCAAATGGTAGTTCAAGATAGCAAAAAAAAAGCATAAGCACAAGGCCAAAAAACGGAATCAAAAATGCGTGGGGTCCCTCCGCCACCACCGAAAGACGCCTGCCAGATCGAACAACCACCGGCCACTTTTGAAGGAAAATGCGCGAAAACGGGCGAAGCCCGTCGCAAAAGGTAATGGGAGAAGAAAGTGAGGGGACAAGAATAAAAGGCAGATCTCCCTCTCCAAGTGAAGGCGATTTGCTAAAAGAGTCCGACGACCTTAGCAGGAAGGCGGAGGAACGGGGTCGTGAGACCAGATCGTTGTACGAAAATATTTCGTCGGACGACTGAGAGGGCGCCTTCATTCTTTCTGGGAAAAACTAGGAAACTCAAGTAGGATTATTACGGGGGGGAAAAGAAACGAAGGCTCGGACTGCGAGCTTGAATAAAAAAAAGGAAGAGTCCCGTCATAAAACAAAGAAAATATATAAGAAGGGGGAACTGGGAAGGGGGGAAAGCTCTCGGGAGAAAAGGGAAGCATGGGGGGTGCTTCAATCGATGTCTGAGGGATTGGAAAAATAGAGGGGGTCGTTTCCTAGAGGAGAAGGCCGAATCCATAAGGGAAGACAAACGGCAAACCAGGTCAAGCCACAAAGACCGCGAGGCCAGCTCTCTCCAAACAAGAGGAAAGATAGAATGGGAAACCGTGGGTGTGGGGGGTTGTCTCATTGGGCGGGTGCCGGGGAGTGCCGGGCCCGATTGTGGTATTTCGTTCCCTCCTGAGGGAAATCGCGAAAAATTTCAAGGGGGTCAGATGCCGACCATGCCAACGGAAAACAAGATTCGCGACGGGGAATTCACATATCTAGGGAATCTCAGGTCATGAGCTTCCGCATGCGGCGCAGCTTTAGGAAGACAAGGATATTCAGGAATCGGGAGAATTTTCGAGGTGAGCTGGGAACCCCCGGTCCTCCCGACCCACTTGCGGGTCGCCAGATTGTCAAAACGAATAAAAAACGAGGCCGTAAGTTGGAAAGGAGGCAGGTCCCACGGGGGATCAGGGGCCCAGAAAAAATGTACATTCAGCGGACGGCAAAAATCAAGGGCAGACCCCTAAAATGTCGTGAGGCATGGCGAGGAAGGTGCGACGGAGGGAGACCGGCTGCTTGTCGGGAAAAATAAGAACAACCCTTGGATCAAACTAGGGGAGGGGGGAGAAAATTGAATCAGAACGGGGTTACGAGCATGTAGAATCGCCAAAATCACAGGGGAGACCGTAGGAAAATAATGTTTTTGCCCGAGGAAGAAAGATTGATTCGAGGGGCGGGACGAAGCACTAGGGGAAAAACTAGGGGCACCGGAAGCCGTTGGTGCCTGTTCCGATTATGTTTGGGGGAAAAAGGAGGATATGGGAAAAAGAAAAATGAGGGGAGGGCTCAACCGTTAGTACAAAAATCTCTCCAATTGACAGCTCGGGGTGAAACCACATAGCGAAAATATTGGGAAAGAAAAATGAAAAAAATTACAACTATAAATTTTGTGACGGGGGGAGTGGAAAGGAGGGGAGTGGAGCTAGGGAGTGGGGGGGGCATAGGGGAAGGTAGGGGTGGAGGCAGGGGGGGGATGAAGGGTAGGGGAGAGAAAATGGGAACAAAGAGGGTAGATGGGGGGGGGGGAGATGGGGATGACGCGGGGCGCAGGAGGGCGGGGTTGGGGAAAGGGGAGGGGGAAGAGTGAGGGGGAGGATAGGGGAGAGAGTGTGAGTGACGGGAGAAGGAGAAAAGGTGGGGGTAGGAGAGGGGGGGGAGAGCAAAGGGAAGGTGGAAGGAGGACGGGGTGGATGGTGGGGGGGGAAACGGGGAGATGGAGAGCAGGGTGGTGGAGAAAAAGCGGAAGATGAAGACGGCTGGGGTAGGGGTGGGTGAGGGGGCGAAGGGAAGGGGAAGGGGGTGGACATGGGGGGTGGGTGGGAGGTGATTAGGGCGGTCGGGTGGGGTTTAGCGGGGGGGCGGGAGTGTGGGGTCAAAGAGGGATGATGGTGGGGGAGAGGGGAAGGGGCATCGGGGGGAAGGATGGGGATGGAGGGGGGGGAGGAGGGGGAGGGTGGGGGTGGGTTAGGAAAGTTAGGGGGGGGGAAGAAGGGGGAGAGAGGAGAAGGGAAGCGAGAAGGAAGGAGGGGAGGAGGGAAGAAAAGAGTGGGGGGGAGTGGGGGGGAGAGGGGAAAAGGGAGAAAGCAAGCGTACGGGGGAGGTATAGGGGGGGGGGGGCTTGGGAGAGGGAAAAGGAGAAAAGCAAGAAGAGGGGGGGGGGGAGTGAGAGGGGGGGGAGAGGGGGGGGACGGGCAGGGGAACGAGGGGGGGGAGGGAGTGACAAAGAGGTGTGGAGGGGGGTGAGGGTTAGGGGGGGGCGTGAGGGGAAGATAAGGCGGAAGATGGCCGGAAGGGGGGGGGTAAGGGGGAGGGAAGGGAGCGGGAGATAATGTGGAGGAGGTTGGGGGGGGGGAGGTGGAGAGGTGGTGATAGATGGCGGGGGGTAGGTCGGGGGGGGAAGGGGACGGGGAGAGAGGAAAGGTGCCGGCGTGGGCAGGAGGGGGAAAGAGGAGGTGTGGGATGGGGTTGGGTGGGGCGGGGGGAGAGGGAGGGGGGGGGGGAGAGCAAGGGGTAGAAGGGGGGGTGGGGGGGGGGGAGGGGGGAGAGGGAGGGGGCAGCTAGAGGGGGGGGGGCGCGAGGGTGAGAGGGTGGTGGAAGCGGGGAAGAGGGGGGGCGGTAGGGGGAAGCAGAGGAGGGGGATGGAAAGGGGACGGGAGGGCGGCCGAAAGGGTGGGGGAAGTAAGGAGGTACTCAGGGAGGGGTGAGGGTGACAAGGATGAAGTTCAAGGAGGAGGGAGTGGGAGGGGTAGGGGGAGATGGGGGGGGAGGAAGGTGAGGGGGGTGATGGTAATGGAAGGGAAAGGATGGGGGGGGGGACGGTGGAGGTGGGGTAGGGGATGGGGAAGGGGAGAGTGGGCGGGACGGAGAAAAGGAAGGGGGGTGGAGAAGAAGAAGGGAAACAGTTGGAGAGAAGCGAGAAGACGAAAAGAAGTGGTGGGGGGAAAAGGAGGGGGGGTGAAGGGGGCGGGAAGAATGGAATGATTGGAAGGAGAAGATGGAGATGAGTACACAAGAGGGAACGAGTGGATTGAAAGGGGGGGCAAGGGCAGATGGGAGGGGGGAAAAGGGCGGAGGTTAGGGAGAGAGTCGGGGTGGGGGAGTAAGGGGGGGAGTGGGGGAGTGGAGGGTGGGGGGATAGGGGGGGAAAAGTGGGCAAGGGATGAAGGAGGCGGGTTGGGGGAAGCGTAGAAAGGGAGAGCAGTGGAGAGGTGCAGGGGGGTGCGGGGAAAGAGGGGCGGGGGGGGGGGGAAGGTGGGGAACCAAAGAAGGGGGGGGAAGCGGGTAAGCGTGGATGGGCGAGGTTGGGGCGGGGATGGTGCGGAAAAGGGGCGGCAGTGGGAGGGGGAGGGTGGAGGAAGGGGGAGAAACGAAGGATGACGATGAAGCCGGTGGGGGGGCGGGGGAAGGGGGGAGAGTGGGAGGTGTGGAGGGAGACGGGTTAGGGTAGAGTGTAAGGGGGGGGGGGGATAGGGATAACGGAGAGGGTGGGGAAGGGGGGGAGGGGGGTGACGGAAAATGGAATCCGATTAAAAGGGGGGGAGGAAGGCAGCTTCGGAAGGGGTGGGGGGAGGAGGGGAAGAGAGGGGGAGGCTTAGAGGGGGAGAGGATAGGCCGAAGGGGAGGGAGAGGGGGGAGGTAGGGGGGAGGAGTCAGGAGGTGATGTGGGAGATAAGAGAAGCAGCGCTTGGGCTTGGGGCGGGGTAGTGAAGATGGGGGGGAGGCCGAGGGACTGGGAGGTGAGTGCCGAAATGGGAGGGTAGAGGGGTAGATAAGTGGGGGGGCGAATAGAAAGTGGGGGGGGGAGGGCGAGGGTGGGGGTGGAGAGGCGAGTGGTAAAGAGGACGTGGAGGGAGGGGGGGGAGAGGGGGGTGGAGGGTGGGGGGGGGGGGCAGAAAGGAGTTGTGGAGGGAGAGAGCGGGGGGTGAGGCATGCGGGGAGAGTGGGGGCGGGCGGGGGGGGAATGGGGGGCGGAGGAGCGGGGGAACAAAAGGGGGGGGGGAGGAGGAGCGGAGGGGTGGATGGGGGGGTGATAGCTGGGGGGGGAGGGGGCGGTGGTTGGGTGGGGTTAGGGAGAGGGGGAGGAGGAAAGGCGGAAGAGGGGGGGGGGGGGTGGTTTGGGGGGGGCGTGGAGGGGCGAGGTCGATGGTTGGGAGAAGGAGCGTAAGTGGGGGCGAAGGGGGGAAGCGAGATGGCGGGCGGGGGGGGTTGTAGAGTTGTGGTGGAGGGGAGCGGGGAAGAGAGAGGGAGAATCAGGGAGGTGGAAGGGGGGAGGGTGAAGGGGGTAAGAGGGCGTATTGGGGAAAGAATAGGGGGGGAGGGTGAGGAGAGGGGAAGAGGAGAGAGGGGAAGGGCGCGGGGGAGAGAAGGAAAGGGTATACGAGGGTGGGGGATGGGGGGGGGGGTGGGGGGCAGGGGGTGGGGGAGGGGGGGGACGGGGGTAGTTGGTAGGGGGAGGATATGAGAGGGGATGGGGGGGGGGGGCTAGATAAAGAGAGGAGGCTGGAGGGGAGTGTGATGAAGCGAGGAGATGGGGGAGGGGTGGGGCTGAAGGGATGAACGGGGGGGGGGGGGGGCAGGGGGAGGGAACGGTGGGGAGGTTGGGGAAGGACGGGGGGGGGTGACAATGGAAGTGGGGGGTGAGGGAGATGGGAGGGGAGGGGGGGAGGGAGGGGGGTGGGGGTAAGAAGGAGTGGGGGGGGGGAGAAGGGGGGGGGTGGGGGGGGGGTTGTGGGGGGAGGGGGGCGGCAGAGGGAGAGGGTAAGGGGGGGGGGGATGTCGAGCGGGAGGGAGGAAGAGGGGGGAAAGTTGGGGGTGGGGGGTAGTGGAGTGTGGGGAGGGGCATGGGAGTGGACGGGAGGAAGAGAGAAAGAGGAGACTGATGGGAGGAGGGGCAGGAGGAAAGGGGTACGTGGTGGGGGGGAGGAGGCGGGAGGGGGGGGGACGGGAGGCGGGAGGGGATAGGATGGGAGGGGGGGAGGGGGGGGGAATTTGAGGAAAGAGTGGGAGGGAGATGGGGGGCTAGAAGAGGAGGAGGAAGGGGATAGGGGGGATGGGCTGGAGGGGAGGAAGGGAGGAGGGGGGGAAGAGGGGGTGGTAAGATGGGGGGAAGGAGGGGGGGTGGGGGGAACGTGGGGGGGGGCGATAGGGAGAGGTGAGGTGGTAGGGAAGGCGGGCGGGGTAAGGGGTAGGAGGGGGGGGAGGGGGTGATAAAAGAGGAGGGGGAGGAGTGGGCGGGGGGAGGGGGAGGGGCGGGGGGGAGGGGGAGAGTGGGGTCAGGAGAGGGGGGGGGGGGGATAGGAGGGAGGGAGAGGTTGTATGGGTTCCGTGCTTGCGATACGCTTCATCAAGACCGGGCATGCGAAATCCAATCCCTATAAAAAATGGGGAAAGAAGAAATGCGCGGTTCTCTTTAGGAAAACGCTTCAACGAAAAAAAAAGAAAGCGCTGACACGGAACGAAGATTAAATCTTTTGGAGGAAAAGGGGGGTAACCTCTGCTGATGACCTTACGTTTTAGGGGGGGGGGGATCCTCCCGGGAGAAAAAATAGAAAACAGAAAAAGCCGATGCGATCATTACACGTCAATCCTTCTTAGAGACAGAAGAAAAAGTAACATCCAAGAGTCGTTTCACTGGCGGTGAGCAAAGGGAAGGGGGCGGGTGTAAAAAAAAAAAAAGGGAGAGGCAGTGTTGAGGACTAAAGTTCACCACATGGCAGCGGGCCCTACAGCGTCAAAACAATAAGCCAGGCAAATTCGGGAAAGGTCCAGTCCAAAAAAATAACCCACGTGTCGGGGGTGACCAGTCGTTCCTAGTCCAGCTAAAGGGAAGTGGGGGTGTGGGAGGGGCATATTCAAACCTGGAAAGTAGGAGGACCTCAGCGGCGCAAAGAGGTTGGAGCTGGTGGCCTGTATCCGGGCCATGGGAAAAAAGCCCGCAATGGGTGGAGGGGGGGGAAAAAAGAGTGGTGAAGCAAAACAAGGAAAACGCTACCCGGGGGAAATGAGCCAATGGCGTAGCAGAGAAAAGGGCGCTCAGACTATTTCGTTGCCTACACACGAAATGACATGCCGTCTTTCAAAAAGAAGGACGAAGCCCGATGCGAGGAGAGATTTACTGGGAAGGATGAGCGGATTGGTGCTGGCGGGAAATCTTTGCTCTTTCGCGGGGAGGCAGGGAAGGGACTTGATCAAGGGGGGAACAGGGGTTAGTCTTTGTTCCGTATGACGAGGGAGCAAAGGTCGGCTGGTTGGGGCGAGTGGGAGGCGTTGGTGGAGGGGTTGGGAGCATGAAGGGGGTTGGGGCCGATACCGGCTTAAGACCATGGAGAAAACGCATCGCCGATCGTCAATCTAGAAGAAAAAACAAAAGGAGGGGGGGAAGAGTGCCTTTGGCGTCTGATGAAAAGTCTGTGATCAGGGGGGATGAGATAATTTCGGTAGAGCCATCAAAAAAAAAAAAAAAAAAAAAAAAAAAAAAAAAAAAAAAAAAAAAAAAAAAAAAAAAAAAAAAAAAAAAAAAAAAAAAAAAAAAACAAAAAAAAACACCAAAATCAGATCGGAAAAACCAAACAAAAAAAAACCCTCGGGGGCCGGTGATGTGCCTTAGAACCAAAGCGGCGAAGAGGGCATGGGGATGGGAGGAGGGGTGTAGATGGGGAGGGGGGGGCGGGGAGGAGGACTGGGTTCTAGGGGGACGGGATAAGGATAAGGGAGTGGCAGGGGGGTAGAGGGTAAGGAGGAAAGCGGGGGAAGTGGGAGCAGGGGGGGGGGGGAGGTGGGGTGGGGGAAAAAGAGAGGCGAGGGTGGAGATATGGCGGAACAGGGAGGGCGGTGCGGAGGGCGGAAGGGAGGGGAGAGGGGGGGGGGAGTGGAGGGAGTGAGATAGAGGGGTGGGGGGGGGGTGAGGACAAGGGGGAAGGGAGGGTTGAAGGGGGGGGCGTTGGCGAGCCAACGGGCGGTTTTCACGGCCCCGGGAAAAAAACGGCGAGATACGGGGCCCTCTGTGCCCCAAACCCACCAGAAAGGAGGGAATGAGTTAAGAAAGCTAAAAAAGTCCTAACAAGCAGAGGTATCTCCTCTCTCAGAACACCACACGGTCCAGGGCAGCACCAAAATTTGGACAGTCTCCTTGAAACAGCCGATCGCTCACGAGAGATTTAAAAGGGGGGAAGTTTCTAAAAAGAGTGTGCACGAGGTAAGGAGGTGTAGAAGAAATGAAATCGAGAATGACGCTGGGGAGAAAAAAGAACGCTTGTCTCCAAGGATTTTCCCTTCGCTGCAGCGTGGTCGGGTCGCGGGAAACAAAAGGGGAAAATCTGAGGGGATTGTCAAATTGTAACAGATGAGCGCTGGGCTTCCCTCAAGCAACTAGAGGGAAACGCTAGCGAAAAACTTTTAGAACAAGGACTGCGGAAATGGAAAAAACTGGTGGGAAGAGGGGGGCCAGAAGAATTAAAAAACTGGTAAACAAACTGAAACATATGCGGTCTTTGGGGGGAAAAAAATTTTCTGTTTGTAAAAGGGCTTTTCGGGCTGGGCAGAAAGGAGCCAATTCCGAGTAATGAGGGAGGGCGCCCGGGAAAAAGCAAATTATCTCGCCACACCGGGTGAGGGGGATCACAGCCCACCGCCTCGTGACCAAAGGGGGCGTAAGCCACCAGCCCACATGAGGAGGCTAAAAGGCTTCCGCCCTCCAACTCTAGGATGGGACGGGGACTGATCTTTGGCGAAAAGACGAAGACCGACCCGCAAAGTAAAATCGATCGAGGGAGAATTCAATACCATAGGGGATCTTCAGGCCTATGGGGGGGAATGGGGCCGTCGGTCAAAAAAGGAAGGCACAATCGCGACGGACGGGGAAAAAGTCGAAAGTCTTCGAGTCTGATCGCTTGGGGCGCTAAGCCGGAAGGTAGAGGAAAACCCACGAATTGGTTGGGATGTCATTTGGGAAATGCCTCCTCTGTTGGGTTTGATGGGAATAAAATCACCGTCCGGAGACACGGGGAGGTGGTTGGGGAATGGGGAGGGAAAGGACAAGCCAAAGGGTGCCATGCAATATCACGTTATCAAACCATATGATAGCGAAAAAAAAAACTGGAAAAAAAAAGTGCCCTTGCAGGGGGAGAGGGGGAAGAAAAAACAAGCCTACACCAAACGAAGACACGACAAATGCAAACCAGGGGCAAACTGGCTGGGGAAGAGCTCGTACAGAACGGGGGAAACCACCTTGATGCGGGAAGAATATAGAAAATACAACCGCAGTATCCCCCCGGAAAAAGGAAAAAAAGAAAGGTCCCGAGGGATCAACCAGTGGGTGTGAAGTCAAAAAGAGAACTCCGAAAAATGGAAGCGGCAGACAGTTGATACTAAAATGTCGTGGCCGGCAAACCAGGGGGGGAGAGGAAGAGATGCTCTTAGGATTTGGACTGTGCGCCAATGATCCAGGGGTAAATTTTCCAGGACCAGCAGACGGCTCTCTGTTGTCGTCGTCATCGTGTTCGAAAAGAATAGGGGAAAGTCACCACGTATGGGAGGTTAAGTGGCAAAAGGCCGACATTCGACAGGTCAAGAGGGTTCCTTAATAAAAGGGGGAAAGGGCAAAAATCACCCTAAAGGCGGCCCACATTACCGGAGAAGGTTAGGAACTGAGGAGGGCGCGAGGCAGGGGGGAAAAAGGAAGCAAAGAAAGGGGCATGTATGGTGGGGGCTGCATTAGGACAGGAAATCGCGATTTCCGGGGGTAAACGCAGAGTGGACGTTCCCTACAGACATCATGGTAACCAAACAGCCAACTGCCCCGACACAAGAAAACGGCGGAGGACACAGACAACACAACGGGAGGAGTGAAGAAGGGGGGAAAGGCGTCTGCGCGGGGCGGGGTGGCCGGTCTCGGCAATGGGGGGGGGGCGACCTCTGCAGGGAGATCGCATTTCAGGGACAAGTAAAAGAGACCAGCGGGAGAAAAGGGCGGACGAATTGAGGCCAAGCGGTCGGAAGGGGACAACGTCTTCCTCAAGTCGACCAACCGGGGGGGGCCACTGAAGGGGGAAAACGGTCATGAATTTTCAGCGGGAATAAGGTCGAAGGGAGGTAAGGCGCTTTGCACACCTGTCAACTACCCGACTTGACCACTATGAAGGACGAAACGAATGACAGAAACGAAAAACACGCGCGCCCGGAGTTCGACTAAGGTAAAAGGGTCACTTGTGCCGATACAGAAGGGATCCCAGGACGATACGCGATAGAAAAATTAAGGATAAGGTGAAAATGCCGGGGTTCGCGAATAAGGCTGCGGCTTATCTGGAACAAGAAAAAGCTGCTCCAACTCGGGCGGGAAGGGGGGGGGGATATGGGCTAATTTTAGGTCTTCCCAAAAAAAATCCCAAGGGGTGGGAGGTCGGGAGCGGGGCAGCAGGTTGTGCCAGGGGCAGGCGGAAGGAGGGAGGCTCGGGGCTGTCATCGCTAAAGGTCAGGGGGGGGGGGGGAAAAAACGCATCTAGGAAGGAAAATTTTTTTGGCCTGTTGAGGGAAAAGGCAAAGTCAGGGAAGGGGGGCGGAAACCATATGGTGCGCGCAATTAACCAGTACAAACTCAGAGCAAACCGTTCCAGACCGGACGGGGGAAAAAAAGCTGAAAACAAGGATTTGAGATACCAAATAAACAAAGAAACCAATTCGTTTTGAGGCAAGGAAGGACCCGCCGTCAAGAGAGCAAGGAGCTCAAATAGGGTTCCCGAAGACCAGACGGGGTAAAGGGGAAGAAGAAAGACGCCGAAAAACAGATCGGGACCGTCAGAGAGGGGACTCTGGTGCACGGAGGTATCAGCTGCTACCCGGGGTACTTATGTGGGCTTTCTCGATACAAAAAAAATAAGAATCCGCACACAGCAGGCTAAGATCACAATTACCGGAAAGCTTTGGGAGTGCTTTCTTTCTTGGGGTTCTGTCGGGGGGGGAGGATCGACAGCCTTCGGCAAACCAGAGGGGAAGAGTTATCCGAAGAAATGGTTTCGTGCGGGCGAAGTGGGCCTGAGGGTCGACGGAAAAAATGCGAAAACAAACGAATACTCTGGAAAACCAAACCCCAAAACTTTCGTGGGAAAGAGGACAAAAGACCAAGACAACAGGAAGCAAAAAGGGGTCTAAAACAGACGCCTGGTCTGGGGGGAAAACCGGGGGAACCGAGGTTGGCAAGTAAAGGGAAACACACGCTTCAAGAGCCTTTTTTTGGCAAAGGGGGCGCACAAAAAAAAAAACGGATGCTGCCAAAAAGAAAGAAGATCGGTTCGCGTGTTGCGGCCGAAAAATGATCCGTTGTGAAAAAAGAAGTTGTGATGAAACCGGGGGAAAGGGGGGCAAAGGGGGAATAACGCTGCACCTTTCGGGACAGGCATGGAAGCAATAAGGAAGCGGAATGAAAAGTCTATTTCATGAGAAAGCCCCGAAAAAAAACGTGAAGGAAACCGGAAAAAGGGGGGACAGGTCGGGAATCAATCACAAAGCGGCGCGGGGGGGGAGACGAGGGAGGGTCCAGGCGCTGGCCCAGGGTGCTGAAAAATGGGCTGCTGTTAGCGGCGTCGAAGGAGAAATTCTCCATTGAAAAAAGCGTTGGGTTCGGTTTGGGGCGCGGCCTCGCGGAGAAGCGAACCTTCGGCGGGTTGGGGCCATAGGGTAATAAAGGTGGTGTATTTTGGGGGGAAGCCCTTTTTTGGATGGAAAAGACCAAACACAGCGATCCCGATCCTGCAGATCATAGAAGCTCGACAGTGCCATCTCTCAATCTGCCAAACCAAAAACGGCTGAGGGGAAGGGAGAGAGAGGTAGGGAACTAGATGGGTGTCTTGTCGTGACGGATTGCTCGGGGGGGAGGATCGTTTTGGCGGGATCGGGCAAAAAAAAAGAACTGCGAACACCATAAAAACTATAAAATAGGAAATACCGAAGGGTGTGTGGCGCACAGAAGGCCCGACTCCACAAAAAAAAGCAAAATTGAGAGCGCCTCATCCGAAAGGCTAACATCGAGATCGTTACAAAGAGAAAGAGTGGAACATATGCCAACTGACCACCGAAGTCCCGCGCGCGGAAGTAAGAGGTCGAAGATGAGGTAAAGAAAGGGGATGGTGGTCTTTGGGGAGGAAGGGCGATAAATGGTAATCGAGAGCTTGTAGCTGTAAAAAAGGGGGGGGAAAGGTGAGCTTTCTTCACGCTAGCCGCAAATCCGGAAAATGAACAATGAGAAGAAAATGGGGGACCCCGGTCGAACACCCGCAAGGAAACTAAGGAAAAAATCATCCTTGTAACCCTGTCGAGGGGAATGACGCCTCCAAAAGGGACCTAGAATCGTTCTCGGTAACTGGTCAACTATAAAAAAGTCAAAAAAAAGTGGGTTGTAACCTGGGAGGGAGGGGCTGTTAAGTTGAAAAAAAAAGGGGGGGGGGAGAAAGGAACAACTATCTTCAGGCCTTGGGGAAGGGGGCCCGCGACACCAGAAACACGGATACAGCAAAATGTAGGAATGGAGAACAAGGGGGGCCTCTGTCGAAGAAGCTACTCCCCCGGAGATGACAGTCGAAGGAAAGGAATTTCGTAAAAATAGATAAGGGCCAGACTTTTTTCAAACGGGGGCTGATCCTGTCAATCGGGTAGAAAAGAAAAAAAACAAACGGCCGCCCGACGGAAGGCACCCTTCTAAAACGTGAAGATGAACGAAAAACCCTGGTGGGACGGACAGTCTTGCTGTCACGACAATCGCCGAAAACTTCAAGGGAAAAAGGGAACAGAGGAAAACGGGGAGGTCTCTTGACGTCCGGTGACGGCGCGAGTGCTGGCCCGGGGAAGGTAAACCGGCAGTCAGGGTCAGTAGACATCCTCGTTGGTTTTAGTCAAACGAAAAAGGGGGGGGGGGGGAAAAAAAGCAGAGGGGTTGTGGTGTTGGACATGGATGGTGCGAGGCAAAGAAGGGTCAATTGGTGATCCAAAAAAGAGAATCAAAGGAAAACAAAAGAGGGGGCCTCAAGGGGCCTGACAAGAGGTGGTCCCTCACCGGGCCCTAAAACATAGGCCTGCCCGGCACAACAGAAAAAAAAGGCCCAACATGAAGTACACCAGGGGTTCTGGGAGGAGACTCTAAAACCCTCCATAGACGGAAAAGCGGTGAGAGAAATTATGTTCAGCCATCACAGACTCAAAAAAGAAAAAAAACGGACGGGGAACTGGGAGAAACGGAATTGAGAAAAGGCAAGCCATAAAGGGATGGAAATGGTGTCAAATTGTCCCATATGCAGAAGAAGGTGCTGTCCCGGCCAAGGAACGCAGAAAAGAAAAAAGGGGGGCGCGTTCATTGTGTCAAGATGCCGACCCTCGTTAACGGAGGGGGGATGAGTACGCAAGTTGTGGCAAGATCCTGGGCGAAAAGGCTCCAGAAGTCAAATTCAGGATCACGAAGATCACCCTAAGATAGGAGAAAAGGGCAAAATTAAAAAAGGACTGTAAGGACAGAGCATCGGCAGCAAATCATACATTGGGAGGAAAAATGATGGGGCGACCCATGTGACCCTGGACGGACGATTTTTCGTTTCCACAAAGGCGAGTCCGCAAGTCCAATCATGGCAAGGCAACCCGAAACTGCGAAACCACGACGGCGGGGAGGAGTCGAAAAACAAAAAACGGAGTAGCGGACAAAGAAAGCCTAAAGCGCGGGTGAGGAGGGTTCAGGTGGCACGACGAGTTGAGGTGAGGGAAATGTACACAAAAAAAAAACGAAGGAAATTCTGCCTCAGAAAACATCGATCGACAAGAAACAAAGGCGCTTGGGAAGGGAAGGGGGGGGGGAAAGGCGTCCTCAAGTGTCCGGTACTCTGTCCGCCGGGTCTCAAGGGTAGGGCGCCAGGATCATTGAAGTCAGAGGAACGGGAAGGCTTAGCGCTTGCCAAAAGGGTAAAGACAGAAAGACCAGGAAGGGGCCTATGTCTCGTTTTCGAAAGAAGATAGAAAACCAGAAGAGATGCCAAGGAAAATCTTTCCCAGGATCACTTTCGAAAAGAAAAGGTCAGAGCCATCGTACACCGCGTCGGCCGTAAAAGTGCCGTACAAATGGCGATGCCAAGAGCGGGCGATCAGGCGGGCTGATGGCTTTGATACAGGCTTCTCGAGGATGGGGGGGAAAAGAAAGGGGGGGGAGTCTAGAAGTTGACGCGCTTCTCTCGCCCAAAAAAAAATTGACGGTCCGGGAGCATGGTTGGGGGAAAAAAAGGCAGGTGGGCTCGGATGAAAATACTCGGCAAAATGACAGGGAAAAGGGGAAGGCCAGGGGTTTTGGCCGGTCCGCGATTGACACAAATCAGTTGGGAAAAATGAGATTGGAACGACAAAGAAACAGGTAACCACAACCTCTCAACCGGAAGTTTGAAGACATAGGGGCTCAAAATTGGAAACCAAATAACCAACTTAACATCGGTTTTGAATACAGGGAAAAATGACGCCCGGACAAACGAAGCGATCCATCCATAAGTTGGGGAACAGGGCCTCTCATTCGGAAGAAGACGGCAGAAAGGAAAAAAAGCCCTCTTACCGCTGGGGTCTTAGAGGGGAGAAGGAGAAACGAGGGAAAAGTTGGGTGACTAGTTAGCCAGGGGCTCCAAATATTCAGCCCATCCAGTCAGGCGATCTAAAAACGAAATAAGAAGGCCATCGACAAAGAAAGTAAGTCAAGAGGATTTAACTATTCTGAGGAAAAGAGAAATTTTGGGCGCACTCGGAAAGGTGGGTTGCTTAGCGGGAGAAATCGATAGAAGTGCAACTATGCTGGGCAGACAGACTCCACAACAAAAACCTAAAAGGAAAAAAGAAGGATCTTTTCAGTAGTTGACATACTTGGAAAGGCCCCACGCCTTTTGGGGGGGGCACAGTCGCAAGAAAATCGGGAGTGACACCCGGTTTGGAAAAAAAAGATGACGCTCTGCGGGCTTGTGCGCGCTGTATCACTGGGTTGACCTTCACGCCCATCCAAAGTGTGATTTTCCCGCTTTTGGGAGGCAGAAAAGGGATAAAAAAGGAAAAAAGGCGACCTTGACACGTCGCATGAGCATTCAGCTAAAGCGAGGCTAGAAACAAGAGGGATGCTTCTACGAAAAGACACGGTGCTTTCCACCTTGCCTCCTCTGAAAGATGCAACGCTCTCGAAAGCGGGGTCGGATAAAGGAAAAGGGTACTGTGCGGAAACGCAGTGCTGTTCGCCGGCCGGGAAATGCTCAAGAAGGGTCAAGAAGGTTGGGGAAAAAGGGCCGTTACGGGGGGGGAGAACTCAAAAACGAATGGGGTTGGCCGAGGGTATTAGGTTTTGGTGAAGTGAAGGTGGTTGCCGGACAGCAACAATGCCGATCCCCGAATAAATCCGCATCTGATCGGTCTGGGAAAAAGGAAATCGGAAAAAAGTCTCTCAACAACAACAAGAAAAGAGAAGAGGGCGTCAGGGTAGGCTATGAATCTGAGGACTGATGACTGGTTGGAAGGGGGGGGTAGACCATAACCAACGTCCTTTAAACTCCACAAAAAAGGGAACAAAAATGAGGGGGGCCAACCGCGCCGACGGTTGGGCGGGGGATCTATAAGGGCCGCGTAACAAAATGGATGTCTGCCTGGAAAGAGAAAAGTCCCATACGCGGAAAAAAAAGGTCAAAGCTCTGGGAAAAAAAAGAAGACGAGCACTGCGCTTCATAGCGTCGGGGAGGGGGGGTGGGGGAATGAATGATGGCTTCGAAAAATTGCCGAATTAAGAGTGTAATCAAACATACGCTCATTTGCTCATGCGGGAAGTTACAGGTGCAAGAGGGGGTTGAGTGCCAAAAATGAAACTCCCGCACGACTATCAAAATGCAAAGGGGGTTCGGGGAAACCGACAAGCTGCAGGAAGGGAATAATTGCTAGCGAGGGAAAGAAGGTCTGGCATCTAAAAGCAAAGTCCGACTTGAGATTGGGCATAAGGAAAAAATGGGGTCAACTAACCTGGAAAGGAGGGAAGACTTGGGAAGTTGACTGGGCAAAAAAGGGGGGGTCCTTCAGCAAGGGAGAAAGTGCACACCCATGGTCGCGGGTTTCGCCACTCAAAGCAAAAAAATCAGAGCGCAACGCACCAGGAAAGACCACAGCCCTAGTGAAAACCTTGGAAGACTACATCAGGGTACAAAGATCAAGGTCCTAAAGGGGAGGAAGGGGCCAAAAGGAAGGACCTTCACATGGATGTTGGCCCCGGCGATTGTAAACTCTGGGGGATACGAAAAAGCAAAGGGTTCTCTATGCTGAAAAGTGCGAAAAAAACAAAACCATCTGAGATCAAGGCTGGGGGGCAGAAACTCGGGGTGTGTCGCACCAATCAAGGGAACACACCTGCTTCGAAAACGCGCGCTAAGATCCATATGGAGGGGGAGCTCTTGAACCTTCTGGGGGGAAAGGGGCTTCCCGGGAGGGGAAAAAAAGGGGGTTGTGCAAGTGGGGTCAGGGGTGTCTCTCACATCACCTTGTTAGCTAGGGCTCACCCCCTGACTTAATGACGAGGGGTTGTGACAGTTGGAGGGGCGAAAAAACATAAAGGATCAGTAGCTTGGGGAAAACCAAGAATAAGAAAAAAAGCAAAACCTTGCCTCTACACCCCAATGTGGAACGAATGACCACTCCAAAGAAATCTCAGCGCCTGCCCGGACAAACATCACCACAAAACAAAAACACAAACATGCTTGACAAAGGACGCAGACACACTCGATGGATGGGAGGAGGGAAAAAGCGGAAAAAAAAAGGGGCACAAGTCCCGTCACAAGTTCGAGGGGGGGATCATCCGTAGTCAAGCCATCAGAACCCTGTCCAAGAAATGACAGGAAAGTTGCTCCTAAAAGGGTGGAGGGGAACGCGGGAGGGATAAGGGAGATTCTTATCATGAAGGGCACCGCCACCAAAGTTGGATCAGAAGAAATTCTGGCGAGATGCGCTTTGGGGTGGCTTCACGGGGGGAAAATCGGGGAGGAAGAGGTCAAATCGTTGATACCGGTTGCAAAAAAACCGTCATCGAACTGCCAGAAAAAGTCTGAAGGAAAGGGAAGAACAAATTTCTCCAAAAAGGACAAAGAGTCTTAAAGGGGATGATACTTTACGACGGATTAACTAGACTCAAAAAGGAAACGCGACCATGCGTTATAAGAATCGATGGGACGCAAAGGGAAAAAGAAATCGTCTATTGGTTTAGGAGATTTCTAGTTCTCACTGCAAGTCACCTCGCTGTCAGGGGTCGTAACCCGGGGAAAAAAAAAGAAAAACGAAAACACTACAGGAACAGAGGAACATCTCTCCTCATCTCAACAACAAATGTATAGAAGAAAGGGGCCTCCGGAGCGGGCGGCAGTTTGCTGTGTGCAACGTGGAAAGCAAAAAATTATTGAGGAGACATCGGCTGAAAAGAAATAAGACGGGAAAATTACTGGGGAAGAGGCACCGCCCATAAGGTTCAAACACATGCGCGGAGGTCCGGCGGGAAGAAGGAATATCACGTCTTGAAGAAAATCAGGGCGGAGGGGAGGTTCTTCACCGGGATCTTAAGGAAACTTGAGAAGGGCATTCTGAACGCTGGCCACCTTCACAAAAAAAAAAAAAAAGCGCGAGTAAAGAGAAATGGTGTCGAAAAATGACGGAAACCCCTCGGCAAAGCCTAAAAAAGTGGCAAAAACCATTGTGGAAGCGCCCCAGCCCATGAGAAGCATCGGGGAGAAAAAAACAGTCGCCCGAAAATTCGCAAATGTCGATGACCAGGAGATCTGCAAGAAGCTGATGGATTTAGAAAAAAACCCTGTCTGTCCCTCGGGAGGGGGGGGCGAAAATGAGGAAAAAAGGAAAGGTTTCGCCGATTATGCCAAAAGCCACAAAAAAAATCGGGGGTCGGTCAGAGAGTGCGAAGGGGGGGGGGGGGGTGTTCCTCGGCAGTGCGAGGAAAAAAAAGGGGAAAACGGAAGAAGGTGTAACTCTTAGAGGGCACCTGAGGCCAAGTTTTTTGAATTAACTTATTTAGGAAGCGCGTGGGAGGGGGAAAAGGACCAACATGATTTCATCTCACTAAAAAATAGAGAAAGGCCAACCACGGTTGAAAAAGAGGAACATGATGGGAAACAAGTGAAACCAATGCGTGTTTGGGAATCAAGGCACTGAAAAGCGCCCGTAACCGAAGAAGATCAAGAGCCTCACCAAAGAGGGAAGGAAAATGCCCGCGCGAGGGGAGGGGGTGAGGGAAGAGGGGAAGGAAAAACTCCATCCCGCGCAAGTCCTAGAAGATGGTGTAGGGGGATAAGGTGACTAATCAGATCAGAAAGCGAGTTGCGTTTTGGTAAAGGGGGGGGGGGGAAAAAAAAACAAGACCCGCAACATCCAGCAGGCCGTACAGGACACCTAAAATGGAAAAAAAAGGTCGACATTGCTGGCCGTCACGCCACTGTGACCGAGTCTTCTAGAAAAGCAAGTCAGAAGTTTCGGAACGCCTGCGGGGGGGGAAAATTTCCGTCGGAATCGACCCGATTAAGTCCTGGAAAAAAGCTTTTGACGAAACCGAAACAATCCGCCCAGACAACTTCGCATAGAAATAGTAACAAAAGGAGTACTTATCAGTGCAGGTTAGTGACAAGAAAAAGTTCCTTAGAAGGAAAACCGCTCCAAGAGGGCACATGTGTGTGTGGTTTCTTTCGCAGCCGGGAAGGCGTTCCCCTGGACTGCAAGAACGAAGACTTTGCGGGGGCGCTGCCTGAGAAAAGAAAAAAGTGAACCAAGCAACATTGGGGGGGGGGTAGAAAAAAAAAAGGCGTGCGGGAGACCAAGTGGAAAATCTGCACAAAGCGACGGGACACCCAAATGCTCGTGAAGGGGGTAAGAGCTATACTTCGTATTTGGGGAATGCCTCGAACGCCATCATTACGTTCACTGAAAAAAAAAAAAGCACGGACGCCCTTCTATCCCGCGCGCAAAGGGAACCGAGAAGGCGCGGAAAAGTTGGGCTGGGAACGAGGGACGAGTTCGAGGACTAAAGGCGCGGTCCAATGGCGCCGGTGTTGGGGCGGCTTTGTTCGTCGGGACAGGCACGGAAGCACAAAACGTCTGCTGGGGGAAGGGGGGCAGGTGGGCGTGGGGGGGTTCGAGGGAAGTTTAATCCCGGCAACCCTAAGAGTCCAGAGCTCAGAGGATGAGGCGAAAAAACAGCCGA
>Ga0179593_1700309_pt1 | contig 19735 bp, 26 predicted proteins | sample CZODoug2_1_08_16_FD_185931 | JGI IMG/M metagenome (GOLD analysis project Ga0179593, IMG submission 185931) | Vadose zone soil fungal communities from Angelo Coast Range Reserve, California, USA - CZODoug2_1_08_16fungal (PacBio error correction) | ecosystem: Environmental > Terrestrial > Soil >...
GGCGGGCAATTGTTCCGTGGTAGGGGTAGAATTCCTCTGTCCTTGGGGTTCTGTCTTCAGGGGAGACATGTCATTTTTTCCCGCACTCCCTCCCTTGGGAGATGAAGGGAGGGCCATTATCCCAGAATGGGGAGCCTTTACCATCTATCTTTGCTCATCTCTTTCAGGTGGCACAAAATCTTAGAAAAATTCAATAGGAGAAGGTGGGTCGTTCCTCCCAGGGGGGTTTGCTGAGAACCTCACATGATCATGGGGCGCTGGGACAACTGCACATCCAGGAGGAGATTTCTTGGACCGGCGGGGATGGTCATGAGTTAGCCCCCGTTGCTTTTCCGAGTGTCCTTATTAGAGCTACGGCCGAGAGTACTCCCTAACATTCAGGACAAAGGGTGGACCGGGGGTCTGAGAGGCGCTTGGGTCGAGGGGGGGAACACTCTCTTACGTATTCTGAGGAGCGTGGGGGGGGGGGAGGGAAACTTATTCCCCGACGACTTTCTTCTTAATTCTTTGAAAAATCTTCAGTGTAAAACTAATCCGGGAGTAATTTCACGGGCAAGGAGTGTCTTTTGCCAAATGAAAGAGGGGTCCTTGCAGAACTGTGTGGGGCAACACAGATAAGGGTCTTTGGGGGAAGGGGGCCTGAGCATGCAGCAACCTAGGGTCTTTTGGCGTAAGTCACCCCCCTCCGGAAGGTTCCATCGTCTTTCAACGTACTGGAGGTGCTCAAGGCCCCCTTGTTTTCTCCTAGGACGTTAAAGGCAATCTCATGTTCCTAAGAGCGGTTGCATGGGGGGAAAAAACTTAATGCTTGAGGAGGGGGTGAGTCGCCTAGGAAATGAGTCCTCGAAGAGCGAAAACCCCTATTCAAAGTGGGCTTCCTCGATCCACAACCCTTCCTTTTGGAGGTTTTCTATCCGGAGTATTCACGAGGGGGAGATTCAAACCAAGTTATTCCATTACTGAGAGGGAGGGAATTTTCTCGATTTTTTCTGGTGTTTAGGGGGAAATCAGGGAAAGGGATGATTCTTTGAAAAAAGTGGAAGGGTGGGTAAGGTCCACCAGATCATTACCAGGGTTTAAAACTAAAGAGGGACGGAGGTCAGAACTTTTTCGCTTTTCAGGATCTTAAAGGAGGTTCTCTCAAGATCAGGGGAAGGGCATCTCTAGGTTTGGAGATCGTCTGTTTTGAGACGGGAAAAGGCGCGGTTAGAAGGTAGACGCTCTCTCCTAAAAGGGACGGAGCGTTTCCTCTTCCGAACCTCTGGAAAATAAAGAAGGCTTTCCATCTCTCAAAAAAAGAAAAAAAATCACCCATTTTCTTCTGGTTTTCTGAAAAGGTGGGGGGCCCCGCTTAGGGGAACAAAAAACTTTTGGGCTCGAGGGGGGGGAATCTTGATCAAGAAGGGGCCAAATGGGGAGCGTTTTGGGACCGCCAAGGTTTTTCCGGGGGGACGCGGGTCTTTTTTTTGAAATTTTGGCAGGTCTAAGGGCAGGGGGACTCAAACTGCGGGTCGCACCGAAGCCGTGTTGGGAAAAAATTGGAAAAGAGGAGTTGGAGAGAAGTTGAAGGTGCAAGGGCCGTCAATGGGCATCACTTTAGGGGAGCGTCCCAAGAAGGCGTTTGGCAAGCTCAGACGTTGGTGGGGGAAAATAGGAATTATCATGGTGAGCGTTCCAGAAGAAACCGTCCACCCCAAGAAAAAGAAACGGGGGAATAGCGGGGGGGGAAGTTCCATCAGTATTAGAGGTCCTTAAAGGGGGGGTTGGGCGGGGTGCTTTTTTTGGGCGGGGAGGGACATCCGGAGGGTGGTTTCCCGTGGGGGAAGAAGGAAAGTTTTAGGGAATTCTTCTTAAAAACCCCGGGGAGTCAGTAACACTGGAAGAAAACGGGAAGGAGCAGAAATAATGGTGTGAAGCTCTTCCAAGTCCCAATATATTTTCTTTTTGTAAAAACAGAAACTAGGGGTGCGGGGCTGTCGCCGTTTTGGGAGGAATGAAGGGGGAGTCGAGGTTGGGAGCTCAAAAAAAGAGGAGAGGAAAATGAAATATCATTAAAGAGGTCTTTCCTCTCGAGAAGAATCATCTTTCACTGAAGGCTCTTTTTCTGGGGAACCACACCGAACGTATTAAAAGCAGGGCCGACTGAAACTAGAGATTTGTTGGGAGGTCCCAGTTCTTTCTCACCCGGACGGTGCGAAAAAGGGTTTTTTTACGAAGATCACGAGGGGAAAGGAACGGGCCCACCAAAGATAGTTAGAAGGACCTGAAAAAATAAAGCAAAATCACCCTTGGATAGCTACAAGAAAAGGGAGGGGAACTTCCCCAGAAGAAGATCACGTGTCCGGTACGGGGAGAAAAAATGGGCACTGCTCACAAGGAAAGGACAGCTTTACCCCAACGTCCTGAGCGGGAGGCCAACGTCCGGAGGGGGGGGGGGGGCTCATACCAAAGGTGCCGGGTGGGGGAGAACTCCGCCGGCGAAAATAGGAAATTGGGAACTTTACAGGTTGGGGCTTTCGTAAAGAAAAGAGAACGGGGAAACAACAGGGAACAGCGAGACTGAGAACAGGGCAAAAACGCGACCGCCCCCTGGGGGGGGGAACGTAAAGGGGAAAAGAAGTCTCTCACCAAAGTGCAGCGGCACACTGAAATCCGATAAGGGGGGACAACGATCACAGGGATTTTGGGGAGTTCTCTTGCCATCTTCGCTACTGGGGGGGGGGGTCACGCCGGAAAAATCATCAGTGAAGTGGCAAGAAGGACCCGAATGGCTGGAAGGAAAAAGACGATCAACAACACCTAGAGAGGGGCATTAATTTAGATAACACGTCACGAGTAAGCAAGTCGGGGTGACCTAAGGGGAAAAATTACTGCTTTACATTGGGGACAAAAAACTTACTTCGATTGGTGGGCGAAAGCGCTTTAACGCATAGGGGCTCCTTCTCTTTACAGAACTCACCCGACATGGGAGAACATCGGTTGAAAGGTACTTCCTTTAGGTGGCCTCACCCGCGTGAGAACTAAACAACAAGCAACCTTCCAGGGGGGGTGGGGACTGACAAAAAGTGGTTCCAAGCGTTTCAAGTCCGAGAGTAAGATCCCTGAAGAGACGTCAATCACTCGAACAATAGAACTACCAAGGAGTCAGAAAGAAAACCTATAAGTGCGGAAAAAAGCTCTAATACAATAATGAACTTCCCAAATAAACGTAAGGATCCAGTGGAGGTCAGGAAAACGGTAGGGACCGAGGGGGAATAAAAGAAAAGGTCTTGGGGAAGGGGGGGGAGCCCTTTCCTAAGATTTTTATAAAACTTCTCCGGGATGCAAGAAAACGGAACAGACTTTTTGCAAAAAAAAGTTTTCCTTCAAACGGGGGATTGTCACAGCAAGAAATGGGAAAATGAGAAAACCGGATTATTTCTTGAGGACATCACTGGAGCTACAGAATGTAAAATCATCAAGGCGTTGGGGTCCAGTTTGACCAAAAAGAGACGGGATATCGTATCTGGAACAGATCTTGAAACTCGCCAAGGAAGAAGACGGGTTGACTGGAGTTGTACTTGGGGAGAGACAGAAGACCTAGTCGGCCAGAAAAAGGGGAGGATATAAAGACCCTTTACCAAGAAGTCCACCCAGTTCCTCCTTAGGTTTCAGTTGGGGACGCTCAGTCCTAGGCTCCGGCAGCCCAAAATCCCTTCCCATTTCTCAAGGACGATTGAGGGGTTACAGGGTCAGCAGGTGGGGGGAAGATACCAGGAAGGTATGGAGGAGACCTTCGTCGCAGCAAACTCACTTGGAAGGGAAAAAAAGTTGCGGTAGTATACTCAGTTAAGGGCCTTCCTCCCCATTAAAAGTGTCCGCACTAAAAAGGGGTAAGCAGCAGGGAGGAGGAGGGTTCAGGGATTCTTGGGCAGTTCTCTCTCCATAAAGGGAAAAAGACCTGCAGGGAACAACTCGGATGTTACGGGGTGAGGGGGTGTCTGGCAAACCTATCAACTATTTTCTCAGAAGAAGTCAGTTCAGAACATTTCCTAGGAACTGAAATGTACATAGATAAAGCGTTGTGTGGGGATGCCCGGCATGGTGAGGAGAGTACCGAAAAGAAAAAGGAAAGCTCGAAATGAGGCCAATCGAGAGAGAGCCGCTTTCGAGGACTACCTCACCAGATGAATACTGGGGAACAGCTCTTCTCGTTCTCGGAAGGGAAAAAATTTTCATTCAGGGAAACTCTGAAACTTGTTGGGCGGGGGCCCATCTTCCCGGGGGAGAAAGAGGGGGAGAAGAAATAAGAAAAAGAGCAAAGTTTTTCGGGACGGTTCGGGGGTCTCCTTCTCTGGATCAGGAAGGGTGGAAGGGATTACAACTCTGACCAAGCTCATACAAAAAAGAAACACTGTGACTTACGGAGTGAAAAGGAACATTAAAAGTTTCCCCACTATCCACTTGGGAGCGGAGAATTAAAGTTCCAAGAATAAGAACCCTTTTCGAAAGACTGTAGGAGGGGAGATTTCAAAAAATAAATGAAATGTTAAACCTGCAATCGGCTTGGACGTGCCGCCTGGGGTGCATAAAAAAAAAAATGGGGAACGCCCGGAAAAGGGGGATATCCAAGACAACATCCTTTCGAAGTCCCGGGCTTTGGGGCAGAGCTGAAAAGAAGAAAGTGAAGATCAATCAGGGGCTTTGTTCAGCAATGCGTCGGGGGGGGGGGGGGGTCTTCAGTTGAGAACTCCTAATAGAGTCAACTTTGGGGGGTGACGCAAAAACTCTTCAATGAAATTTCGTTTTAACTCTCCTGGGGGATTTCTCTTCCTTTGTTCGAGGGGGGACCACATGGTCTCTTTCTTTTGCAGTGTCTCCTTAGAGGACTGTTTAGCCAGGAATCCTCCTTGGGAGTCACCTTGGGGGGGAAAAAATTCTTGGCGTGAAGGAATGCAAACCTTTTCAGGAAAAAAGTTTGTTGTTGAAAAGAACTGTGGGGCTGTGTTCAGGGAATGGGGGGGAAGTGAGCTTTTGGTCTGAAAGAGTCTTAAAACGGCCGGCCGCTCTGGTCCCTAGACTTTCACCTGGGGGGACTTTCACTCCCATATCCCCTTTTTGGGAAGTTTCTCCCTTCAGCGCGGGGGAGAGCAATTCTCGGGTTAAATTTTTCAAGATGGGGTCTTTCAGGGGGGGGGTGGTAAAAAAAAAAAGAGGAGGGGCTCCTGGGGAGTTCGGTAAGAGAAGAGGAAAGCCTATCCGAAAATTTTGGGGTTACTCCCTCCCAACGGGGGGGCGGGTGTATATCCGAGGAGCAGATATTTTTATAAAAAAAAAAGCGCCAAAAAACTTCCTCGTTCCAAGTCCTTGGGAAAAGGATGTCTGGGGTATGTGGCGGAAATATGGAGAGCCACGTAGCAGGCTTTTCCAGAGTTCTGTCGCCCCAACAGAAAAAGGGCACATTGTTGGAACTCGTCAACAGAAGTGATCAACTAAAAAAATGGGGTCGGGGGGGAGCGAAGAAGGGACTCAAGTGGGGGATCCTAACTCAGAGCCCTCTCTATTTTTTGGTTTTTCTCGTAGTTTCAAATACCTGGGGGGTGGTTACAGACCTCTATATAATCCTCCCAGGGAAAAGATCTTTCCTTTTCCCTCCCAGCTACCGCCCCATACATTGGAAGAAGATGCCAGCGGGGAAAAAGCACACCATTTCATCGGGAGGCAAGGGGGTTTTCTGGTCCGGCTTATTTGGCATAACTGGGGGCTATTGCCGGGACTTCTTAGGAGGAACCATTAAGAAGAGTCGCGTTGGTGAATAAAAAACGAGAGGGACAAAGAGGGTTACCAGGGGTTTTCCATGGCTTGGGAGCCATTCATCACCGGGGGGAAAGGAAAGTGTATATAACTAGGAGTTGAGAAGCTTGGCGTGAAAAAATGGAACTTGCCAAGGGGGAAAAATTGATCGCCCAGACGTAGTAACGGGAGGGCTACGCTGCGAGGGAAGGGGGTTTTCAACCTTCTTGGTGCCAAAATTTCTCTTTCAAGAGACCGAACCCCCCCTTTCCAGGGTTCCTTTAAATGGCTCAGGAGGTTTGTTGGAGGGGAATCTTTATATGTCCCGAATTTTTATTGTTAACTCGGTGTTCTTTTTTTTATCTTGAGGATCTTTTTTTTTTTGTGAAGGAGAAAACTGTGCGGAAAGTGTCTTACACACACGTGCGTTACCGGAAACACCGAGGCGCCAAAAATAAAAAAAAAAAAAAAGCCCAAGACTGAAAGCGCTTCCTATTGACGTCATCCCTAATCTCGTTGAATTGGGAAAAAGGACCCAAGAATCCTCCTGTGTCTTCCCTGCTTCTTCTTCCGAAGGACTTCCCGAAGTCCTGGAGGGTGTTGGAAGAGAAAGACCCCCCACCCCGGGCGTACTGTCCCCTCGTTGAAACCCCCCCAGAATCACAATTCCAGGAATCGCTAAAGGCAGGGAAAAAGGTGCGGGAAGACCTTTCTATGTTTTTTTTAACCTAACATAGAGGAGGAACGGGGGGTTCCCCCCAATCAGGGCCCCGCATCAGGGTGAGAGAGCCCCGTTGGGGAGCTACTTTTTCCTGCATAACGAGGGGTGTTTACTAAATTTAGCGCAACAGCAAGAAGTGAAAAAACAACCTAGAAATAAATCGAAAGCGGCAGCCGGGCACCAAACATTTCCGTCAATCGAGGAAGATAACGGAGGGGGGGAAATCAACCAACGAAGACGGAAGGGGAAGAATTAGGTGGGGGGGGGCGTTGAGGGTCACAGGGGTGTCAATGGACTACATCGGGAAGAAGAAAACCTAAAGCCCCGAAAAAACCCCCCAAAAATTAGGAAGGTACTGCCAACTTCCTATGGGAACCGTGATGAACAACTTTGAGGGGGGGGGGTGCTCAAGCCTCAGAGAACCCAGGGAAGTGGGGGGAAGGGCCAGGGTATTAATTTCTTTAGGAAAAGGAGCCCCTTCAGGAAGAATCTCTTTCGGTAAACTAAACAGAGGTTGAAAAATTTGGGGAGAACTGAAAAGGAAATACGCTCAAAAAAAGTGGTCAAGGAGGAAAAGAAGAAAAGACGGACCATCACCTAAACGGGATACAGATCATAAGAAGGGGTGGGGGAAGCGGGCCAGCGGAAAGGGGAAACTTGGCTGCAGAACACGTCAGCAGTGCGGTGGGGGAGGGCCTAACAGAGGGGCTGAAATGACCCTTACGAGTCACCCGATCAGATGTCTAGGGAAAAGGGAAGAGATCACCAGTGTTCAAGGAAGATAGGAGTTTTGAAGGAGGGATTACTTCTGCCATTTTCCTTTTAAACCGTTCCGAGTGAAAAGGGGCAAAGGCACATGCCTCAGCTATTTTTCTTCCTTCTTGGAAAAAAGCTTCCCACCCTCAAAGTTTTTGGAGGAAAAGAAAACACAAAAAACAAAACATCAAAAAACACCAAGAAAACAGCAAACCACCCCCCCCAAGAGGGGGAAACGTTTAGGAGCTCCTATCCCCCTCGATTGTCTCGGAAAAACCAAAAAAGTGGGGGGGGGATTCCACTGTCTTCAGCTTCGTTGAGCTGATGAGAGGTCAATCTTCGGGACCTTCCCGAAGGGAAGAAAAACACTGATAAGATCAACCTATACTTTCTTCATCAAGCGGGGTGGAACCGGGGGGCCATTTTTCTTACTTGTTCTTGAAGTATTATTTTTACAGAGGAGTTGGGGGACGCCAGTTAAGCCTACGGGCAAAGAGGGGGGCTGGAAAGGTCACAGTGGGCTCTTTGAGAATGGAACGGCCCACCGATCATGGGGGACAAAAGAGGGGCACTGCGGGGAGTTAATCAAGAGTATTTTGGGGGGGGTCAATTCCTCCAGAGAGAAAGGGGGCAGAGAGGCGTTGTGGCAGAAGTTGTAAATAAGAGGCCGGCAGCGTGGTTGAAAAAACGGCCGCCTAGGAACATGTCCACACCTTTGACTCGGAGGGGGGGACTGGATTTAAGCGGAGAGACGAAGAGAGGCGGGCACTCTCCACCGTGAGTTGATTCGAATGGGAAGGGAAATATAAAATCAAGACTCCCAAAAAGGATGTGGGGTTTGATCGACGAGAAAAAGCGGATTTCGGACTGAAAATGTTTCTTTCAGACCAAGCAAGGAGCACTACCATTTAGATAAAGGGGTGGAGGAGCATGGGGGGTTTACCTATATTCCCCTTTGGACCTGGTCCCCTTCTCAGCACGGAGAGGCCCTAGCCAAAATTTTCTTGAGGGGGAATAAGAAGGAGACTTCCGCCCGCCAGAATAGTAGAGAAATTTTCAAGGGCGCATGTATCTTCAGAGAAGGTATGCCAGTTTCTCACAAAAGCGCCCGGCAATAAAAAAAGCCAGGGGCGGGGGACTGGGGTCAGATTTCGGGATGTACGAAAAGATCTATTTTCGCGCCACCCAAGAACAGGGAAAAAGCCATGGAAAAACATGTCTTGAGGTACAATATATGATCTGTTTGTTACATTGCCAAGGAGGAATGGGTGCACAAAGAATCACTTCTGAAGTATTAACAACAACGGAGTAAAATATATATAAAAGACCTCTTTATTTCCTGGATCTAAACCCTTGCAATGTAACAAAAGTAGATCGTAAGATGTTGAGTCTATTGAAAATTGTCCACGCTGGAGAAAGGGGGAGTTGGCTCCCCTATTATAATGGGTCCTCCATAAGAGCACAGAGGGATTTACCGGCGAAATGCGGGCCTCCCTTTTTTCTGAAAGGGTTTGCACTGGCAAACTATCCGTTAGAAACTTGGAATGCAGGGGGGACGAAAACCCAATTTGCTTGCATGTCGGGAAAACTTACTCAGGGTGGGGGAGGTTACGGGGCCCCCTCCCAGTTTTTCTTTCTGATCAGGAACACCAAAAAAAAAAAAAAAAAAAAAAAAACTATTGCGGCTCGCCGAGAAAAACAAAGGAGAAGTCCCTATGTAAAAGTCCCATGTAACCACAGGGATCTTCGTCGTTGCCTCCCGGAAACGGGGGGGGCTTCACCAAAAATTCTCCTTCTCCCTTCTCGGGAGTGGATATCAAGAAAAAACATCCTTGTCATAGGGAGGTGGTAATCGCGGGGGACTTTTCATGATTTACGAAGTCACTGTTTGCTTGAGGATTGCGCGAAGCCTTATAGGTCCCTCAATTCCCAGGAAAGATGGGGGAAGCCCGCAGAGAAGCGTGTTCCAGATCAGGGGGGGAATCTGATGCAGGGAGGAAAATCGAAGGGAAGTACAACTTATGCCACACGGTCTGATTTCCGTAAGGAGGGGTTCTCATACTTCTTTGAGAGAATATCCGTCCGGCGAGGCAATTAGGTGAGGGGGAAAAGGGGGGATCGTGCTCAGAGGTTGGTGGAACAAGGGGGGGAAGTTTTCTTGGGTCTTTTAAAGAGCAGTGGTGTTAAGGCCGCCTATGGGGGATGGGCACCAAAAAAAACTCGATCAGATATCAAGTCTCATGGACCTGGGGATTTTGGGCTAAACTGTGTGGGATCAAGAAAAAGGGAAGGGGAGATCTTTTTGGAGGAGCGTCGTCTTTGAAGGGTGCAGCTTAAGGGGAGGTGGGTAAGGTCTGTGCTTGGCCGGAGTGGAAGTTCCGCGGACGCAAACCGCCTCTGGGCCTCCCTGTTGTCGACCCCGGCCCGCACGCGGAGGTGCAGGGGGTTTTTATAGACTATTAGCCCTCTAGGGGAACGGCCCCCTTTCTCCTGCCTGGTAGCCTTCCCAACTTCCGTATGGGGCAAGGGAATTTCTTTTTGATTGTGGGAAGTCAAGGCCTAAGGTATCTTTATTCCGTAAGGGAGGGGAAAGTGTCGAAAAGAGGGAACAGTTTTTGAAGCGGGTAGTGGCCTTGAAAAGTTCTTCAGACCTACCGTGGGAGCGTAGATAAGGGACCATCATCTGAAATGGGTCCTTCACGAAGATTTTTTTTTGATTGTGAAAAACAAAGGGGTCAATGGGACCTCGAGGATTACTTATTGCGAAACTTACTGGGGGATCCGTGTGAGCTTCCTTCCTTCCTGGACAACCCCATGGGGCTCTAGGAGTTCCCTTTCGTGAAGGGATGACGCCTCTGAGGAAAAAAGCACCCTCCCCCCCCTTGGGATCTGTGGCCCTGGGAACTTGGAAAGAAGCTGCTTTCATGTGCCGCGTGGGAAAGAGGTGTTAGGATTTCCTATGAGAATCAAGATGAGTGTTGCCTCAAAAGAGGAATAAAAGAGGCTGTTGGGTACCATGGGTGAAAGGGCGGAGAAAGCCATTCTGGGGTAGAAAAGATCCAAAATGGAACGAGGGGAAGGTGAGGGAGGGGACAGGCCCTTGAAGGGGGGCCTCACGTTATTATCAGGATTCCGTGTTTCTCGCGCTTCCTCTCCAGGGGGGGTTGGGTTCTTTATTCAGTAGAGGTCCTTTGAGGGGGGGTCCCCCAGGGCCCGCCCAAAAGGGGTGCCATGCCTTTTCTCCTTCCGCGTGGGTGATTGGTCCTTGATTCTCTATGTTGGGTTTTCCTTTGCCTGGGGGTTTTTTTTTCTTGGGGGAAGTTATTAAGAAGAAAAGAGGTGGGTTTTTTTTCCTGTGCTATTGGTCAGAGCATTCGTTATGAATCCCTTCTTCTGTGAAAAAAAAAACAATAGGATTCATGAACGGGAAGGGGGATACAGAATCCAATCAAGTGGAAGGGGGCGAAGAAGTACGTAATTTCAGAAAAATAGATGTGCGTTGAAAAGAACCAAAATTGGTTGAAGAGGACAAAGCCTGAGGGAAAGCGCGATACGAATTGTATGTGGCTCTTTTGGAGACGCTCTACACAACAAGGGGGAGAAACAAAAGAATCAAATTCGGTAATCGCAAAAACGGCAGCAGCATCAAAGTCAACAGATATTTGGTCTGGGTGAAAAAGGAAAGGAACTTACGTCTCTGGAATGAAAAAAGACGCCTCTTTGGCTTGTTCTGAACGGGATTTCAGAAAAAGCGCCTCCTGTTCCGGAATACACGCCGGGGAATTTCGCACAGGTCACGGAAACCGATATTGAGAAAGCCGCTGACAACAAGAAAAACAAGAGCCATCACCTTGAACGACTCAAGAGGAAATCCTACAACTCCTTACCTAGGTACGGAGAGGGTGTACGTGTGTGTTGAAGGGAAATAGAAGAGTTGGAGGACTCCCCGTGGGCACACCACGTCCGGAAAGGAAGACTTCAGGATGGGCTCCTAGGGTAAAGTTCCGGGGGGAAGGGGGTTTTGTTGGAAACGCCGCCGGACGAGTGCAGTTTGGATCTCACTGGGGGCTGGAAATGAGGGAAGGGGAAAATTCCCTTAGAACTGGCAACACCTGTTATCTTCGGGCACTGCACAGAGTGGAGACTCTACTAGAGGGGCCTTCGTGAGAAGGAAAATAGATCACCAAAGTTTGGTCGGAAAGGAAGAACAAGACTGTGTCGAGAGATCATCAAGAGTGGAATGTCGGGGGAACATCGGAAGGGAAAAAAGTATTTTTGGGCACGCTGGTCGGGGAGGATCATACAGTGGAGGCTTAATCTAAGTGAGGTAAAAGCAAGAATTTTCAATGGGAAGTCATTTTCACAGGAGGATAAAGACCTTACTTCAGAATTGAGATGATGACTCTGAAGGAAAAAGGAACTAACACTACAAATTTTCGTGTTTGGGACTAGATTGACTTTTCAAACCTTGTGATGTAAAATTCAAGGGGGGAAGCATCCATCTACTGGGGTCTCCGAAGGAGGGACGAAGACCACCCCGCCATTTTTGGGTGGGAGCACGTAAAAGGGTAATTCAAGGAATCACGGTGGAAAACCTACCCTCCGCGTGCGATCTCACAACCACAGCAAAAACCGGGGGAAAGGGAGGGGTACAAAGTCGGCCAGCGGAATAGAGAAGAGATAACCTTAACTCATGGAGGAGCCCAAGAGAACTACTCAGGTAAGCTGCAAAAGGAGGGAAATCGATTGTGCATGGTGCGGAACAGTGCAACCCATTGGAGGACTTGGGTCAGGGGGGACTTAATCTGGGCTGAGGGAATAGGGGGGGGGGGGGGGGTCCGGAAAATTTCGAGGGTAAATTGAGTCATTTCAAGGGCAAAAAAGGGGGTATAAGGGGGGCACAACCACATTTGAAAAGGCCACCATTCTGAAAAGGAACTAATGGGGGAGGGGGTTGTTACAGTGGCGAGAAGGGGGGATTATTTCTGAGGGGAAATAATCTTCCTCCGCGAAAGGGAATCAGCCCGTTTCCTCATGGTGTGATTACATAAAAAGGAACGTCATCTCTTTGCACCCCGACCTGGAAAAGGAAGACTGGGTCCACACCTTGGACCAGGGGGACATTACAAAGACTACCTATCTCCCGGCCAGCAAAGGGGGGGGAAGCTAACTCAGGAAACTCCGGGCCAGAAGCAGGGGAAGTTGGAATACGCCGCGCCGCGGATGATAGCAGCCCAAAGAAGTCCCATTTCTGCCGAGGGGGACCCGATTGGGGGGGTAATGGGAGTTGACATCTGTAGAGTGAAAAGGGTATTTTCTAAAGATGTGCGGAGGCACTCCTGATAAAGGGGTTCTTCAGGAAAAAATTTTGAAAGGGACTTTTTAAAGAAGAAAAAGGTACTGCAACTCCATTAAAATTAGGGAGTAGGGGGCACGCAGGGCGCATGGTATCTTCATCAAAGGGGGCACAAGAAATTCACCGAGGAGCCTGGCTCCCGCCGGATCAAAAAAAAAAAGTACTGGGGGGAATTCGACCGATGGGCCAACCTTAGTTCTGAACCGCAAGTCAGTTGAAGCCTGGGGCAAAAAAAACCGTCCTACGGACAGCTTGAAGGCAGATATTACTTCCGATGGTGGGGAGGGAAGAAAGGGGGGGCTCGAAAGAGTAAGGACATCACTCTTCGATATCTCTCTCAAAAAGGGAGGGGAGTTATGAAAAAAAAAAGCTTTTCTGGAGGAGGACTCTGAGAACATTCTGAGAAGGGCAAGGTCACACCAAGAATGAAGCGTCAAGACGTGGAAAAAGGAAAGGCCACGCTGACCTGGACGAGGGGGGGTCTCCATATTGAGGTTTTGGAAAGCGTCCGAAATGACTTCAACTCCCTAAGGCCTCCTTTTTGGAAAAGGAAAAGGTTGCCGGCGGGCTTTATCGCAGTGTCCTGAGGTTGGGAAGATGACTCGGAGAAAGACAATGCGTGGCACGTACTCTCATGACGGAGGAAGGGCCCCAGAAAAACTTTTTCTGGCCTTCGCAAAATCCCTTCCATGACCCTTTGAGTTCTGAGCGTTTACAGTTGAAGGAATGTTTCGGCTCGTAAAAAAGCTGCAGGGGTTTCACCCCAGGACTCGATCGAGAAAGGGGAAGCCGGGGGGGGTCTTACCCAGAAACCGGGGAAAGAAAGGCGCGCTCTGGTGAGACTGAAAAAATCAGGGGGGGGGATGGAGACCAGGCGTTTTACGGGAATGAAAACCGCCACGGGGGGGTGAAGGGGGAAATATCTGTCAGAGGCCTGGAAATCCCTAGTCAAGGTCACAGGGGAAGGCTCCCATATGAAAAGGTTACAGGGGGGAGGGGTAAAAGATCCTGATACGGCGAGATGGGGGGGTGAGAAGAGTTATTGCACAAAGGGATGAGTTTAAGTCGCCTGAGGATAGGCTTTGTGGAAAAAGGAACTAATCAGGATCTTACCTTTCACATGAGGGTGAATTCTTTGGGGGAAGGGGGGGTTGCCGGGGAAAGGGGGGTCCCACAGAAAACTTTTCCTCTTTTCAGGGTCATTTGGGGGGGAGGACGAATCCCACAGCACCATGAAATAATGGGGGGAACCACATTCTCCTCTCGGGAAGTGAGAGTAATATTTTGCGGGACACGCCCCGAAAACCCCTGGGGGGATTAAAGTAATAATGCAAGTTAATTTTTCCGATATCTTGGGGCTTCCCGTGGTCCTATGGAAGGTGATCCTGGCCGGGGGGTCCAGAGAGAGCTGCAACAAGAAGGAACTGGGGATTTAGAAAGGAAGTCCCCACAGGAAGGGGGCGTTGTGGGGCCTCTACGCAACGAGTGTTATAGGGGAACCACAAAAGAAGATTTCTCCTTCCAGGAACTGGCAATCTCGGTGGAGGAAACAATGTCGGGGTTGTGTGCGTTCAAGAGCCGAGGGGAAAGAGGGGAGGGGACGTTTAAGGTCGCCTCCACCAGAAGGAAAAGGGAGAGAGGACCGAAAGGAGTCAACCCACTTGTCTCTTTCCTCTCAGGGGTGTCTCATTGATACGGTAGGGGTTGGGGGCCAATGGAAAAAGGGGAAAAGGGAGATTTTCCCGCCAAGCTGACGCCCACCGCAGGGAGGATGCTGCAGGCACGGGACAAAAAAAGGATCCGCAGGAAAAGGGGGACATTCACCAAAAAGAAATGGCGGATCAGTTCGAAAGGGGGAGGGGAGGGCTGAGGTCCGTTTGCATGAAAGGAGCTGAGTTTCCTTCCGTCTGGAAGAGGGCAAGGGCAAAGCGTTTGGGGGCGCCCCCCCCGTCAGGGCAGTCCTCAGAAGGTTTTGTCCCGGTTTGTGCCAAAGCTCCGAAAGGCTCCTCCCGCATGAAAACTGGTTAGCATTAGAGAAGGACCTATAGGGGGAAATAAGGCCCTGCCGCGTGAGCACCATAAGAAAAGGGGCCTAACTGGGGCAGGGGATTCGCACCCTCCTTCTTACGTTGGAACGCTGCCTCTCCGTTTGGGGGGTGTTAGATTGTATTCAGACCCGTAAAGGGGGAGATCTCCACCACCTCTTCCCCCGCAGGACACCGGGATAGGAGAAGGCCCGCGTTGGGGGAAGGTGGCCGGAAGGGGGGATATGAGGAAGGACAGGTTTATTTGTAGGCTGTGGGGGGGGGCGGTGCCACTGGGGGGTGTGATGATTCAGCGTTTGAAAATTTGAGGACCTGGAAGGGGGGAAGTCTCTTTTTATACAGAAACTTTTGAAAAGCCAAAGCAAAATATAAGGAGAAAAAAGCTTGACATGAGGAGGTTGCCTCCAGAAAGTTGTAAACCACATGAGAAGGGGGGTCTTACCGTAAATGCCCTTCTGAAGGAGGAGGACAGAAGGGGTCGGTTTCGAGGAAAAGGAAGTATTCTTAACATCATCTACCCAAATAGTCAAAAGGAGTACTCTCGGAGCAAAATTTCCTTTCAGCTTCAATCATGGTCTAGGGGGGTAGGGAAAGAGAAACTTCTTCAATCATTTCCAACTTTGCGCCCAATATTCCATCTTGGGGGGGGGGGAGGTCGCAAAAATAAAACCTTCGCTATGGGGGGGGTGAAAAAAACTCAGGGGTTTTTAGTACTCAAGCTTTAAGGAGGAAAACACTATGCGACCTTAACAACAAACAACAGGACACAAGAAAAGGAGAAATTCCAGGAAAGAAGTCTGCACCTCACTAACCGGACGATAACCTGGGAAGGGGTCCTGCTTTTGTTTCTAGTCAAGGCTCCGAGGGTTGGAGTACAGCAGGGGGGACACCACCAAAACGGCCTTATCTTCAGCTTAGATCCTAATGAGGGGGCTCTGAAGGAGGTTCCGGGGGGGAGGAGGGGGTGCTCACGCCCAACTCAACGATAAAGGGGGGTATAGCAGGAAAAAGGTGTTATTGGGTTTAGAGAGGGTCACAAGGGGGGACTCTCTGCTGGAAACTGCCACACTTTGACGAGAAACACCGAGAGAAAATTTGCTGGGGATCAAATAAGAAAAGGCAAGAGAAAAAAAAAATTTGAGAGGAAAATCCTGCTTACATCACCTACACACGGAAGAGAAGATCAGCAATGGTTTGGGAATGCTAAAAAGGGCGGCGCGGAGTTTGCCGCTGGGCCAGCTGCAAGAAGGTTGGGGAAGAGAGGGGGCTTTCCCTCGAGACAGGGGAGTCATGGGAGAAACAGATCAACACCACCCGGAATCAGATGTGAAGGGTTTATATCAAGGCAAGGAGATCTCCACGAAAGTTGTGGGGTGAAGAAAAGGGGGGGCTTCGGGAAGTCTGGTAAAAACCGAATTCAGGGGGGGGTCTTCTCCCCCTTCCGCAGTTATCCCTCGCTGTTTCACTTAAAGGGCCCTGGGGAGTCCCAGTCCCCCATTTTTGAGAAAAAGGAAATTTTCCTTCTTTTCCGTCAGAGGACTCTCCTATGAAAAACTCTCGGGGGAAGACGGATATCAAAAGCAACCTCCCTTGGCAGGATGTAATTTCTTCAAGAGCTGCTTTTGCAAGAGCCGCTAGGACGGCACCCCAGCCCGAAAAAGGGACGACCACTTTAATCTGGAAAAGCAACGATACGGAGAATGAAAAACGTAACCGTTAATTCTCACCCCTGGGAGATGGTAAGATAGGGACTGTTACGGGAGCGAGAAAGACGGGTGGGACTTACTAAGAACCAGAGGGGGCTCCAATGCTCCAAAACCAGAGAGAACAGTGGTTCTTGGCAAAACAAAGGAAATGAAAAGCCTATTGGCGGCAAAAAAGATGGGAAGGGTGACCGTTAATCCAGACGAAGTTTGGGGGGGGTTTTCAAATCAGGAATAATGTAGGGTGGTTTGGGGGGTGGGGGGGGGTTCTGGTTCAGGGAGGGGAAAGATCTTAAACCTTCGACAGAAGAAAAGGCGTTGTTTCATCAGGACAACTAAAGGGGGCTATATCCATCGAGTGACGCTCCCCTGGACCAACGCCCTCTGCACCAAGTCCACACTTTCCGGACTCGGGATTAAGAGCTGCCGCCGTCTCCGGCCACAAAGCCAAAAAGTTGGGGGGGAGTCACTCATTCCCATCCAACGAAAGGGGGAAAAGCCAGTAAGATGTGTGGAATGGGATCTCACCAATGCGGCCGTAACGGGAGAAGTTCGGGGGAAGCCCCCCCATCCGGACCCAGGGCTTCACGACATTGTGGAAGGGGGGGTACATTTTAGAGGTTTACATCTTTGACCGGATGAAAACAGAGTGGAGAGAAAGGGAAGTCTCCATCAATATGTGCTCAAGGGATGGGCGAGCCTATCCCAATCGGGAACATTTTAGAGGGGCGCCCCAATTAGTAAGTTATTCCAGAGGGGGAAAGCCGGATTCTTCAGGGACGGAATCGGGTAATGACGGGGTTCAAAAGGGGGATCTCTCCAAGGGACGAAGTCGCCAAAGAAAGACTTCCGAAAAGAGTACTTTATTTAAATTGACTATTGGAGAAAGAGAGCTCCTCTTTTTCTAAGCCCCACCCAAAAAGAAAGGGGGTCCAAAGAAGACGAGACTGACATAGTCGGTACATGTAGGGGAATTCTAGGGGGGAGTTCCAGGGAGGTTCTCATATTCCCTACAAAAAATCACTCGGAATATCGACAACAAAAGAGAAAAAGGAGTATTAAATATAGATATATTCCCTTGTCCTGAGTGTAAGAGGAAAGGGCGCACCCATTATGGAAGACAATTTCCACCGACATCGAGTCTGAGGTAATCGTTAAGGGGGATCTGAGGGGAGAGGTGGCCACTCTGACCTTTTCGGTGTTGTCTGAGGGGGGGGGAGGAAGGGTGGGGGGGGGATCGTAGAATATCAAGGGGGTACCCTATCCTAGTGTTGCTGGGGGGAGAAGTTCGCAGGCGGGGAATTGGACGTTTCCGAAAAGGGGAAGTCCCTCTTTGAGGAGAACCCTGCGCCGACAAGGCGTGCCAAGGGACTTCACGTACTCTTTCTTGGAGGTAAAACTTCGTTTGCCCCACAAAAGAGAGGGTCTTTCTCTCCGAAATTCCGAGGGGAGGCTCCTGGGGGAAGAGGTCTCGTCCATCGGTGAAAAGAACGGAAGATGTCAAAAAAGCTTCTTACTAACACTATGACAATAGCCAGAGGTGAAGGACTTTATGGTGGCGTTACCCTCACCGGAGGGGAAGCCAGGGGCTAAAGGGGGGCCCCCCGACCCCTCCTTTCCTCTGGGAGGGGTTTTTCTGAGTTTTTCCTTGGGAATTAGTGGTCTCAACCTTGCGGGTGGAGTTGGAGGGGCTTTGGGGGGGAATATTTCTCGACTCCTTCTCGGGGTAAGTGGAGGAGATGGGGGGTTTAATTGAAGAGTCTGTTCCATCCGACGGGGGGGAGGGGAGGTCGGAGCGAATTTAGATGCCGTTGGAAAAAAGGAACAGCACGGCTGGACGGGGATGAGGAAGATTCTTTTGGAAATAAAGAAAGCTTCTTAAGGGAACCTTTGTGCAATTCCGGAGTTTGCGGATGGGGGGGGAAAGGGATCCAACTTTTGTTTGTGCCACAGAGAACCCGGAAGGCTTGTCTGCCTGGTACGGCGATTCAAAATCTTTAAAAAAGACTGGGCGTCCTTCACCCAGCTCAGCAGGGAGATTCCGCTTTAAGTCCTCTTTTGGGAACGTCCCCCTTCAGAAAGGGGGGGGAGAAAATCAAAAAAACGTTGAAAGTGTTCGCGGAAGGGTTCCGCGATCGGTGGGTCTTGTGCTTTTCAGTGGGGAAGGCGGCTGTACTAATGGGCAGGTTCCGAGAGGCAACAAAGGGAGTCTTTCCTAACTTGTAAATGACTGAAAACGTTCCTGTTCTTGGTTTGGGTCACGAGAGGGGGGGAGGAGGGACCTTGATACTAAAAGGAGAATTAAACGTCAACTGAGGTTAGAAAAAAAAAAACAATTGCGGGTGCGGGATCCAGGAAAAGAACAATTATCTTTTCTTCAAGAAAGTCGAGTGAAAAAACGCCCACAAAAAACCATTTTTTGGTGAGGGGAACATGGAAATTACTTCCCCGCCCTACCATGTGTCGCGGGGAGGAGAGGAAAACCTTTTTATCTCAAAATCTAGGAAGCCTCTCTATTTTGTTTGGAGTAAAGGGGGGATCCATTTCGCATGATGGGGAGAAAAAACTCTCTTACAGTACGAAAAAAAAAGAAAGAGGAGAGTTTCCGTGAAGCTGGCCCCCTCTTTCAGAGAAAATACCAGGAGAGCTTTCCATCTATCCCTTAAAAAGAACAATTTGAGGGGGCCAGGAGGCTGTTCCCTCTTATATGGGGTGACAGATGAAACTTTGGTGAGATCCAGGCAGGAAGATTTATAAAGAATCAAATTTTGGGTCGCGGGGCTACCAAAACGTAAATGTTGCAATTTGAGAGAGGCTTTTGTAAGGTTGTTGAAAAAGGGGAGGGTCAGGAGATCAATTCCATAAGAAAATTGGGGCTCCTTGAGATCCAAGCTTGGAGAAGAGGCGTTTCGGCCCCCATGCCAGGGGGAAGGCCACCGGGGGGAATCAGTATTAAAAGAATTAGGACGTAGGTACTCTGAAAATGAAGGGGTTTTTCCCCGCTTGGCAAAAGAATCCTTCTCTGCAATATCCACCACCAAACACAGGGGGTACCGGTAGAAAAGGTGTTTGAGTCAAGATTTATGATAGGCGATGGAAGGGGGCGGGAAAAGGGGGTGTGGTGGGAAATCGGGTTTTCGGAGATTGTGAGTTCGAAAGGGGGGTTTTGTTGAGAAAGGCGGGCGAGTTTGAGGGATCTGGAAACAAAGGAATGCCTCTGAAACAAAATAGCGCCTTTGAGAAAAAGGGGAGCAACCCCTCCCAATCTAATGGGTAAACTCTTGAGGTTCCTCCAGAGAGGGTCATGGTCAAGAAAGGTGACGATTACGGAATAAGGGCTAGCCAGAAAGACAGAATGGGGGGTTTCATGAGAGGGGGTTGG
>Ga0179593_1590410_pt1 | contig 19734 bp, 20 predicted proteins | sample CZODoug2_1_08_16_FD_185931 | JGI IMG/M metagenome (GOLD analysis project Ga0179593, IMG submission 185931) | Vadose zone soil fungal communities from Angelo Coast Range Reserve, California, USA - CZODoug2_1_08_16fungal (PacBio error correction) | ecosystem: Environmental > Terrestrial > Soil >...
AATATGGGATTGGAAAATAGCTGGTGGGGATACGAAAAGGTAATCGTAAAATAACGAAAGAGTGGGGTCAAAAATTGAGGAAGGGGGGGAAAAATATTCTTCGAAAAGGGGGGAGGGGAAACGGCGAAACAAATCGGTACAATGAGTCGGGACCCCGACTTGTTGAAATGACAGGGGAGGACTAACCAATCATAAAAAATCGGAAGCCACCTCCCTACTGCTGGAAAGGCGGGGAGTCCGCAAAAAAACAGGGCTTTTGGGGAACGGAAAAAGGGGCCCAAATATTGGAAAAATTGTGACGAGCACGGGGGTCGAGAAATTGGAAGCAAAAGAAATCAAGGCCGGCTGGTTTCCACGGAGGGGATAGTTTGAAGCTGAGGGCCGTGGCGAATTGGGGCAAAAGCAAGTGCCAGGAAAGGGGCCCGAAGCGGGACGGGGGAAAAATGGGGGTTGAAGGAGGGAAGAAAGCATTCGGCGAAGGGAGTGGGAGATTCGTATTAAAGGGGGTTGGTCTGGGGGGTAAAGGGGGTCAGAACAACCTCGCAAAGAGGCGAACGGGTGGGATTAATCGGAGTCCTTTGGCAAGGAAGTTCTCAGGGGGGGCGTACCAAAGGCCATGGGACCCGAGGTTAAGAATAGACACCCTTCAACGGGATGGAAGGGGTGAGGCATAGGGGAAATCGATTAAACGGTGTAAGCCGCCGCCGAAAAAAAGGGACTGCCGGGTCCCAGGGCCGGGGGGTTTTTCACAAAATGATCTAAGCAGCCGCCATTGAAAAGACTGCCCAAAAGGTCAAGGCACGTTGGGAGGAGGGGAGGAAAACGAAGGTATGTTGTCCAACCTGAGGAGGAGTGAAAATTCTTACCCAGGAAGGGAAGGGGGATTGGCCGGCCATCAGGTAACAGTAGACCAACGCTGTTGAGACAACTAGAGGGAAAGGGACGCAGGTTGTCTGGGCAGGGAGGACTCTGACCGGGTGAATGCTAGCAACGTGGGGGGGGGCATGGTGTAAAATGATGGGGCTGGGATTCGCACCGCAGGGGTTGGGAAACCCGGGCGACCACAAAACGGCTGGTGGACTGACCGGGAAAAGGACCACTGCTGAGGGCGAGGTGCCCCTACAAGGGGGTTTGACACGGTTTGCGGCTAACCAAAATTCTCATTTCGCATAGGGTTCAGCGAAGTCAAAGGGATGGCCGAGTCGCGGGATAAAGAAGAACCGGATCTCTAGAAAGGGGGGAACTCCGCATAGGACTGGGAACCACTTGACCATCAGGTGTTGGGCTGTGAAATTGACGGAAGAGCCATCTCTCCGAGGGTCCTTAGTATCGGCTGTAATAAAACGGGTGTAAGGGGATGGAGGAGGGGGTGCAAGTAACAGTTTTTACACACCAATATAAGGGGGAGGAGGTACCATCTCGGGAGTCGTGATGAGGGGGGTTAGGGGGAATCTCGCCAGACAAAGGAAGGGGGGGAAGGAGAATCTGTCCCCGCCCGATACAGGGAGTTTGGCGGGAGGGGAACAAGGAACCCCTCTTGGGGTATGAATAGGGGGAACTCATCCGCAAAGGGCCTAAGCCGGGAAGCGAACCAATTGAGTCCAAGTTGAGGAAAGTCACAGTTACAAGGGAAGGTAAAAGAGGACAAGAAGGGAAGGTCGTTTAAAACAAAGGGGGGGTTAATAGCAAAAAATTCACCCGAGAAAAAAAGATGTTTGCTTCACCAAAGGAACGGAATTCCACGGGGGGGTGTGGAACGGCCAAAGGGGAGGGCTGTGTGGGGGGGAACTTTGAATTGGCCGCAAAAATGGGCAGTGCCGCAGGGAAAGTGGGGCGAAGCGAACCGTTCAAGAGGAAAGGAACCAATACTATGATGCAGGAAGAAAAATTTATTTTCAAGGGGGGGGCGAGGTGGCATGGGCGGCCCATAGGGGGACCGATGGTCGGCGACACTGCAAATAGGGTCAACCACGAAAAGGAAACGTTGACGAAGTGAAAAGACGCCACCGCAGAAAGGACAACATGGCTTTACGCGGGATTTGGTACTTTTGAAAGAGAAATAACCGGGAGGAGGAATGGACACACTCCGGACTTTTAAAGGGAAGAAACCAAAGTCCTTCTCCAACTTTTAAAAGGAATGGAATAAAAGACAGGGAAAACCATTGGCCGACTAAAAGTGTTAAAATGGACGCAAGGTTAAAAGACTTTGATCCTCTAGGGCAAGAGGGGAGGGGGGAGGGTACCATCGAAAAAGGGAAGTTGCCCGAAAAAAAAACAAGGGCTTCCGGGGGGAAGGGGCATCGGTTGTCAAGGAAAAGAAGGTGCTTGGGCGACAAGTTGAATTCCGGCGACTTCTGGACCGATTGGTGAAAGGGGTAAAGGGCCCGGGCAGGGCATCAAGATCCCCAGGTAACTCAGAGAAGGAACTCGGGGATGTTCGGGGGGGGGAAACCAGAAGAGTACAAAAGGAGTCAAGAAGAGACAGGGGGAAAACATCCGACAAGAGACCAAGTTCGCCATGGGAAAAATTTATGGGGGGGGGAGCCGCGAATGACCCCCCGGGTACAACCATCCGGTCAACTAGGGGAGAAAAAATTGGTTGGGGTCGCGAAAGAAAAAGGCAGGCTTAAGGAGGGGGAACCCGCAAACGGCAAACCCGGAACGCAAAGAGGAGGGGTAAACGAAAAATCAAACCCATCGCTGACCTACATGGTCCTCCCCCTCAGGCATTGCATTCGGTAAAATCTTGTAAAACGTGGAAAAAAAATAAAAAAAAAAAAAAACGCGGAAAACAGAGGGGCAAACGTGCGAGCAAAGAGGGTCCGCGAGTGAGCAGAAAAACATTTGGGGGGGGAATCGCAAAGGGCCTGACCCTTCTAAAAAAAACAAGTCAGGGGGGAAATCCAACGGAGAGTTGGTCGCCAAGGGGGGGAAATCCAAAAGCTAAGCAAACGGCAACGGGGAAGGGAAAAATCTGCGGTGGGGTCGTGGGGCATAAGTTAAAACTGTTTTGAAAAGGGGGTTAATAAAGGGACAGAACCCAGTGTAGGACCGCCCAGCCTGCAAAAAAAGATGGAAGACAAGAAAGAACCATCAAAAATTTGAAATAAAGTCGGCGTGCCAAAATCTGAGGAAAGGGGGGGTTTAAAACGCCAAGGAACAAAAGGAAGCGCTTCTTGCGGGAAAATTGGGAAAACAAAAAAAACTTTTTTGCAAAAAATGAAGCAAAAGACAACAGCGAAACAGCCAAAGAAAAAAGGGCTTTCAACCTTTAAAACCAACAGTAAACATAAATCTTTGTCAAGAAGGACGACCGGAACCGGGAGGAACGCAAATTAAAACGAGGGGGGGGGACAGAAAGTGGGGAGCCCAGTCGCGACATCGCTACACAAAAAGAAAATTGGAAGAAGAAAAAGGAGAAGGCGGCTCACGATTCGGGCTGAAAAGGAGCGAGGCCATAAAGAATCTTTATGGCGAAAAAAAAGGACCCAGATATTAAAAGCAGAGAATCATAAAAAAAAGATGTAAAAAAAACTAACATGGGAACCAACGACCAAAAAGCACCCAAGGTACAAAAAAGGGATTTCCACGTTTAAGAAGGAGGAAATGGGGTGTCCCACAAACAAAACTGGAAGCAAAAAACCGGCAAGACAAAAACCTAAATCTGGAAAGAAAAGGGTTTAAGGTAACATCAAATAAAATAGCTCCCAGAAAAGGGTAAAAACTCGAAACGTTGGAAGTCAGAGTTCACAAAGAAAAAAAAGGGGTTTCACTTGGGCGCAAATCCATCTATTACGACCGAGTACCTCAGGCGAGAAAACAGTTTTCTTGGTTAGGGGGGGCGGAAACTGAGAAAGAAACACCCTCCAAAAGAGTCAGACCGTGAAAGGGGGCGCGGCCCAACCATCCTAAAAAAGGGAAACGTTGGGGGAAAAAAAAAACTAAGTACTACAGCACCGTGAACATGGTATGCAGAGACACTAACGGCACCAACTGCTGAAAAAGGAGCACCATTGAAGACTGCTTGAGGGCCTGCCGGAAACGAGGGGAAAAAAACGGGGAACAAAGGCCGCAAAAAAAACGCTAGGATGTCACCAAGGATCGCGAAAAAACCAGCCAAGGGCCACCAAAAAAAAAAAAAAGATAATTGGAAAGACTGCGGGTTGCTGGAAAAAAAAACCAGGAGTTGGTAGGAAAGACAAGGGGGACAGGGGGGAAGGGGGTGGTAACCAGCAATGTGCAATGAATAAGGGGGACAGACCAAAAAAAATTCAACATGACAAATTAGCGACCAGAAAACTACCCGCCCGACACAACAGAAACGTCCCAGGTGGGAAACAAAGGGTAAAGGCGGGGGGTCAATTGGCGGGCGGGCATAAGTAAAAGAAAACAGCCCGGCGTATGAAGAAAACCCGTCCACCAGAGAAAAAGCCTCACAACCAATGCAGAAAAAAGCGGGGTGACCTCAAGAAAAAGACTTGGCAGAGAAGCATCCAATTGATACCGTTGGCGTGTAGTAATAACGCCACAAAAAAAAACAAAAAAAAAACACAGAAGCCCAAAGGAAAGAGGGGGTAAGCCAAAATCATGAGGGAAAAAAAAAAAAACAGGAACTCCTAGGAAAGATACCACTGTTGAAATACTAGAAAGGAGGGTTGGGGAAAAACAAGCCATCAAAAACATCCAACCCCAACGACTCGGACTCCACCTGAGGAAAAATTCGCCGCGGCGGGAAAAAAAAAAAACACACCCAAAAAAGCAACCGAAGGAAAAATCAGGGCCGAAGCTCAGCAAGCAACTTTCCTTCAAAAAACTCAAAAAAAAGAAAGGAAAAAAAAGAACCCGACAAAAATCCGACAAAGGCAAAGTGGGATCCCCAAGCAGTCAACCCGGAAAAAAAAAGTTACGAAGCGGGGAATATGCCCGACGCCCCAACCTTCAAGTGGGAAAAATCCAAAACAGCGCAAGCGAAAGAACAGGAAAAAGTATGAGAAAACTGGGGGGGATCCTGGGGGGGCAGTTTGGGGAAAAAAAAGGGGAAAAGATAAGGACCGCTGGGGTAAGGGGAGCGGACAACTGGACCTAAACCTGACTTGAAAGGACCAGCATCACCGCAAAAAGGGTATAGAGAAGCGGGACGTAATATCCAGGTAAAAGGGGAACCACGCGATTTCTAAAAGGGGAAATATACTGAGAAAGTATTCGAGATCAAAACAAACAACAAGAGAAGAAAGAGAAGTTCCTGCAATGCACGGTGTCCAAAGGCAGGGGGGAAAAGGGGAAAAATGAAAAGATGCTGTGAGGGAGAATCGACGACGTGGACGGCCTGGAAGGAATCAGTTGCAGAAGGGGGGTATGGAAAGAAAGTGAAAGGACGGAATCCACTTGAACGCCGGGAGCAAAGGTTCTTTTGTAACCTTTGGAAAACCAGCGCGGGGGAAAAAAAAGAACCACCCAAAAAAAGGGGGCCGCAGGGGGGTGGTCGGCCAGACGCTGGTCTTTGGGGCAAAGAACGTGGAAGTCAGGGACAAGCCGGGGAAATACGCAGCAAAGTGGGGGGACCACAAAAAATAGGCTTGGGAAGCAGAATTTTCGCTGAGAAGTTTGGGTGGCAGAGCTTGGGGGGAGGAAAAGGCCGAAAAATTGAAGGGTACGCGCGCACAGGACGGTCGGCAGGGAGTCGGGAAAAAAAGGAATTACCGGGGGGGGAAAGGGGGTGGCGTGGACACAGAGTCGGTAACAAGGGGTATTACCTCGGGGAGTCTAAAAAACGCCTGCGGGAGGGGGGGGTGACCCCAATGCAATGGCCGTTGGCCTAGCAGACTCAAAAAACCGGTATCCATTTTAAGGGGGGGACCGAAAGAAAGAACTCGAGGAAAAGAGGCCAGGGAAGGGTGATGCTGGGTACCAGGGGAAAAAGTGGAAGAAGTTTTGCCGGATACACCGCAAATTTAACCGAAGTGGACGGACTGTGTAGTGGGGCGCGGAAAAAAGAGATTGGGGTCCGAAACCGCGACTGCGTGCGTTCTACGCGTACATGGGGGGATTTGGAGCACCAAGCTGGAAATCCGAGTGAAGTAGTGGCACCACAGAAGGGGGGACATAGGAAAGGGAGGACATTTCGAACGCGCTCCTCCCTTTTGAGAAAAGGGCAATAGCGTTTTTGCGGGGGGGGGGACTGGGGATGGAGGGGGGGGAAGACCTCAAGAACCTTTTAAACAGCGGCAAAAAACGGGGGTGCTGGCCGCCAAGTCAAAGGCGGACGGTTTTTGGAAAAAAAGCTCCACTAACAGGGTTGTACGTTTGGGGAAAACTTTGAGGGGAACCACTGCAGGAGGCTGGGCCGAAATTTGGGGGGGAGAATAGGGGCGGTGGAAAATTTTAAGAAGCTAGGAAACATCAAACCGGGGAAAAAGGCGTTTACTCACGCGCAAAGTCACTTTCTTCTAAAAAATGGGAAACGTGTGAGTAAAAGGGGCTTTCTAGAAAAAATAATCTCGCGATTGGAAAAAAAGGTTATAAGGGCGTGGGTCTAAGGGGGAAAGCTGTCCTAAAGGTCTAAAAAACGTTTTGCGCAAGAAGGGGAATTGCAGGAGAAAGGATAACGGAAAATACCCGTTGTCTCGGGCCGCGGTCCAAAAAGGGGGAAAACTGGGCTGGGTGCGTGGTAGACAAAATCAAAAAAGGGAGGAAAGAAGGGAAGAGAAAAAAAAACAGAAACCGTTTTTACTGGCGGCCTCTCTCCCCGAAAAAAATTGGATCTATGGGCCGCCTAAGGATACGGGCCCTCTCAACTCCTTCGAAAAAGGGGAAATTACTCTAGAAATGGCTACAAAAAGTTGAACGGAAGGTAAGGGACGCATTTTTTTGGGAATAGGAAAAAAAGTTTATCCGACAAAATGTTGAGACCAGGGGAGGTTGGGGGGGTGGACATTGGTGCCAAAAAACGGGATGCATTGGGGGTGACCCGCCTCAACGATTGGCGCCAAAGGTGGTTTGCTGACCACAGGTACTCAACTCGTCACGAAAGTGGCCAAACTAAAAAAAAGGGTGAAAACAAAAACAAATTTATTTTACAATTCAATCCTATTTGGGTCAGTGGGGCATGGCCGACAGAAAGTGGTTGTCGGAAAGAGATCAAAAAAGGAAGACAGGTCACAACTCTTAGACAACGTAAGCCGCACGCACCGCATAGGCAGAAGAAAAGGGGGGAGTTGCGGATGTGAAGGCGACATAGCGAAAACAGTGGGATGAGTGCATGAACGGAAACTCCTACGGGGGAAGAAACTGCCAAAAAAATGAATAAAAGAAAAAAAAAAAAAAAAAAAAAAAAAAAAAAAAAAAAAAAAAAGAAAAAAAAAAAAAAAAAAAAAAAAAAAAAAAAAAAAAAAAAAATAAAAAAAAAAAGAAAAAAAAAAAAAAAAAGAAAAAAAAAAAGAAAAAAAAAAAAAAAAAAAAGAAGAAAAAAAAAAAAAGAAAAAAAAAAAAAAAAAAAAAAAAAAAAAAAAAAGAGAAAAAAAAAGGGGGGGGGGGGGGGGGGGGGGGGGGGGGGGGGGGTGGGGGGGGGGGGGTGGGGGGTGGGGGGGAAGGGGGGGGGGGGGGGGGGGGGGGGGGGGAAGGGCCACTGAACGGATCACCCTCGTCTCCAGCCCAGGGGAGGGGGACTCACGGGTAAAAGCGAGGGATTAAAAAGGAGAGGCGGGACATATTACCAACTCTAGGGCGGGGGGGAAGTAAAAAAAGCAAGCCGGGGGGGGGCCAAAAACGCAAGGGGAGGTGCCGCAAAAGAGGGGGGGGCTATGACAGCGAAGCGGATGCCGAAGGGGAGCGAATTTGCTTCGAGGGGGGGGAAAAACCCTTCGGTAAACCCAAGGGGGGGGGGAAGACAAAAAAAAACGGGCATCGGGGATCCCCAGGTAGCGCGGGGCACATGCGAATCCGCGGGATTTTTAGTGGGAAAAGGAAAATCGATTGACACAAAAGTAAGTAGGAGGAAGAGGGTCACGAACATCGAAAAAAGACAAGGTTCAACTCTAGAAAGGGTAGAAAGAGGCCCCCCCGCGGTGTAAAAAGTAAACCATAATTCCAAGAAGGACGGGGAGAAACTTAAAAAGAAACGGTTTGGAAGACAACGCCCCAACAAAAAAAAGCACCGCAGGTGAGTGTTATATCTCAAAGACGTGGAGGGGAAAACAAAACTTCAAGCTGAGCGCTGGCGAAATCCATCCGGAGACGAAGAACATGTTTAAAAAAAAAGAAAAAAAAACAAAAAAATTTTGACAATATCGGGAAATACCTTTGGGTACTTTTAACCGAGAGGAAAACTGCTTTGGTTGACCTGAACGGAGGGAATCAGGGGGGGTCTCAACGAGTTATCACAGACATTGGTTTAAGCAGGTCCCGGGGGGGGGGAACGTCCCGCCCCCTACCACTTTCCCGGTCATGAACGATCCACTTTTGGGATGTTAAAAAGAACAGGCAAAAATAAGCAAAAGCGGAAACCTACTGTCGTGGCGGTGCCGCTAAAAAACTTCCACGTGGAAAATTAAAAAGAAGGGTGAAGCCGGGGTGCAAGCATGGGGTACCGCCACCAAAGAACTATGGCGACCCATGAAAAGCACCCTCCTAAAATGATAAAAGTGTCGCCAGAAATAGGAACCAAGCACCATGGACCCACGGTCAGGAAGGACGAATAGAGGTACCAAACCCTTTTTTTTGGTGGCGCCAAAGTTCCGACACAAGGGGAAAAGCCAACAGCAATCAAAATCACGGAGGGAAACCTGACACACCCAAAAGAATCAGTTAAAAAACAAAAATCACGACATCTGTTAATTCGGATAAGCTTACTAATACACCTTGGGGACGAAAAAACTTTACCAGTGGGGGGAAAACGACGTGGTAAGCCACAACTCGATCCTTAAACAAAATTGGAAAAGCGGAGAAGGAACTCCACCGGGGATTAAAAAAAAAGGAAAAAATCGAGAGCCATAATGAGGTAAAGCACGGACAGCAAGTTGATAGAAAAAGAAAGGGCGATTCCTCAAGGTCCTTCGAACCAAAAAGAGAAAAAAAACAAAAACCCAACGGAAAACATATTACGACCGTGGGTGCTAGAATTAATAAAGGGGGGCGCGGCAAACCAAGGTCTCAAAGACAGCGCAAAAAGACTGACAAAAAATAATTAATCACAAAAGAAGAACGTAGCGCAATGAGCAAATCGACGTGTAGGTCAAGGGGGGGGCAGAAAGAAAAGCCTCTGGGTCCAAGGGGTCGCACGGGAACTGCAAAGCGAAAGAAACGGCGGGGCTCCGTTTTTTTCTTTCTGGGGGGGCTCTGAGAAACCTCTAAAAGAGCAAAGGAAAAAACATAAAGAGCACCAGAAAAAATGACATTGTGACAGGGTCGAAAGGAACAACGGGAAAAAAGGGAAAGGACACGATCCCGGCCTGGGAGGTCATCCAGTGCCCAAAGAAGGGTGGGCCGCCGTTAACGAGGGGGGGGGAATAAATGAAAACGACAATCTGAAAGGTACCGCAAAAAAAAAAAAAGGAACACAATTGGGGACAACGACCAGCATTGACTAATTACTTCAACACACCAAGGAAAAAGAAAAAAAAAACGGGGGATTCTCGAGGACATGTAGGCGTACCCAAACATCCCGTAGGGGGAAAAAGAATTGCAGAAAGGCAGCGTTCACAAAAGGAAAAATAGAGGCAAGAACGCAAAACCGACGAACAACACGGGGCTTTTAAAGTGGGCGGTCCCTGATCTGGAAAAAAAGGGGTGGGGACAGCCGGTTGAGAAACACAACAAAAAAAACCAGAAAAGCAGAAAGACACTCAAAAATCGGAAGGGTTTAAAAAAACGTTAATCGAGATTTTTTTCCAAAACCTCATACCGCATCCAATGGGGGGAAAAATGTAAGGGGCGGAGTTAAAAACGCCATGGCATCGAACAGCCGCGGCGGCAACTACAGTAACTCCGAGTAAATAAAACAAAAGGCTGTGTAAAAAGGAGGTTGACGCCAATAAACCATCCAAAAATCCAACAACCCACTACGAAACCCAATCCTAATGGGATCGCCGGCGGTAAAAAAAGAAACAAGACTCTCCAAATCATGGACAGAAAGAAAACTTAGGGGCCATTAAAGAACGGCCACCCAAGCTCAAAAGGAAAATGGAAACAAAAGCCCGAGTTAACAAGCGGGGAATAGAATGAGGATCGCCGAGGAGAAAAGTCTCAGGGCAAAACAAAGTGTTCAAAAAAAAAAGGGGAAAACCGCGTGCCAGAACCACGGCCAAGCCGGAAAGACAACAAAAAGGGTGCACTGGGGGGGGTACTATCGTTCATGTGGGGCAAACCCGAAAAAAACAGGCAGAGACGTCGGTGACTGTCTTAGCCGAAAAGGGGCAAAACTAACAAAGACTGGACGCCGAAGGAAACCCAAAGAAAGTCGAAATTATCGCAGGTAACAGTGTAAAAAATGTACATCTTTATTCTTTTTCAACGTCCGAAAAAAAAAAAAGAAGAAATGAGGGTCTCAAAAAAAAGGAGGAAAAGTTCAAAGATGAAAGGGTGGGAAAGTCGGGGTTAATTGAACTTTATGAGGAATTCATAGCAGAGAAGGGCAACTGAGCCGTTGGGAAAAACAAAGAAAAGTGGGAGGGGCGTCGAAAGTGGAAACCGCCGCAAATGAGCCTGATTCTGGGTTACCCCGGGTTGAAAATGGGAAGAAGAAAACCAAGCCACAACACAAAGAAGCCTTAAATGCAAGGGAAGGCGGGGCGCGGGGGCTGGGCAGTGCGTGGCTTAAGCCACTGTAGCAAGGGAATGGGATCCGCACTCTTAGAAAGGAATATTTGGGTTCATCGCGGCAATAGGTTGCTAGGGGGGCCTTTGGGGGAGGAAGGGCAAGAAGCGTGCGAAAAGTTCAAGACGGCTTTTTTTTCCGTTGGGGTTTTACTCTGAAGGAGAACAATTCTGCGGAGGGGAAGATTGTGGAATTGGGGGTTTAAGGGGGTTATGTGGCCAAACCCCCGAAGAAATAAACACGGGGTGATGACAGACGGAATTCCCATGTGAAAGAAGTGGGCGGAGACGGGGGGCCTTGATCACTAGAAGAAGGAAACCAGGAGCCATTTAAGGTTGGGCTGTCGGAAAAGCTCGATTACGTTGGTGTAACGAGCATTGGGAGGTCCGGACTGGGTAAAGGGGGGGCACGGGGGGGGGGTTTCTCACTAGGGCAAAATGTCCCTGGAAGAGTCTATGGGGCCAATTTGGAACGGAAAGTGTAGTGGAATCCTTTTTGGATGGGGGTCACGTGATCCTACGGCAGGTTGTTCATGGTAACAAGAAGGGGGGGGATAGATAATGGATAAAGAGGGGGAGTCAGAGGGAGAGCCTTCTTTCAAGTCGGACAACAAAAACGTGATCTGGGAACAAAACTACAAAAGGACCGAGAGAAGAAAAACGGTTAGCACACCGCCGCGGAAAAGGGGGGGGGGCGGCCAAAGGGTGCTAAGGGCGCTGAAAAAGCAAAGGAGAGTTTGTTTGGGTTCAGGCAAATGTAGGGGAGGACGGCATAGGTGGGTGAAAGCCACGAAGCTTCACGGTTGTCTTAAGAAGCCAGTCGGGGGAAGTTCGGTGGGATTAGATCCCTGTGTTTTCACGGGGGGGGGGGGGGCCCTGAGAAGGTTGACCAAAAAGGTGGGGTCCGAAAGATGAGTGGGGTCGCGATCGGGAGGGGAAAAGGCCGTTGCACAGGAGCAGCAACAGCCGGTTAGCGAAGGCGGTAAAATAAGATCCTCAAACCTAACAAAAAGCAAGGGTCAGTGAGTTGACTGGGAAAATTTCGAAAAAAGAGAAGCGAACTAATTGGAGGTCAGGTGATGGGGTAAGAAAAGGAAGAACCTTTGGGCCAAGGGCAGTCTTAAAGTGGCGCCGGAAAAACGGTTGGAACTCGCTGACCACGAAAGCCCTTCGCACACGGGGGCGGAAAGAGGGGACAACAAAAAAACCATTACGGTATGGGGGGGGATTCATGGGGGTTCGCCCAAATCAGTTGAGGAACTCTCGAAAGCTGCCATGTTGCTTGGGGCCTGGAGGGACCAAAAACCACACCCAACGTATCTATGGAAACAAAATAGGGGGAAGGTGTACCGTGATCTGAAGCGCCTTAAGCAATCCTGGTTGGGAGTTCGTTCCTGAGAGACTTTTTCTACCTATTGGAAAAATTAGGAAGGGGATGAGGTTGGGTAATAGTAAAGATTTATAACTGGGCTAAACAAAAAGTTGGGGGCAAAACCCGATTCCGGGGGTTTGCCCATTTTGGAACCCGCGGGTGGGGGGTCTAAGGGTGGGAGTATTACCTGCCAGGTACGCGATCCGAAAGGCACGCCGGGCCGAGGAAGTACCAGAACGTAGAGTCATAGAAACTTTTATTGACAGCACTCCTATGGTGGGAGGGGGGTGGTGATGATGCAATCCAACTGGTGCGGCGACACTTCCGATGGGAAACGGCAAAAGAAAACAGGTAAAGGGGGGGAAAAAACGACTACGTAAGCAAGGAACATCAATCAGGCTAAGAGGAGAATGCAGTGGGAGGGTCAGAAACATATCTCAAGAAACCAGTGGTAGCAGGTGCACGAGAAAAACAGGGGGGGACCGGCACGGAAAGCCGCCCTCTGGGGGACTAATAAAAAATGATAACTCGATACCAAACCGCGGACTTTCGCGTGGTGTAAATCCGAAGTAAGGATATTAGAAAGAAAATCTATGAGGGGGGGAGGAAAACCGGAAGCCGAGGTGGAAAGGAAGCCAGCCCGCAGAGGAAGGAGGGGTGAAACCTCACCGGTAATACAAAAAAATACCTAAGAGGGAAGGGAGGGAGACGATGAAAACGTTCCGAAGGGGGTAACTCCTTGTGAACAGGAGGTTTTGAAGAACTTGCCGGGCGGGGAAATCGTCACAGGTACTCCGAAGTGAAAAGGTGGCCGTCTCTCCTCAAAAAAAAACAAACACACGAAGAAGGAGAAGAACATGTTCAAGAGAAAGGAACTGAAAAAACCCGTGTCGGACCCAAGGAACACTTTTGGGGGGGAAAATAAAAAACGATGCCCTAGCCAGTTGGGAAGTCAAACCATCAAAAAAGGGAGGGACGGGAGAAAACTCTGGAAGCACATTTTTTAGTAAAATCCCCACGGCACCGGAGGAGAAGTTGGATCCCGCAGTTCAGGGGGAAAAAGAAAAGTCCAAATCTTGGAGAATGAAAGCGCCTTCCTCGATTAACCATCCACAGAACAATAATCGGGGAAAGGGGGAGAACCTGTAACGAAAAAGAGGAAATGCCGGGCTTGTGGTACCAACGTGCCGAAGCCAGGGGGGGGAAAAGGGGGGACTCGTATCATCATTTGGTAGATGCTAGTAGGGCCGTGACGCCGGAAAGACAGGACAGGGGGGGACCTGGACATACAAGGAGCCAAGGGGGGTTTGGAGGAGAGATGGACCATCCAAGTAACAGTCCGGACCTAAGAAAAAAATGCAAAGAGTTTTGGTCTTGCCGTAAAAGTAGTAAAGTAGTTTAAGGTGGAGGGACTCGAAGTGGTCAGCACGCCACAACAAGATGGGAGGGAGAGAACCTCACCATCCGAGACTGAATAAAGTCGAGAAGAAAAAGAGGGGCGGTTAAAAAAAAAGGACTCAAAAAAACAGGGGGGAAACGACCACTTAATACCCCGGGCGGCATAAACCTTTTTTTTGGTGGGTTTGTTTTGGGGGAAGCAAAATAGTGAAAGTACAACACAGCCACTGCGGCTCACACAAGGGAGCGTGGAAATCTTGTAGAGGATACATCAATGGGATAACCCTGAAAAAACTACCGGAAGGAAATTAAAGAGTGTATCCCCCGTAAAGACGGAATACGGACCCAAAATGGGGGAAGAAGAGCGATCGATCCAGTGGACGGCCGGGGGGGATTTAGATACTAGGGGGGAGCTCAACTCCATAAACCAAGGGTCAAGAATCTTAATCGATAAGGGAGGGGTCTAAAAAAGGAACCACAGAGTAACGACCCTGGAGGTGGACCTTAAGAGAAACGGGTTAAAACTAAAAACCCCTTATAGGTGGGGCCAAGGAACCGTGATAAAAGGGTCGGAATAAAGTGCCGACGGAAATAACGGGGTGCCAGAAAGGAAAAATTAACGCGGATGGACAATTTTACTGACTCAAGGGTCCACGGACCGACCAGGCTGAAAAAGTTGGTCTGGCAGCCCCAAGCGATGCGCACCAAAGTAATGACGAAAAACTTAACGGTGGCGTCAGCGGAGGGGGGGAGAAAGCAGTGACCGGGGAAAAAAACCGATCCGAAAAAAAAAAAAGAAGGCCAAAGCCGGTTTAGCTCTCCATCCCAACAGGAAAGAGAAAAAGTCAAAACTCACAATAAAATTGGCGGAAGTCACAATTCGAGAAAGGTAGACGAATGGCCAACGATAAAGAAACAAAAAAAAGAAAAACGAAAAAAAACACTAGAAAAAGTGATCAAATAGCCTGACGAAAAAACAAAAAAGCACCCGACCTCCGGAAAAACCTAAGGAAAAGTTCTCAACTTGGGGGCGACGGGACCATTGTGGGTGCTGAAAAGACATAACCGGGAAAGAGGGGAACCAGGGAGGTACAAAAAGAAGCGGGGAGAAATCAACGGCCAGGGGGAAAGGGGTACATGTGGGCGGCAAGAAATCATTCACGGCAGCCGGAGTGAGTTTAGAAACAACACCAGGGCCAAGACCATGCCGAAAGCCGCCAACCATCGGGAGATACAAAGAGTACGAAGCCAGGTCAGCCCGCAGGCCAAGGGGAAAATAAAAGGATTGCTAGAATAAACAGTTAGGGGGGGTACGTCCAAATCCCAGGCAACAGGATGCAATACCAAAAGCCGTTTAAAATAAACGTAAGGGCGAGGGTCCTAAAAAGGAAGGGCCAGAAAATCACCACCCGACTAAAGGTTCGACTTCCTAGGCCGAATGCCCTCAAGCCGAGAGGAAACACGAACAAACCGCTCCTCAAAAACTTAATCAGGGTCTAAGTCTGCCAGCCTCAACGGCCACACATAAAACGACCGGAAACAAGCCGACAGGAGGGAAGGTGGTGGGATCCCATCGCCGCGGAGGGTAAAAAAGGGCGATGTACCAAAAAGCGGGGACATATGAATTACCAAAAAACATCTTTACAAAAGCGACCACACAGAAGCCACCAGGAGGCGGAAGGGGTTGGTGGGTCTCAGGGATTTTTTCAACAACTTAGGGTAAATAATCACCCACCCTCCTTGGAAAGCCGGCCGGACGAAGGGTCCATTCGAAGGAAAAAACCTAACCACTTTCTTGAACGGCAAACCGGAAAAGAAACAAAAAAGAAATAACGAATCCACCGAAAAACATTTTGAGCCCAGTGCACTTCACCAAAAGAGTTGACCAATTAAAGATGAAGAAAGCGACTCAACCACAAAAGGAAAAAAATAATATGAAAGAAAGAAGTCAGAACTTTGGTACAATAGCAACTGGGAAATTTATGGGTAAAGAAAAAGGTCTAAAGAGCGAACGATCAGGGTCGGAATGGGGGGTATTCGGAAGCACTCGTGTTAGGGGGGGTACGCCGAAATGCGGCACCTGCCAAAAAAAGGGAAGAGGAGGACTATAGTGTGGTGAACCACGCCGGGTGGAAAAAGGACGCTACCAAGAACCAAAGAAAGAGGGCATCCTCGGCAGGGGGCGGGTCGCTTGGGGAGAGGGGCTTTGGCAGACATGTTTTGGGTCACCTCAGATGGGACGGACGGAAACTGGTAGCCGCAGTAGTCTCACAAAGGAAAATATCGAGGGGGGATGAAGTGGCATCAAGTTGGAGGGGGAGTGAGGGGGCAGGGTATCGGAAATACCAGGGGGAGTGGAAGCAGGCGGGGTGGAAAATTTTTACGCTCGTGGGAAAAATATGGGGGGGGGAGTCGGATTCGTATTCGTTGTGTAAATTTGAGGGGGGGGGGTGTTGCGAAAAAACGACTATAAGACTGGTAAGGCTTGGTGATCAAAAAAAAGACTGAAGCCTTTGGGACAACAAACCTTGCACGATTCCAAAAGGCATGGAGATTTTTCGCCTCCCTGAAAAGGATAGGGGGATGATTAGTAACTTGAAAAAAAAAACGGTGGTTAAGCGAAGACGAATTTGAGTTAAACGGCGGATGGTAATTGGGCAGGGGTTGGTCTCACAGAGGGGGACTGGGGAAAAATATGCAATAGCATTAAAAGGGAAAAAAACTGTCAAAGACCTTGGATTTTTCTGGGGGACCGGATTTGGAAGGGGAAAGGGATCGTTAAAGATACCAGGAGTACGAAGGGCTGGTAAGCCACCCCTCTACAGGGAGAACGGTGGAGCACAGGAAGGGAAAGGAAAATGGGCGTCGAACGTTGCTTGGGCGGAGAGACTAGGGTCAGAGGTTTTTGTGGGAAAATGGCCGGGATGTAACGGCAGGCAAACGCTTGGGGAAGGAGGAAGAGAAGTCGACTGGGGGGTTTGTGTGTGGGACCTCGTCAGCCGGGGGGTGTGAATGGGGTAGAAAAGTCACAGTTGACTCAGTGCAACATGAATAGGGAGGGCCTAAAAAGGGGTTGTTCGCGAAAAGGTCTGGCTGCCGTTATCATCGGAAGACATCCAAGAGCCCGGCCGTACCCGACGAAAGCAATGTCTTAGAAAAAACCGGTGAAAGCAATTGGTAAGGATACTGGGAACGTGAGAGCAAGTACATCGCGCCAGATTTCCGTATTTATCTTGGAAAGGGTCCAATTTCACCAGGCAGTCTTAGTGTTGCAGCAGGGCACGGTTGGCCGAGATAAACCTATAAGGGGGCGCTACCGTGGTCGGCGGGAAACGGGGGGGGGGGGGGGGCAGTCGCAGAAAGCATCTGTGAGGATACCTCCGGACGCTATCGGGGAAAAAAAAAAAAAAAATGTAGGTCCGGTTGAACGATAACAAAAAAAAAAAAAAAAAAAAAAAAAAAAAAACCCAATAGTTTATGCTGGTGGCAGCTCACACCAGGAGCACGCTAATAAGAGCGACTAGAGAGTACGGAACCAACAAAAGGTTGGATGTTCCCCCCAAAACACAAAACTCTGGGGGTCTAAGGTTCTACAAAAAGAATGTGTCAATTTGAGGGGTAAGGTCGTCTCAATTGTTAGGGGGAGTATCAAACTCGAGGAACCTGCCAAAGCCTGATTACGTGGTAAAAGGTGACCGCCACGGTTATTGACTGTTTGTTTTCTCCTGGGTCGATGGAGAAAAACAGGTTGGGGGGAAGAGACCCAATAATACAATTTCCGAAAGGCCGAAGACTGGGGAACACAGAGAGAGGATGACGAAACAGTGGAAAGGGAAAGTTAACGATGGGAGGGGGGGGGGGACCAAAGTTCACTCATATTTGACCGAGGGGTTTGAGGCTCTGAAAAGTCGAGGACAAACAAGTCAGTTGAACGGAAGGTAGCGCATCCCACCAAATAAAAATTAGGAAAGCGGGGGATTGGTTAGGGGTCTAAACAGAAGCCGATCAAACACGGGAAAAAAAAGCATTGTGACGGGAAAAAAAAGGCGGGGACGGCACGGCAACCGCACTCGAAAAAAAAAAAAAAGAAAAGAAAGTATACCACTCGAAAACAAAGGCCCCACGGCGGGTCGTGAACAAAGCAACGGGAAAAAAGGGATAGAAGTTGAAGAAGAAAAGGGCAGAGGGAGGGAGGACAAGGACATACACTGATTTTTAGGAGAGACAAAAAACAAGCCTTCTGAGGGTGAAATCAAGGGAGTATATATCCCCACCTAGCGCACCTTGGGTGAGCGAAAAAGGGAGGTCAAATTGGAAAAAAAAAAAAAAAAAAAAAGGAGGGAACGCCGGATGGTTGACGTAAAGGTTCGGCCTATATCCCCCAGGAAGGGCGTCCGCACAGGTGCCGCATTGGGGAGGGGTTAACCTGATCTCGAATCAAACACGAGGGAAGGAGAGCGAGGAAAGAAAAGGGGGGGGTCCTAAACAAAAAAAACGGGGGGGAAAAGGGCCAGCGAGTACTTGGAATCTCATAAAAAGGGCCCCAAAACTGCAAGGTTTTAAGGGAAAACAAATCCCCCGAAATGGGATGAAGAAAAAGTTGTCGCCTCAAATCCACGCACCGGAGGGAAGAGATCCCGCAGTTCTGAACACTGACGCCGCGAAGGGAAAAAAAAAAGAACCCCTGCTTAATGAAGCCTCCCAGAAAAGAAGAAGTAAGCGTCAAGAAGAATCCAGGTAAAAAAAAAGCCCGGCTTGGGGGGGGGGAAAACTTTCGGACCAAAGAAGGGGGAGTCGAGTTATCAGCGGGGGTTTAAGAAGCACGCGCAGGGGCCGTCCCACGGTACCCAAGTCAGGGATGTGAAACGGTTTTGGAGAGAAAGATATGGGAAAAGAAAAGTAAAAGCAAGCAAAGAAAAAAAAAAAAAACGCACAAAAAAAAAAAATGAAAACAATAAAGGGGGTCAACTTGGCGACGTAACAAATGGGAAAAAAGATGGGGGTGTACCAGGGATTGCTCCGTGTCGAAGAAAAAAGAGGCCATGGGGGAGGAAAAAAGAACAACGCAATCGGAGAAAAAAAATTTAAAAAAGGGAAGGGGTCGAAAAGACCCTCGGGGGTCTTTTAAAATTGGGGAAACTCGGGGCCCGGCGGGGGTCCGTGCGGGGCAAATTTCAAAAGAAAAAAGACAACACTTTTTTTTTGGGGAGCCCATGAAACGGCAACAAAAAAAACAAGAACATTCAGGCGACAAACCCAAATTAAAAGGGGGGGATAAAAAAACATTCTTTGGGTAAAATCGAAACTTACTAACAAAAAACTTGTATAAAAATTAAGGGAAAGAGTGGGAATCCCACAGTTCGGGCCCGGAAAAAGGACCCACGGGGGGGGAAAGAAGAGCGCGGAGGGTGCACTCGAAAAAGCCAAAAGAGATACGCGGGTGGATCAAGAAAGCACGGCCAGAAAAGGCGCGACGCGCGAGAAAAAAAAAAGGGGGGAAGAAAGCAAAGGAGCGAACCAACAACAAAACACAAGTGAGGAAAAGACGGGGTCCGGGGGGGTTAGCAGGCCCTAAGAAAAGTTTCTCAAAAAGGGAGGGAACCGAAAAGGAGGGCTCAAAAGACGGCCAGGGATAGTGATTACAAAGCAAGAATAACGATAAGCTCGCAAGGGATCAGGCGAAAAAAGGGGGAAAGGGCCAAAGAATAAACAGAGTTGACGTGGATACAGTGGCGAAGGGGGATCTAGTAACCGAAAGGAGCCTACAAGGGGGCAGTTTTAGGGGGAAATCGTCTTCCGTAAAGCCCCGATCGGCTAAAAAAAGAGCTGAACCGCCCAATGAAGGGGGTTGGGGGGACGATGAAAACTCAACAAACCGTTTCAGGAAAGAAGACATACACTAAACGACGACTTGCGAGAAACCAAACAAAAAAAAAAAAAAAAAAAAAAAAAAAAAAAAAAAAAAAAAAAAAAAAAAAAAAAAAGAAAAAAAGACGTCAGAAAAAGCCCAGGGGCCAAACCGCCTGCAAGGGGGAACACATCGGAGACAACCAGGGAAAAAAACGCTAGAATTGAGAAAACAGGTAGACAAAAAAAGCCAATAAAAAAAAAAAAGGGCAGCCCGATAAGCCCGACGCATGGGGACGAGTGTGGGA
>Ga0179593_1410389_pt1 | contig 19732 bp, 23 predicted proteins | sample CZODoug2_1_08_16_FD_185931 | JGI IMG/M metagenome (GOLD analysis project Ga0179593, IMG submission 185931) | Vadose zone soil fungal communities from Angelo Coast Range Reserve, California, USA - CZODoug2_1_08_16fungal (PacBio error correction) | ecosystem: Environmental > Terrestrial > Soil >...
CGGGAAAAAGGCTCAATCTAAGGAAAAAAGAAAGATGCGTAGGGGGAGGGAACCAACGCCGCGCTAACTTTGACATAAAAGGCTTTACAGCAAAACAGGATTACAAAAAAGACCAAAGCGCCGGGCGCGACGGTCTGTCCGCCATCATGGGGTCAAATGGCCTAGGGGAAAAAAGGGCGAAACGGCTCAACACATTAATAAGAAAGGAGGGATGGGAACGCGTCCTGCGGGAAAACTCGGGCAGGAGCTCAATTTTACTGGGGAGGAGCTCACGAGTCCTCTCGGGGGGGCAAAAAAAGTTGGTAGGATAAGGGGCCGCGATGGAAGACCGACAGGCGTAAAGAAGGGACAGATTCGCCAGAGAAAAAGGGACTAGAGAAAAAAATCGCAAACAGAGAGCTGTCAATGGCGCTGGGAGGGGGAACGAGAAGGGAAAGGACCATAAAGCGTGGTGAAAAAAAATGAAAAGACCGAGGGTTCAAAGAAAGCGTTTGGATAGAAAATCCCTCGAACGTGTGGAAAAAAGACGTGCAAGTGTGGAAGGAAATGGCCACCGAAAAGACACACCCAGCCACCTGATAGAAGAAACCCAAAGTCTGCGCAAAAAGCCAGGGATTAATGGGGTAGAATTCATGAGTCTACTACCACTCAGAAAAAAACCCGCCGACTCCCCAGTCGTCAAATGACAGAAAACTATGCTAACGACAGCACAAAATCGGAAAAAGAGCCCACGCATGCACTGAGCTGAAGAACTAAAGCCCGTATCGGAAACCGGGTGAGGGCGGGAGAAAAAAACAAAGAAGAAGAAAAAACTGATCGTTATTTAAGATAAGTAGGTCGATGGGGAGGACCCAGTCACAGATGGGGGAAAGGAAACTCATTCCGCAAAAAGAAAAAGTCCTCTCCGACTTGCAGGAAGAAATGGAGAACAGCGCAACCAGGTCCCAGGATCAAAGTAGTGGAAGAGACGACCGATGTTTGATCGAATAAAGAGGACAGAACGCATAAACTTAGAGCCAAAGACCAAATTCCTGCGAAAAAAAAAAAAACGGTTCCTCATGTCGGGAGGAAAAACAGCGAAAGACCTTGCCAATTTGAAAAGATGGACATGCAAGGGTCCATCAGAAGCATGACAAGAAAATTAAAAAAAGCAGGGAAAGAAATGATCCCGTCAATCAGCGCGTAGGGGGAAAAAACTCCATGAAACCGGATCGAGCGGTAAGTCATGAGGATCCCGGCCGATTCAGATCAAAAGATCCACACTGGGTCAAAAATCGCAAACCGAAAAGACCCGACCTGGAGTCCGGCAACCAAGAAAAATCGCCGCCTTGACGGAGCTGGGGAAAAATTACGGAAAACGCTGGGGTTCACAGGGGGGTAGAACGTTCAAGGAGAGTGTCCGCAAAATTGTGAAGTCACCGGCCTAGGGGTCATCTAGATCGGCATGCTTTAGAACTTCAATGTGAGCGTAAGAGAATGGGCCGGAGATCCCTAGATCTCTAAAACGGCGGGTGGGCGAGGCTTCCGCGGGTTGCACTGGGGGGAAAGAGACCAAACTTCCTGTCTGCGCTACGAACTGAAGACCGGCTCGGGACGAGGAAGAAAGGACCCATTAACAGCGCCCATGGGCAGAAAGATCCGTGAGGCGGACTGTACACCATGCCGAATAGCTTGTAGGAGCATAGGTGAAAGCTGGCCGGCCTCAACGGCACATGGGGATCGTAGTGCTGGGACCCTCACCAACAAGGAAGGGGAACGGGGAAAAAAATTGATCGAATCCTCAGTAAAGTTCTCTCAAAGGCGGAAACCGAGAAGAAGTATAAAAAAGGAGGCGGAAGGGGCAGACGCCATCAAAGGTCGCGAAGTCGGGCAGCAGAGTCCCCCAACCAAAAAAAAAAAAAGGCATCGGAGTCGGCAGACCAGTAAACAAGATGACCATGAAAAACAGAAGAGGGGAGGTCAATTTAAAGGGGGGAACCGATTGAGGCGTTCCTTGGACAATAGCGGCCTCGCTCTAGATGATTCGGCTGGCCGGAGTTCGATCTAGTGGAATGCCGAGGGGCGAGAGTACGCGGAAATATTTCGACAAACAGTAAGAGAAGTGAAAACATGACCTGCTGATGAGTAAACCAGGGTTTCAGAAAAATAACGCACGGGGGGGATGGCGACTCGATCCTCGTCCGTTGACGTCGGATCGCAGAGGAAAAAGGGGAAAAAGCCTTCATAGACAAGGGTAAAAACAAAAATACAAAAGATCAACAAAACGGGAGGAGGAAAAGAGAGAAAAGGAAAAGGTGGATAATTTAGGAAGAAGGTAGAAAATAAAAAATGCCTCTGTCACTGACGATTCTGCACCTAAAATCCAGTGGAGGGGAGAGAAAAAGCATGGGTTTAAGAGCCAGCAAAGCGCTAAAGCAAAAAACGCGGCAAGAAGTACGAAATAGACAGGGGAAGAGACGCGCTTTAAACACTATTCTCAGGAAAAAACTAACTAGAAATCCCATGAAGGAACGCGCGGCAAAAAAAAGGGGTGGCAAGGGAACGCCAGGGCCAAAAGCATCAGGGATCTACAGTACGTTCGGGACAGACTCCAGGCCTGTGAGCGAAGGAATAGGCGAAAAATAAAACACAGGCGAGAAAGGAGAATCAGGAAAACGGGGGACAGCTAAATGACTCGGGGGATGAAGAAGGGAAAACTGGAGTCGGTATGAACGGATCATCAAAAGGACCGGCGGTCCATGAAAGGTGAGGTGACCGTGATACAAAGAAACGTGGGAGAGCATTCCAAGCTCAGAGAATGCCTCGAACGCAGATGGGCCTTTTGGTCAACATCGCGCAATGGCGCCCATGGCGGAGCGGGTTCAAAGAAACCGTTGAAATAACATGGCAATTAAAACGAAAGGAGGAAGGATAGGAGGGAAAAAAGCTAGAGGAAAAAAAAAAAAGAGGACGCCGACACTTAAACTTTACGAAGAATCTTGGTGGAAAAAATTCTCCTGAAAATGCGGGGGGGGGTTGGGGGGGGGGGGTTGGGGGGAGGTGGCTATTCAGTCTCCACGGGAAGTTCGAAGAAATGCAGGGGAAGGCCAGAGGATAACGTGGACTACTAGGTTGGACAAACGTCGGCCGATCACAAACTTATCCAAGGAAAAAAAACAGGCGTGTGAAGGGACAAAGCGTCAATGCCGTGTCTAATTGGCGAGGTGAGGATACCATCGGGCAAAAACTTGCAGTTTTGGTCGGAAAAACATTCAGGGGATGTCCAGAGTAGAAAAGCGCAGGAAGACTAATGCCGACGCCGGAGAGAAAGCGCACTGGGCGGAGCAAGGTGATAAAGGAGGACGATGGCCGGACCGTGGGGAGAGGAAGTGTCCATTGTTTCCTCTAAATTTGGGAAATGGGAAAGTGAAAATCGGGAAGGGAACAACGGTAGGTACGGGGGAGAAAAAGAATCCAAGACACTGGATTCATGGGAGGCTCCGAAGGGTGGGGCGCAAACTCATCTACAAAAAAAAATGGGTGGAAATCACCCATATAGGGGAAAAGCCAAACCGAGTCAGGAATTGCGGCTCGAAAGTATATTCAACCAGGGAGAGGAGGGAAATTGGGTTCTTTTTTATAAGTTCACATCGAGAAATTGATGGAAAAAAACAAAAAGATCGAAGAGTAAATGATCGGTGAGTAAATCTCCTGGGGAGCCTCTCAACGGAAGGGAGGAGTAGGAGGGAGTGGAACGCGGAGTTCAGCTAGCAATTGAGAATCTATCTTTTGGCAAAGGTGTCGAAAAAAAGAGTGTTCGAAGTGGCTAGAAAGGGGCTGGATTTCGGGCTTTTTTTAAAACTTGGAACTATAAAATGAGAAAATCAGCTGCGCCGGGGACTCTCGAAGAAGGAAAGCAGACTGCTTGTCGACCTGTGCCATGCAAAGAACGTCAAATTGAGAAAGAAGGGTTGTCGCTTCGGGCAAAGACGGGATTCCAAAACACCACACCCTTCGGGAGAAGGGGGGTGGGAAATGGCGCCGTACTGAGGTAGGGTACAGCAAAGAAATGGAGCACGCTGGCGATCTAGCGGGAATCCCCATGTCGCTAATCTGTCTATCGGAAAACCTGAGAAGAAGGGGGGGGGATCCAGAGCGTCCAGCTCCTGTGTTTCCCACTAAAAGAAGTCTTTGAAGGATCCATCCTCTATAAAAGGGGGCAAAAACCAGACGCGTATCGTCGCCGATGGTTCACCGACGACCTAAATAAAAACACTGGGGGTCTTCAGAAAGAGTCACGTACCAAGTCACAAGCAAGAAAACCAGTTCGAAAAGCTGACTGAAAGAAAAGCTGCGTTTTGGTAAAGACAGAGGAAGGAACCGAGCAGCAGTCACATATTCCGGGGGGAAAGAAGCGTTGGTTCACGCCTTTAGAAGGAGAAGGGAAAGGAGGGTGGACGGGCCAAAATACCACAGGTGGGATAAAAACTCAACAAAAACTAGAGATACAAGAGTCAACAAGGGGGTGAGAGGCCGCTACTTCAGCCCTTCTAAAAAAGAGAAAGACCCAAATCTCATAAACAAGGAAGAGGGGGTTAATCGATCGGCTTAAGAAAGGGGAAGACTTGGCATTAAAGGTTGCGCTAAAAAGTCGGCCGCCTTCCGAATCAAACAATGGGTCACTTCCTAGGGGAAAGTTCAGTCCTATAGTTCATGACAACAATTTAGGTGGGGAAGCGACAATGCGGGGAAACAACTCGGCTAACGAAAGAAAATGTGTAATTGAAAGTGTTGAGAAGAAGTCTCAGCGTGTGGAAAAACATAGTGTAATAAAAGGCTCTATGAAGAAGAAGGAAAAAAATACCTGAGAAAGAAGATCGGGACAGCTTAGCCTCTACTTGAACAAGTTTACTTGAGAACAAAGAAGCGGGGACTAGTCAATTTCATTGTATGTGTACGTATACCTGACTTCAGAGCCATACAGAGGGGTTCATGCGAGAAAAAAAGGGGGGTCTGCCCAAAGAGTGGGCAAGGCGAAAAAATCAGGCCGACACGGGTTCAGGGGAACCGTGTGGTCCTCATGCCCACAGACCCGACCATGTCATCCACGGCGCAGAGACAGTCCCCGCCGTAGGAGCTCGCAAGGAGTTGAAGAAAAAAAAAAAAGACAGGACTAAATTCGAAAAACACCCAAGAAAAAAACAAAACTCTGAAGCAACCCGACACTCCGGGGAAGAGAGTTATCGAGGAGAGGGGGGGGAAATGCAAATCGGAAGAGCCAATCATGCCTGGAAGAACTCGCGTCAAAACTCAGTCCAATGAAAGATTACAAAGCGCAAAAGGGGGGGGGTGGGAGAGAAAATGTGAGAATGTGCAGGTTGACTTTGAGAACAGTATACAGTTCATAGTGTGCAGGGCATATCGCAAAGATTGTGAAAAAGGCCCTCAGTAGCAAGGCATACCATTTAACGCGCACGCCGGGGGGCAACGGATCAAAAACGCAGTAAAAAGGTAAAGAGAGAGGTTGATAGTTTGAATCGACGACAGTATGGTGACTGAAGGAACAAACTGGACTGGTGAGATCGGGTCTGCGGACCTCAATTCCTGCAGACAAAAGACTAGCTATTTGGCAAAAAAGAGAACTACGGGGGAAGGCCGGGCAAAATGTCAATTCCCAGAGCAAAACTGAACCCGCATGACAAGAAGGCAGCTAGCCCTGCGCACCGAAAAAGGAAAGCGCGTTATCCGCACGTGCCGCAGAAAAAATGGAGAGGAAGTCGCGGCAACCAATCTTCGGAAGCACGCTCAAAAGGGGACGGGGGGAGGCCGCAAAAAGGAAAGTTGCACGAACCTGGGGATCCAACGCAAAACCCGATATCATCGGACAGGCCGCTGGCATATGAACTGAAACGCAAAAACTGGTCATGTGGAATCCCGCAAGAGGGTAAGCAAAAGGCGTAGGAAAGGGGGTAACGAGGAATCGGAACCGAAGAGAAACGGCAAACCTGCCGACTCGAGGCCATGTCCGAGAAAATTCTGGCAAAAAAAGAGCAAAGATCTACTCGAAGGCCCAAAGGAGGGTGCGCGGGTGGTCTGACTGAGAAAGAAAAAAGGCGCCAGGTCTGCTCTAATAACTAAGACTGCGTCTCGAAGGAAAAACTTTATTTAAAAGTCTGCTTAAAATGAGCACGCAATGTTCGAAAGACGAAGGGAGGGCAGCCAACCTGTGGTCTAGGAAGATAATGAGGTGGGGAAGGGGGGGGACTATCAGCCAGCATCAGAGTTCATGGCAACAAAGAACCGTTCATAAGGTCTGCCCCTTTAATAAGAAAAGAAAGTCCCACAAGTAGTGAAAGAAACTCCTGGCAGAAGAACAGGGTAAAGGAAAGGAGGCATGGCCTAATACCCGCGGAAAAAAAGCGAGGGATAGAACGGTGCACTTCATTGATTACGGGAGTAAAAAGGAAAAAAAAAAAAGGGGTCATCTACCTTATGAGCAAAGTGAGAGGGAAAAGGCAAACCTAGGGAAGGAGCTTTCCGGTTGCAAAATAGTCTTCTCGATGACGGACGGTTGCAACTGTGGCGAGAAGAGTGGAGAAAAGCGCGTTAGGAATAACGAGTGATCGTCCCCCGAATGATTCACAATTGTTAAGAGAGGAGGTAAAAAACGGATTTGCGCCGGACTTGTGAGTCAGGAGCATATCTCCTCGTCCGAAAGAAAACGGAAAATTGAATAGAAGGGGAGGAGGGTTTCGAAAAGAAGTCTCAGAAAGGTAAGAAAAAGACAGAGAGACAAAACAACAAAGGGAAGATGGGGGGGTATGACCTGAAAGAAAAAATGGTCGAACGGAAAAATAGGAAAGAAGGTACGGATCCGGACTGTCACGGACGGGGAGAGTACGAAAACAGAGAAAAAGTCAGTGGTTTACTAAACCGACAAAGCGATGAAGCCTCTAGTCGCGGAGGCAGTCAATGAAGGACGCGGAGTTGGATCCACAGAAAACCGAGAAGAAAAAAAAGAGGAGAAACGAGCCGACAGGCCAAGGAAAGCGAGCAGAGTGTTTTCGAAAAAACCATTCGTCTAGAATCTGACTCCTGAAACTTTCGTTGTAAGCAGAAGCTCCAAATGTGCCGAGTCTGCTGAGTAAACGCAGGGTGGAAAGGAGGGCGAGCCATGAAGCCTTCAAGGCACCAGATAACCGGCTAAAGGGAGAAAATGGGCGGATGACTTCAATTCAAGCTGGGCCGGAAAAGGGTCAATGAAAGTAGGTGTCTTAAAAAGAGGGCGCAACAGGGAGAATTCATGCGCAAATCATTCGAACCCCGAATGGGGCAATTGGGGTAGCGCACTGACACGGCAAAATGGAAACAGGGAGGAGAGGTAGCCAGAAGGGAAGCCGGAGTCGCGCTCATGTAGGAAGAGAAAAAAGTATCGTTGGAGGCGAAGACGAACCTAGGCACGCCGTCAAACGCATTACACGTAAAAGGGGGCGGTCGATAGAAGATGGCGGAATTGCCTTTCAAATTCCCTGAGCAAAATGGAAAAATTGCTAAAGGGACGGGGAAGGGGAACAGAGGAAGAAAGGAATACGACAAGTGTGCAGACACATCGTATAGACCCCTTCTAAAGAACTTTGAAGTTTGAAAGGAGAACTGACAAGGACGGACGACGATCCGGTTTTCGGAGGGGGGGGATGAAAGGAATTGGTGCAGAAGACCATTTCGGATGACGTGAGCTCAAGTGAGGCTAAAATGCCGACCTTCGAGTAAGGTTTTTTGCCGCGCACGGGGGAGGACTACGCAGGACTGGTTATCATGGGCGGATAAGGAGGGGGGGCATTGCGGCGGTGTCCAGGGGTCCTGAGGTTGAAATTGGGGGCACGGAAAGGGCCACGTGAGGGGATCGATGAGAAAGACAAGAAGGATAACAACGGCGTCTTTGGTGGCAGCCCAAGAGAGGGACACTGTAGGGAAGTAGACACATAAGGGCGGCGGCAAGCCTCAAATATCAGAAATGGTAGAGCAGGACAGGATATGCGTTGCCAGGGACTCGCAGGAAATGGGGGTAGTGGAGGGGAAAAAGGAATGGGGCAGCACAAGAGGTTGTTAAACAACTCACACCGACTGCTCGACTCAAAAATTAGGGGCTTAAAGTCCCACCTGCATCATGTCATACCTGTGTTTTGCTCCGCCAAGAACTCTATGGCACAAAAACTCCTAGTCGGAGGTTACACGCGGGTCAGCTCCAGTGAGGGAGTTGGGGAGGATGATAGATGGTGATCGAGTAGCCGATTCTGTCAAGCGATTAGCTTTGAGTTTCAGGGGGGGGGAAGAAGGGGGATTAAAAATATTAAAGACTGATGTGAGAAAGAAAGGACTCGGAGAACAAAGGAAGCTGACAGGTAATAAGGGGTGAGGCAATAGAAACGGACGGAGGAAAAAGGAGGCGAGTGGACAGATCGTCTAAAAAAGTAGTAAAACAAGAAGCAACATTCGACGCCCCGCTGATTGCGAAAGGAGCAATGAAAAATAACAGAGACCCCTTGACTAAAAAACCAGCAGGGGGGGGAAGCGGAGAAAGTCCCCTGTGAGAGAGCGGAAGCTGAGCTTTCCGAAGAGTGGAATTCGATAATAGAGGACCTAACCCTAAAGGTTGGGACAGCGTTTTATCCAAACGAAGAAGAAGGAGCGGGGGTCGACGAGGGTTTCACGCAGGACGCGCCAAAACTAAATCGCAAATACCGCGGCCAAGACAGGGACTAAGTTCCAAAACAATATATGGGGTTCGGACCGGTCAACCAGAAAAACCTCTCGGGTGATTTGGGAACAGAGAGAGTCCAAGAAAGTCCAATAGGTTCAACTGAACGATCGTTTAAAAAAAGAAAGGAACGGAGTGAGTAAGTGCAGAATCAAACATTTGTTGTAAAAGGAATAGAGAAAAAAAAAACGGAAGAGGAGAAAAAAGGAAAAAGGCAGGGGATTGTTTTTACTCGAAGGGGGAGAAGATCTCCAGAAAGGGAAGAGCAGGGAAAAGAGCGATACCGGTGGGACAAGTCGCACTCGACTAATCGCAAGAGACTGGACAAAATCCCCGCAAGAGGGAGAGGGGAACGGTATCCAAAACCATCAGAAAAAAGGGGGGAAATGACTAGGGGAAAAGGCAAGGCCTCGCGCGCATGAATACCGCAGCAGTGAAAAAAATATCTAAGCAAAGGAGATAAGGTTGGGGGAACGGGTTAGGAGAGGAGTGTGTCACAAAAATCACAGGATGGAAAAAAAAAGGAAGGGGTACCCGTAAACGAAGATTTCTCCAAAGAAGGAAGATCGACAATGCTCCAGCTCAAGAAAGGGAAGTATAGACCATAACATAAAAAGGGGAGGAGGGTTAGGTTTTAATGAACGAAGGGACGAAAAGAAACGGGGTTTCAATTCTAGACTGCGCTGGAATATTGGGCAGGGCACCTCAGTCTAAAGTGTTAGAGGACATGGGGACCCAGGGGACCACCGCATACAAGACGCGCTTCACCTGGGCGCGAGCCAACCCGTCCGTAGGAGACGGAATCGCCGAGTAACTTGAGGATCCAAAACAAATGACGTAATAACTACAAAATTAAAAAAAAAGAACCGCAATGTTCCAGGGGAACACTGAGCTCCTTGCGAGAGAAAAGAAAGAGGAAGAGCACCTCATCACAGAAGAGACCGAAAAGAGCCGATCAAACTAAAACAATCCAGAAAGGTTCGGGAAGGAAAAGTAGAAAGGTGCAGGTTGAAGGTGAAGGACGTACAGGGAAGAGGATAGGTTTTGCTACAACATGGAGGACAAGCGTCGCAAATAAAACCCCATGTCCCCCAGGGAACTAAAGATTCCAGGGTCTCCAACAAAAAAAAGGGGCAGCAACCCTGTGGTAACCTGAAGCTGGAGTGAGTTGATCGAAAAAGATGGGTTGCGCCCCCTGGACACGCGGGAGAGAAGTGAGACCAACCACCGTCCTGAAACTAAAACAGATACCTGCCTTTGGGGTTCGCACCCTCCTAGAGTATACAATACCGGGCATGGACCTGGGGATGAAAGGAAGGGCCTCTCAGACCAATGAAAACCAGAAAGGCCATCTCCGCAACAAGGCAATTAAAGCGGTGGAAGCAATGAGAGGAAACATGAGCGAAGGCGCAGGCAGGTATTATTTAACGGAAGATGCGAAGCACGCTCAATCATGTTCTGCAAAACACCCTGTCGGTGGACACTACCTGGATATCACGAACAAACCCCAGACGGAAGAGAAAAAGAGGGTGGAAGGGGAATTCAAGGAAAAAAACTGCCTGTGTAAAAGTCATAAAGTGGGGGTTTCGAAGTACGGACGAGAGTTGAAGATTGTATCCCGGGAGACGGCAAGGGCAACCGGCATTCTGGCGAAAAGAACATGAACGCAATCATCGTGGAACATGGACCGGCGAATGCGGACAATAGACCTATCGCAGCGAAAAAGGCCATAAGGCAGGAATCCCAGTGGGGGGGCAGGGGGCTTTTCTGAAAGAGCAACCGCGCCGGGAAAACTGACTAATAAACATTGATAAGGGCAGGGCACACGCGAATGGGTGAACGTACACTGACTGAACCACGCAAACAGGGCTAAAATCGGAGAAAAAAAAAACACAGTCAGGACAGTAACCGAACTGTTTCTAGAACATCGGATGAAAGAGGGGGGACCGTCCAAGCTGACAACGGGGCAAAGAGTGGGGAGAGGGAGGACAAATCACGTAATGGAAAAAGTGTAGAAAAGGATAGGAAAAGAAGAAGTCGCAAGTCACGCGTAGACAGCGACAGGACGGTTTATAACGGTGGCAGGGAATGGCTCCATCAGAGGGAAAAGGGGATCTCTGATGTATGCAAAGCAAGGTAGGCACATGCAGTAGTCTTCTCGGGAAAAGAGGACATAATGCATAAGAGTGAGGGGGCTTTTCAAGAAAAAATGAATACTCAATTAGGGTAAGGGGGACGGGAAGGTCATGCCTTCCTCGATTCTTCTCGGGGCGCGTTGTCTACGGTTGAGAAGAAGCGTCGAAGAAAATGCGTAATTTGCGGAACTGAAGCAATAGCAAGGAGCAGGGGACGTCTTATTAACACAAGTATGGGTCATAAAGAAAGGAGTGTAACTTCTGGAGAATCTCCCCAGTCAGGTCCCTTTAACATTCGATCGGATTGAGGAATTGGGGGTCAGAAAAAAGGAGTCAGATAAAGGGTGAGAAACTCGTCGATCTGAAAAAAGGCAAATAGAGAAATTGGGGATACCTTGAGAGAAGAGTTCTACAAACATAAAAGAACTCTTAATAAAAAAAGGGGCCGCCAGGTAAAGACAAAAGGAGAAGACAGAAAAAAGGTAGGGTGCTAAAAAAGAAGTGATACAGGAACAAAGGAATGAAGCAAAACTGTGCGAGGCAGGAAATCAGACGGAAAGTAGCCGTTATTCGGACTCGCGCATCAAGATCGAAACGCGCGGACCCGGCACGAAAAAACTAGAGGACAGTGGCAGCAAGTGGCAGAACCCAGGCCCATGGGTCGGGAACTGAAAAACCATCACACGGGTTCTGCATCATGGGACAGGATGCTATACGTGAAAACAACCAGGGAACTTGCCGAATTGCGGTCTCAGAAGCAGGACGCGGGGGTCAAGAGGAAGGAGAGAACATGAAGCCGCTCACCGGAAAAAGGTGACTGCCGGGGAGACACTGATCCTGGGAACACGGGCTAACGTTGCCAGGAACGGGGGTGAGGTGACCGATGAGCAAGAAAAGTCCCCCTTTCAGCCACGAGCAAAGCATGCCTCGCACCAGCCGTAAGAATCAAAAAGCAGCAACGTCGCCACTGTTAGGGAACGGGAGGGGCGAGTTAAACCAAAAAAATTCTTCGCTCTAAACCGATGCAGGGGAAAAGGGACCAGCGCGTGGAGGAGGCGAAGACCCTAGAAAAGCGGGTCAAAGAACCCCCGCATTGACTTTCGGGTAGTCGATCGGGGGAAGTGGAAAAGCGAACGGACAGGAACTGGAAACAACGTCAAATTTCAAGGGGAGGAAGATCCGGGGGAAATTACGCGGATACTGTCTACGAAAGGGGGCGACACTAACTGAAAATTATCGAAACAAAAAAAGGTAGGACAGACACAGGAGGCGTAAAGGAAATTCCAAGGAAAGCTCGCGTGAAAAAAAGCGGGGAGGATATCCAGGATTGCCATCATGTTGGGGGCGAACACGTCGGGTAAAAAAGGCGCGTGAGAGGGGAGCCAGGGAACGAATGGCAGAAGAACTGAGAGAGGGTTGCTTCACAAGTACTAAGACTGGAAATGGGGATTGGGAATCAGGGCGTTCGAAAAGGTCTTGGGTCATTCGGCTTGTCACCAGGGGGTGGAAGAAAGGCGATGTGCAAAGCCAAAAGGTGCAGAGACAAAAGGGGGAACAACGATTAGATAGGGAAAAAGAAACCAACAATTGAGTAATTGGAAACCGCCGAAGTCCAGGACTTCGAGCAAAACAGAGTCTTCTATCAAAACTCCTGCAGGGATTGCGCAGGGGAGACAATGGCGGTAAAAACGGAGGAGAGGGAAAATGGGGGGTAGTTGGAACGCAAAACGATTGGGGGGATGTCCCGCACCTCGCAGAAAAAGAAATGGAGACGTTCTTACCCAGTCAAAGCAGTCTACCTGTTCGCCCCATACCAACGGGGTAAAGTCGGAGGGAGGGGGGGAAAAGGAAATAAAGACAGGGGGAGGGGATTTGGGAAATCGGTCAGAATCGATCAAGCAAATTGGCGGGCAGGGGGGCGAAATGAAGGGCTGGGATGTCACGGCGGTGTTTTTAGTTGGGGAGAAAATAACTCGAAGAGAAGTCAACAGAATGGTATGTGCTCGCGATCAGGTAAAAAGAACGTGCAACCTTAAGAAAAAACACCAACACGAAAAGGGGGGAGGAGGGGGGCAATCTTCTGCCACATCGGTATTGGAAAAAAAGAACCATTAGACGTCAGTAAAACTGAGTGGGCGCGACTGCAGGGGAATCAAACACCAGCGCCCTTTAAATGCGAAGCGGGGAGAGAGGGAAGTAGGAGTCCCCTTGCGAGAAGCGGCGAAGCTTCGTCTTTTCGGGGGGGGGGGGCGCCTGAGTGCAGAGAGCCATAGAGGGAAGGGACCGCACCTTGGGGTGCAACCAGAATTAGAGAATCGAGGCGTAAATGCTCAAGGAGAGGGGAACGAAGAGGGGGTCCACGCAGGCAAAGACCACATCCAATTTTCTACATGGGGCCCGCAGAAAAACGTCCCATAGGAAGAAAAACATTGGAGGGGGAGGGCGGGAAAAGGACGCGGCACGCCACGAACCCGAACGGTGGAAAAGAAAAACCAGGGAGTAAACAGAAAGAGTACACAGAGGCTTAAAGTATCGCCACGAACGACAGAAAGCTCCTTGAAGGAGGCGGACGCGGACAAAAGAACCACAAGGGGGGGGGTTGCCAAAATCCCAGAAAAAAAAAAAAGGAGGAGAAAGAAGAGAGATGCCAACATTTCTCGGCAGCTAAAAGGCAAGGAGGAAGGGAGACAAACTGGGCCTCGGGACGTCCCCACGCGCGCATAAAAAAAAGACCTATGAAACGGACTCGGCTACTCGATGCGGGGAACAAAAGCCCAGAGCGCAGTCCGTAAGAAGAAACTCCGCATGGCCGTCATGGAAAGGAGACCGGCAGAGGGGGCAAGAGAAACGGTTTATTTTGACGCTCATGAGTGGACCGCGAGAAAAGATAAGGAATCAAGGGGGGGAGGGGAATAGAGGGGGACTCAAAGGGACTCAGTCAGCGTGGGGGCAACAAGGGGAGTTCTTCCCTCCTCGAGAGGGGATAACTCAGCGGAAAAGGGGTGAGCGACAGGATAGGAAGCTCACAAAAGGACTCGATCAAAGATAGGAAAGGGGGTATCAAAAAGGGGAGGGGGGTTGGACGGATTAACTGAAGTCCCAGAAAATCATCGGTGTCAAGGCTAAAATCAAAAGAATGGGGCAAAAAAGGACTACAGGAAGGTGCAAGAAAAAGCTGAACTTCAAATTGGTCAAGGCAAGTGGGGGAACGCCCGGCCAAAGACCGCTCCTTAATCACCACAGTAAAAGCCTCTGCCCAAAGGCAGACGAGTACGGAAAACGAAAAAGGGAAGGAGTAAGACCACAGAAAAACGAAGATAACACGCAACAAGGCCAGACGGGGAGAGGTCGGGAGCGAAACACATGCCAAAATCTCAAAGCACAAAGCAGGAAGCTGAACTCCGCCACTCCTGACCGAGCGCACGTTTGAGCGGCGCAAAAAAAGGTAGAAGGATTCAGGGGACGGGTGATAAACGGATACAGAGAGTCGAAGAAGGTGAGGACTCAAGACGAAGGCTGCAAACGAATTAAAAAAAGCAACCAAAGTTAGCCGACTTGCCACGCCAGATCATCCAAACGCAGAAAATTTACCCCTGGATCGTTGGAGGCGGGGAGAACGCCCTGGGTTTGAGTCGAAGCCCCACTGACGGATTCCGCGAGGGGAGGCGCACCACCCCACTACTACGATTTGAGAGAAGGGGAGTGGAAAGGAGACACATCGCTAACACGGGGGCAATGGAGGGACCAAGGCAGGGAAAATGCAGAAAAAGGTGACCCCGTCATTACCCAATAAAGCGCATACGGACGGGAGAAAAATTCAGCTGCGGTAGGCCTCACAAGACGGAAAATAATCGAATCGGCATTAGTATTCCACGACAGGAAGGGATTAATAGCAGAGACAATGTGCATGCAAAACAACCCTTAATGCAATAAAGGAAACACCGAGAAGTCAAATCTGACTTCCTTTGACTTGTAGAATGGGGAAAATGACGCAAGGCCTTTGTAAAATAGGGGTGCAGATCCGGCCGAGATTTTCCTAAAAATTGTCAGGACCACAACGTATAACGAAGGAAACGGGAACGGGCATATGCTAAAGAGAACCGGGATCTGCCGGTCAGTCCGCATGGAGAAGATGAGGGCAGACCTAAAGGAACCTACTTAATCCAGGAAGGGGAGGGTGCTGTGATTTTAGGAGCCCTCCAAGCGGACTGTCTGAGTAAGAAAACAACAGGAACGCTGCCGATCGAACACCTTACTGTTCATGGCAACCCGGCGTGATACAACAGAGCCGGGGGACAAATGGGGAGGAAGAAACGAACTCTGAGGGAAACCATGGGCAATCATGGGGCGAGCTTCAATAAGGATCGTTTCCCTACGAAAACCGGAAAGCGCATCTTTATAAGGCTAACAGAAAAATGTACAGGGGACGTTCATAAAATTCGGAAACGGGGAAAGGAAAAGGACGCAAAGTTCTCCCCGGCGGAACACTGGTGACGACATTTTATCGGAGGCGTCATGTGCAGTCGCAAGACAGACGGAATGTAAGCTGGCAGAGACTAACGTGCAGTAAAGTAGGGTCTAAGACAAAGAGCAATGCCCATGATGCAGACGTGTAAAAAAAGGAAAAGAAACTGGAGATGTCCGGGGAACGCGGAATCGGCTTCTCGATTCTGAAGGCAGCTGAGAGAGGGTGGGGGGAAAGCAAAGCGCTAGTACCAATTGCAGTAGACGCCACAGGCGAAGGAGGCCGCTTCGCTTGTAACTGCTTAGAAAACCCAAGGTTTTCAAAAAGAAAAGAAAGGGTGAGAGGATCAGAATCTCCGCGCCGGAGGCGGGGAAACTTTGACAGGTAGTTGAATGTGCAAGGACAAATGCGGCTCGCACAGGGCAAATCACGAAACAAACTGCTTGTAGGAGGGAAAGAATGAAGGGAGAACCGTGACGAGAACAAGGGGGTTCGAAAAAGAATCCCCTCTCAATTGAAAAAAAAAAAGATCCGACTGGAAACGACAGATAGGCCCGAGAAAGCCAGTTCAAAATACGGGGGGTAACAAAACAAGAATGGAAGCAAGAAAAGGGCACGGACGGCAAGTCTCCTAAAAACTTAGGATCTGAAGCGCGTCTCCAAGCCAAGCTGAAACCGCTGGCCAACTAAAATAGAAAAGAAGAAGGGACGGCCATGGCAGACGCCTATTCCAGCAACACCACGTGAGGCAATCAGGAATGCTGACTCTATGGCGGTAAGCCAACAGGCGGGTGAAAAAAGAAGTCTCGAAAATCCAAACGCGACCCGGCCGGACGGAGCGGAAGCAAAATCACCGGAATGCTTATCAGGGGGACCGGGAGCAATTGCGACTGGGGGGGGAACTTCGGCATTCGGAAATCAACTGTCCCGGTAACATTAACGGGGAGGGGGTCGAAGATGATAAAGGAAAGGCAGACACGGGCGGGCCACTATCAGGGCATAGAATAAAGAGAGGCCTGGTGTGCCGGACTCACGTCTGCTCTGGGTCTCCATTGAGGAAGCGTGGGGCATTACAGACAAGGGGAAGGGGGCAAGGACGGAGGAGCGCTACCAATCATAACTGTGAGCGAAGGGAAAAGACCAGCAACAAGGGAGGAAGCAACCACGATAGGGGAATGTCGAATTCATATAGGGGGAAGGGCAAATGCTACAGGGATCTCTAAGAAGACAAAAAAGGGGAAAGGCACCGATCCGGTGACCAGGGAGTCCCTCAGAAGGAAAGTGGACAGCGACAGGTGTATGACACTCATATTACGGGAATAGAACCAACAATTAGGGAAGACTTGGGGCCGTGAAAGCAGAAAGAGGGAGGCGGGGAAAGAGAGTGTTGGCAGGATATAACAGGTCGTTAAAACTCAGTTTGGGGGGGGGACGAAAGAACGTTGGCTGGCGTGCGGAGGAACGGGAACTAACGACTCCTTAGGAATTCCGGGAAGAATGAGGACTACGAGCAGACAGGGACGGATCCTGGCGGGCGAGACTGTGGGGGGGGGTTGGTCAAGGCGTTTAAATGGTTTGAAAACCTGGGTGAATGGGAAAGGGGAATCTGTCATCCACGAAGGACGTTGAGGAAAGCCACGAAGAATACAAGGTCGTCGGGATTCAATAAGGGTGGGAGAAGACCAGAGCAGAAGGCCAAAAGGGGCAGGCGAAGGACACTAAACACAGAAAAAAAGCAGTGAAAGGGACTGAGTCGTAGAAAGTATGACGTTAAAAGAACCTGGACTGGGTGCTTTTGTCAAAGGGTGCGACACAAATCTTAAACACGAGGGAAAAAAAGGTCAACCACCAGCTAAGGACCACACATGGATCAGGTTCTGAACCAAGAACCTGCCTCAGGCAAAAACTACCCAGGTTGAGCTCCAAAAGTGGGGGTAATCGGCGAGAACGAGGGGAGGTAACAGCCTGTCAGAAGGGATGGAAATAAAGGGGGTCGAGAGACATCCCTATCACTCGGAGAGAAGGGAAAGGATGCTTGGGGTCCCGGCGGGTGTTTTCTGGGGATTAAGACTGCATTGGATAAAGAAAACTCGGACGCAGGACGGCCAAGGACTGGGACCGAGATCAAGTGAAGGGACGTCAAACTGTGTCACTTCGAAAACGAAGGCGAGGTGCCAGGATCTGCTGCAACTCAGTTATTTTAAGCCGCACAAACAAGTCTGGATGGCCATGTGAACACGCTGGGGAGACGGAAACGGAAGTTAATAGGCTCCCAAAATGAATTTCTAAAGAGGGAGAACGGGATAGAAGAAAACGTGGGGCGATAGCGGCGAGCCTTAGATCGGAACGAAGGAGGGGCTCGAGCCTCAAAGCTGCCTGTAGCAAAAAGAGAACGTGGTGGTGCAAACATAGACACATCCAAAAAAATTCGAAACTCAGCGGGGGGGGAAGGGGAAGGAGTTTTGAACCAAGGAAGCTGACGCCCATCCACTTTGGTTCTTCAATGAAACGCGAGCCAAGGTCGCAAACATAGGCAAGGGAAAAATTTGATGGACGGAAGAAGGAGAGAGGGCGACAAGAAAGGTGTGACCAGAAAGAGTGAAGCCGGAAGGAAATAGGCGTCACCTGTATCCGCTGGGGGCCGAATAGAAAACGCGGGTAAACAAAGAAACGCAAATTAGCGGCCACAAGTAAAACACACAGGTTTTAGTACAAGGACTCCTCTCCAACAAAAAAAAGGAGAAGAGGAACGTTATAAAAAAGGGTTGGAGGAAGAGAAGGTCACGCCGTCTAAAAGAACGCAGTCTCCTTCCCCAAAGCCCACGTGTGCAAGCCTATTGGGAAGCTAAGAGGCATAATCGAGGGAAGTAAATCCCAAGGGGCCTAAGTCAAAAGGAAGGAGTACAGCAGAAAATGGTTTTACCGGGCCTTGACCTAGGCACGCGTGGGGAAAGGAGAAAAAACGATTGGGATTGGGTACGCGTCCGGCGGGAAACACGGGGTACAAATCTCATAGGGGGAAACATATCGTGGGATGAAAATAACGCGCTCAGTGTTTGCCAATGGAGGGGGATAAACGCGTGGATCGAGAAGGGCACTCCTTCTGTAAAACGAAAGAGAGGCCTCTCAGCGCCAAGGGTCTACGTGCGAGAATACATATGTTCTCTTTGAGGTGTTAGTGAGGTCACGAGCGACAGAGCGTTTCAATGAGTCCAAAAGCGAAACAAACAGAATTGCATAAATAGGAACCAATCGCATCCGGGGAACAATTGAACCCGCATGGAAAAACGAGGAAAGCGGGGCTAGAAATACGTCGATCAAGTCCCAGCCGTATGCCGCAAAGAGCCCAGATGATTAGAAATGTAGGCGTAGAAAATAAAAAAAAAAAAAAAAAGGACAAAAGACTCCAGTTCGCCATGAAAACGACACTCGGGGCAGAAATATAAAAGGCAAAAAGAAGAATCGACCAAGGAAAGACAGGAGACTCCGGAAAAAGACGACCAGGGGGAGACGCCAAAACCGGGGAAAAGGGGGGAGTCGGGGGAAAAAAAACGGGAATACAGGGGCGAGGCGAGCGAGTGTTGCGGACCTCAATCGAAAATGGTGACTAGCCCGGTCAATCTCAAGAAGAACAACCATTTACCGCGCCGCCTGGCACACATCCACAGACGAGGCACAAATGAGTGGGTGGAAAGAGGAAGAAAGTGGGTGGGACGACAGGCCCCCTGACGGCTAATGCTCTGCGGGAAAACACTGCCTGACAAAAGAAAAGAACACGGTGTCATGGGCGAAAAGAAGCAGAAAAAATACTCAGCCCGTGCCGGCCAATGGCAATTCACAATCGCAGAAAGCAACGCCGTCATTACGAAAGAATTCAGCTGAAGAAAGATCAGTATAGTCGAACTCAGAGGAAAAAGAGAGAAGGATCGGAATAGTCATTCAAGGCCATTTCTTAACCATCAAGACCGACTTGTAAGGTCACAGCCAAACCAACTGCCAGGGGAAGAAATGGGGATATAAAAAAGTACATCCTTTACATTGAATGGGGAAAAGAATACAAAAAAGCCTGTGTCCGGTGGGTTAGATCACGGCGAAATTGGCACCCAACCTAGGAGGCAACAAACTCCTAGGGGGAAGTGGAAAAAAAAGGCAAGTTCTGGAAGAACCACAGGGCACTCTCAGTCAAGAAGGCATTTACCCGTTACGGAAAATAGCAAGAAATAAAGTGCACCTCATCGGGGAGGTGCCCGGTTGCTGGGAGGGATGCGAATCCAACTGAACGGTAGGAGCCGTAACTCGAAGAAGAGGACGGATTGACAGCGGTCGCTGAAAAAGCGGAAGACCTGGAGGAACAATAAGAGAGAGGGGAAGTGACAAAATTTCCAATGGACTAAA